>Ga0065720_1019945_pt1 | contig 18429 bp, 10 predicted proteins | sample Thericmetagenome_FD_59107 | JGI IMG/M metagenome (GOLD analysis project Ga0065720, IMG submission 59107) | Thermophilic microbial communities from the Joint Bioenergy Institute, California, USA of rice/straw/compost enrichment - eDNA_2 v2... | ecosystem: Engineered > Solid waste > Grass >...
CAGGTTTCAAAAAGTCTTTTTGATTTTTCACTCCCTGTATGAACTGATCTATAGAAAATTACAAGAGGTAGGAAAGTAAATCGAAGTATGCGAAACTAATTGCCATAATAAGGAAACTAATTTTTCTGATTAAGCCTATCTGGATGATGGCGAAGAGATTTCTGTAGTTATAATCATTTCTACAAGAGCAGAAGATAGCATTTCTTTCTGGCAGGTTTCATTAAATAAAAAGTTATTACTAAAACTGCAAATATATAAAAATACAATCAGACAAGTTTTGCTGAAATGTACATTACAGGAATCCAAAAAGCATCAGATTCTAAGAAAAGTTTAAGAACTAACCCCTGTACACTTCTCTCATATTTTATTTTGACCCCTCCTAGTCAAGTCCCCTCAGCCATCAAAAAAGAATATATTAAATAATGAGTTTGATCCTTTTACAAGAGTACTACTTCTCAATAATTTCTCATCTTAAGACTGCAACATCACCAAACCATAAGCTGTGGTCAGCAGATATCGACTTTAATAAGACCTCTGGAAAAAACCATGTCCAAGAGTTCTATAATGTGTACAAGCCTAGAACTAAGACCCCTTTTATCCTCTTTAGAAAGATTAATTGTAAAATTTCTCCAACTCCTCTAAAACTCGAAAGCCACAAAATTAGCTGAAGTGGGAACAATTTTTGATAAAAAGAAAGAACAGCCAAAAATAAGAGAGAAGTCACCCAACGAAGCCGATGTTAAAAAGTTGCTGAGTAAGATAACCTTATTATCATGGAATATTTTAGAAAGTCCAGTAAAAGGAACTAAACACACTGAAGAACAAATTAAAAGATTGGAAAAAATTTATTTCTCTCCAAGTATCTTGAAGAATATACTTTGACAATACTTAGCAAAAGAGATACAAATCAGGGATAATCAAGGAAATACTATCTTAACTCATACTATTGGATCCCCAGAAAACAAAGGCCTAAGTGCCTTTAACTTATTTGAAAACAAAGAACCTAATTATTTCAAAGTATTTAAGTCTCTTCAACAAATAAGAAGATAGTTCTTCGTTGGACCAGGGAATAATGATCAAGTAATAAGAAGAGTTATGAGAAAGAGATATTGGTTCAAAGAAGCTGATACTTCTTTTGTTCAGGTCAACTTCATTTGGCAACAATCCACTAGAGGCCTCTTTTATGAGAGGCTTAATATGACGAAAGATTTCAAGCAAGTTGTAAATCATTATGAATTTCATAGAGAGATTTCAACTAAGATCAATCTTATTAAGAACCTTCAATACTATTGTGAGGTACTCCTCTTTAATGTATTTTTAAATCATTAGCAAATTCAAAAACATTTATTCGATATCACTCCAACAACATTCATTCTGGACTATGATAGTAGAACCGTTGAGCAAGATCTTATGGAGTTTGCTAACTTTTTCCATAAATATTCACAGTTTCATGTCGATGATCTTGACTTTTTTACGAACAGACAAAGAACTGGATTAAAGACAGCCAATCTTGCCAGCATATCCTTTAAACCTTTTCAGGCTTATTCACAACCCAAAATGCACCCTAGCTTTCTAAATGGCTGTAACTTATGGCTGTTAAAGCCCACTGAGTATAACAGAGGGCGCGGAATTAATCTTTTCAACAGACTCTCCACATTTCGATATTATCTGAATAGCTTCAAAATGAACGATGACCAGTACAAGATCAAATCTACTCTAGATCTACCTAGCCTAACCAAAGGTCAATCAACCTCAAAATTAAATATAGTCAAGTCTCACAAGTTTGTTGTTCAAAAATATATTGAGAAGCCCCTTTTATTTGATGAAAGGAAGTTTGATATAAGAGTCTGGGCCTTGCTAGATCAGGAAATGAACTTGTTTTATTTCAAAGAATGGTATATTAGGCTTTCTTCAGAGAAGTTTGTCTTAAATGAAGACCAAATTGAAAACCAATATGTTCATCTAACAAATAACGCTGTTCAAAAATATAGTGCCAACTATGGTAAACATGAGAGTGGCAATATTCTTCCTTGGCATGTCCTCAAGGTAACTTCGTTAATTCTGATTTAATTTCATAGAATATATTGAACAGTAGCAGTAATCCCAAAGCGGATATTGAGAAAATTTTACATAAAATCAGGGAATTAATTAAGATCGCATTCTTGGCAGTTAAGCACAAGATAAATATGAATGACCGCAAGAATTGCTTTGAAATCTTTGGGTTTGATTTCATGATTGATGCTGAATATAATGTGTGGCTAATTGAAGTTAACACCAATCCTAGCATTGATGAATCTAATGAATATTTAAGTATGATAATTCCTCGAATGATTGGTAAGCATTCAATGAATCCTTTTAAATCATTTAGACGATGCATTCAAATTAACAATTGATAAGATATTGGTCCCATCTCCAAGGAATTACAGACCTGAAGATAAACCAGAGAAAGCTGGTGAAGAATTCCCTGTTACTGGATATTCTAATGATGAAAACTTGTGGTAAGCCTTGCAAGTTGATTTATTAAACCATAGGGTACTACTACAAAATATAAATCCCAGGAGTGCCATCAGAAGAAAATAATTTTATATATAAATCTTGCATTAGGGTAGCTTAATTGTCCTATCTTATACACTTCCATTCTTATTTGACCATAATTTAATAAATCTGTTAATTAGGTCAAATCAATACCATCTCTCTTCAGGATCAGTTAAATACTACAGAATTTATTCAATTCTTTTTTATTTTCTGTCCTCAGTTACTCAATGGCTTCCAACTATGTCAGACTAGATCCATTTAGAGTTCCGTAGTTGACTGGTGAGAAGACGCTTTTCAAGAATTAAACTTATCTCTAAATTGAATCTATAATGATTCCTTTTTAAGCAAAATCTTGAAACAATAAATTTAAAAATAAACATGGAAGAAAAACTTAGAAGTAAGAGAAGCCAAAATGTTGTATACAAAGACAGCTCTCAGAGTATCAGAATTGCTTCAGAGCCTTGCTTCAAAAGCCAAGCAAGCAAACTTCTATTGCAAAATTTGACAGCAAACACTGAAATTATAAATGAAGATGATGGTCTTAGCCCAAGAAGATCCCAAAGAGATTCAACTCAGCTTAATATTAGAACAGAAAGCCATTTTTCAATGCTAGAGAACTCACTAGTGGAAGATGGACTACTCGAAAGAAGAAATCATGATAATATTGGCCTATCTCCACGAAGACTAGAGAATATCCTCAGAAAGTGTCCAAGAGGACCATTTGAATCCCAGAAGTTATGTGAGTATCTAATTGAGAGCAATAATTATTTCAAAAACTTAAGCGAAGGTGAAAACAAACTATCCCAAGAAGCTTTAGAAAAGCTGTGTTCCAGCTTAAAATTAGAGATTTATTCCCCTGGCGAGGTTATTTTTAAAGAAGGTGACCCATCTAATCAAAAATTCTATATAATTTATTCTGGCCAGGTGCACATAATACAGAAAAATTTAGATATAGTAACAAAGACTAATTTACACTCCCAAGAGAAACCAAAATCAAATCTATTGGATACCCACTCCAATAGTTTCTCAAGCTCATCAGAAAGCAGTATGGATGAGCCCGACCCATTAGAAAAACCAACAAATCAAGTAATTTACATTCCTCAAAAGAAATCAATATTCCTGAAACAAGAGGATAACAATTCCCCTCCAGTTCAGACCAACTTCTCTCAAAAAAAGGACCTCTTTAGGAAATCGCTAAATCTCCGCTTAGAACCAAACTTAATACCTACTAAACATGACCCTATTATCATAAATCCCTTGAGGTTTAATAGAGGCATAACAAATGGGATGGGCTCTCCTGAAGGGAGTATAGGTTCTATAGAGCCGTTATCAGCGCTTTCTCAATCACGCGCAGACTCAATAAAAGCCTCTTCTGATGGAAATGCAACTACAAGAAGAAGAATGTCAACGACATACAAAAGGCTGGTTGAGTTAGAAAAAATATCCAGGAAAAATTCCTTGGAATCTCCTGATACCGTGAAGACTGAAATAACCAAGAAATCAAAAGTTCCAGATAAGAATAAAATCAGAGAAAAAGTTCTCAGAAAAGCTAGGAGACTAGGGATGATTAAAGATACGATTGGTAAAGGAACGTCTTTTGGAGAAATGGCACTTATTTCAAATAATCCAAGAGGTGCTACTGTGATGGCTGCAGAAAGGACAGAATTGCTAGTTATTGATGCAGAAGATTATAAGATAATTAGGAGCAAAGATGAACCCGAGAAGAAGAGAGTAGTACAATTCATGATAGAACAAATTCCTGATCTAGATCAAATTCATAGTGTTAGAATTATCGAAGATCTATCCTATCTTCTCGAGAGAAGAGTTTATAGGAATGGAAATCTGATTACGAGAGAAGGTCAAAGAGGAGAGGACTTATTTTTACTATTTCAGGGAAGAATCGAAATTTCAAAGAATATAGAGATCGAAGAAAGGGAAAAAATAGTTAAATCTCCCATTAATCACTTTAGAGTTCAAGGGACTCTAAAGGAAGATTTGTTGATCTCTTTCACAGACACTCCTGGAAGTTTTATAGGAGAGGAAGTCCTATTTGAAAAATCTAAACATTATTATTTCACCACTAAAGTTACTTCTGGAACTGCCATTATCTACGCTATCAATAAAAACAAGTTCTTTTATAGATTTCATCCGGGTACAAAATTGGCTCTACAGAAATTATATGAAATTAAGTCAAAAGAAAGAATTGATATCGTAAAAAGGAAGTTGTCAATAAAATATCCTAATTTGATCCTAAAGTCTGAATTTGAAGATATTCCTGACCAAGGATATCTTAAAGAGAAAATCACATTAGAACTACCTAAACGTTCCACGAATCAAATGAATTGGAAAATCGAACGTAAGCCATTGAACCCTCCGCAGGGTTTTGAGAATACTGTACAAAGGCATAGGGTTCCTAATCTTGATCTCTCTGCTATAAACTCTCCTCATTCTGGATCAATTTTGTTAGGAGACCCTCAAACTGATAAAGTTCTCTCATACTATATGGGAGCAAGAACATCTAGGGAAGATTCAGTAGAGGAAAATCGCCTAAGTTCAACTGAAAAGAATCAAACTGACAGGTCTAAGTTATTCCTGAGGAACTCTCAAACAGACAGAATAAAGAATCTCATATTGAAGCAATCAGGAAGAGATTTTGATCCAGTTTACTATTATAATGGTGCCAGCGAGAAGCTAATCTCTCTTAGAAATCAACGTAGCTATCTTGAATCAGATAATAATTCTCCTAAGCAAGCTTCGAAATATAGAGAGGAAAAATCTCAAGATCAAATCTTCACTCCATTTTTCCCCATAGATATTAACCAATACAGAAATTATAAAGTCCGACGCTCAGAAATTTCTAAGAATAATAAAACAAAGAGCTCTGATGCAAAGCTTCCATCAATAGGAGTTGCTTCAGATACATCGTCCAAAAACACATCACAAAAGATCTCAAACCTTGCTACAAGTAAAGGAACCATATTTGCAGCAGCTCTTAAGGACAAGATTTCATCAGAAGACTTTGAAAAACTATATTATTCTAAATTAAAGACTATTAAGAGTTATCTTGCCAGCGATAAAGCTAAACCTAGGTTCAATGACTATATGTTCCAAAATGAGCTTGCTTCAAATGAAAAGACCATACCAGAAATAAACAATCAAAAGCTTCCAAAACAATCTAACTTTAGCCAAGCTCAGCTTCTTCAAAAGAAGCAGCATAATCGTAACTTTAAATATAAAAAGGGATTTCTCTTTCATAAGGCAGAGAGTAGTTTTGAAACCAGTCCAAGAGGTAAACTAGAAATCAATGTCAGGAACTAATATCAGGATATATCATGATAAATCTGAGAATATTTTCTTAATTTTCTTTCTTGGATCTGATTTTCGAGTGATTGTACTCTCTAGTTGTCTAGATTTATGTTTCTATATTACCCTTGCTATCACTTTGAGATACTCATTTCTCCACTTCAAAACAAAATTTGTGATTACCGATACATTGAGTTACAGAAAGTGCAGAATTAAAAAGTATATCACATTAAATTAAAATACCCTAAATTATATGAAGGAAAGCTTCAAGAAAATCCTGGCTATAATATTAATACTAAGTATTGGGGTTTTCGGACATGAATGGTGTGGAGCAGACGATCATCCTCCAGAACATGTCTATGCAGAAGGACTCTATGGTGAGAACTCTCACAGTGGAAGAGTTCTCCAGTCATCTTACAAGAATATAAGGATCGAGGCAGACTTTAGTCAACTTGTTGTTCCAGACTCTGCACTTAAGAGTTATATTCAAGATAAACTGGTACCAGCAACGCTCAATTACTTTCGAAAAGCTCTCAAGGTTAAGCCGTTAACTAAATTATATTCCCCTTCTGCAACTATATGCAACGGAGCAATACCTGTTCCCTCAACTTATTTAAGCCCTAATTGGATTGAGTCCGATTTATTGATATTTGTGACAGCTAGTGATGAGCCTGGGCAATCATTTTTGGCATGGGCTATGGCTTGTGTTCAGGATAGTATTACTAGGAGACCGGTTATTGGGCAAATAAATTATAATATTGCAACCAACAGAATACAAGTCAGATCCAGCTGGAGCGCATATCAGGATGATCTTACAACTTCTATGCATGAGCTTACTCATGTTCTTGCATTTAGTAGTGGATTATTTGATGACTACATTGATCCCAGCACAAACACTCTCTTGCCTTCCTCCTCAGTGCTTGTCAGTTCTTGGAATTTGAATGGAAAGACAACCACTGGTCTCGTTGTAGAACCTCTATTTAGCTATGCTAAAGATTATTTTGGCTGCTCTAGTCTCTATGCAGTCCCTCTTGAAAATCAAGGAGGGTCTGGAAGTCTAGGATCTCATTGGGAAAGAAGAGTATTCTACAATGAATTCATGACTGCAAGTCAAATAAAAAATACCAAAGTTACTACTTTTACCTTAAAACTATTTGAAGCTTCAGGATGGTATCAACCAGATTATTCTATGGCTGAGGAGGCCTTCTGGGGAAAAGGCCGAGGATGTGGTTTTATTGATCAAACATGTCTAGATGGAACACAAACCGCCCGCTTTCCTGAATTTTGTACAGGATTGACTAGCAGAGGTTGTACTCCCACTCACTCACATGTTGGATATTGTGGGGCGTCAACAACCACTAGGGATAGTGGCTTGGACAGTGCTTTTAATTATTGGGGAGACAATACAATCGTTGGAGATAGCTATGCCGATAATTGTCCCTACATCGTCGGATATAGCAATAAAGATTGTGAAGATCCTGCAAGTCTAAAGTTTATTGATGCAGAAGTTCATGCTGCTGGAAGTCGATGTTTTTCAGGTCAATTCGGTGTTACTCTTCCTGGGTCAAAGCAAGCTTACTGCTTACCAAATAAATGTGAAAAACAAGCAGATGGCAGTTATCACATCAAAATTCAGCTTGGATCAGGGGTGGTTTGCACAGCTGCTGGGCCAGTATCTGTCCCCGCAGGGTTTGCTGGTACGCTTGACTGTCCCGATCCCAATATCTTCTGTCCTAACTTTGCCATCCCGCAGTGCATCAGAGGATGCATGGGAAAGGGTACTTGCAATAAAGCTACGGGTGCTTGTACTTGTGATTGTGGGTGGCAAGGAAAAGATTGTAGTGAGGTCAAGGTTGAAGCTTGTGACACTGTGGATCCTTTCTCTATTTCTGATGTTGAAGGACCTAGTGATGTAGTAAATACAGCAGAAGATATTCGATTAGCATTTAAGATAATAACTTATATATTACTTGGATCAAGCTTCATTGTAATGATGGCAGGTCTTAGTCCGGTTTACTTCTTTAGACAGTTATCAACCCTTCAGTCTTTGCTGACCCTAAACCTACTCAATTTCAAATATCCAGCTAGCTTTGAAACTGCCCTTGGATTTCTCGACATTGGTAAGCTAGACTTTATCCCTAATCCATTCTCCTGGTTTATAAGTGGATATAAATCTGACGGAGTAGAAGCACCAATCCAATTTTTGAAGAGAAAACTCACTGGGCTTTTCTTAAAGAATAGTGGACACTTCCTATTCATATTTGTTGCATCTGGAATTATTCATTTAGCTTCAATTATATGCAAAATGTTCACTCAGAAGGCATTTGCAGATAATATGAAGAATACCTTAGGACTACCCTTCTCATTTAGGTTGATAATTGGAAGTTCTATGATAATCATCACTTCCACAATAATATCTTTAGTTGAACCAGACTTTAAAACGACGTTCCATTCAGTCTCATATGGAGTGACTATTGCTACATTTATTGGATATCTTGGACTTTTTAGTTACATATCCGTAGTATTTTACAGATGGAAAAAACAGGGGGATTCAACTAAGCATCATAGCATAGGATCAAAGGATCTTCTCTTTGAAGGTTATATGTCAGAAGATAAGAAAAAAGCCACTCCTTTTAATGCAGTACTAATTCTAAAGAATATAGCCATAGTCGCAGTAATAAGAGGTTTTTATGAGTATCCCATCACTCAAATCAGTGCCTCCACGGCCATAAGCATTGTCTCCACTATAGTTTTAATCAAGTTTAGACCATCTGTTCAAAAGAGAGAACATATACTCGATTTATTCACAGAAGTTCTGATATCTATTGACAAAATACTTGTCATAATTTTTGCAATAGTTTATGAGAAAGAGTCTAACTTTGATAACGGAAAGAATAATTTTGGCTGGGCAATGACTGGAATGGTAATTGCAACCTTAGCAGTTCCACAGATTTACTCTTTGCATGGTGTCTTCAAATTCACTAAACTTGTAAAATCGAGACTTACACACAACAAAATTCATCCTCAAACTACTAAAGTTGAAACTTTCCAGAGAATAGATGATGTATCCTCTCTAAATTATCAAGCTACTCAGTTAAATATCTCAAGTCTACGGACAAAAGGAGCTCCAGGTGCCAACGGAGGAGAGATTGACATTAGTGCAATTGATGATACAAGTCGTATTGGTCTTAATAAAAGCCATTCATTGAGGTTTTCTATGCATATCCAAAGGGTGAGTGAAGTTACCTCTTTACCAGAGACTATCCTTGATTCACCCACTAAGAGAAATAATGAATTTAAGTATAAGAAAAAATAACATAGGTTATTTTATCTTTCTTGTGCTTTGGCAACATAATTATTTGAGTATCACTTCAATGAATGAAACAATAGGGGCACATTCTTAATAGAATGTATTAAGGAATTTGAATATGAGAGTTAAACCTGAAATAAAATTATCAATTTGCTTGACGTTTGAAAAATGAAAACCAGATTTGATAAAGATTCCAAAATTGAATTAAGTAAATATGCTGGGCTTGCTTATGATGCCACAATTGTTTTCAACAGCATCAAAGAGAAGAAATTGGGCTCACAATATCGTAAGCAAAATACTAAAATAATCAATATTATCAATCCAATTCTTGAAAACGAATTGACTCAGCAGACTTATGAGATCGAGGAGAAATTAAAAGACCTCCGAAAGATAAGTAATAAATAAGATACTTGTCTCAATTGATTAGGAGACAAAATTAAGCGATGCAAAGAACTATATGAAACAAACAAGCTAGAAAACGAGAAAATTCACTTGAAGGTGGAAGAACTTAATGCTGAAGGTTACAGGGTACATCAAGATAATTATTTAATCGAGTTCCTAGCTTATCTCAGATATAGAAACTGATCTATTAAAATTGAAACAAAGTTCGATTGGAAAGGAAGAGTCTTACGTGGAACAAGAAAGTATACATTTAACGATTCTATTATGAGTATTAGCGAAAAAGAATGCAAGAATCAACTTGTGCTTGCAGCTACATGAAGTTGCTAGTGAAATAAAACAATTGAACATGAAATTCTTGCTGAATGACGCCAAGTATAAAGAACAAGAGAAGAATGATTGGTATAACAAAGCTCTACAAGACAAAGAGATGGCTGATCTAATGGTATATCATTCTCAGTATGTTTGATTCTTGTTAGATAGATCAATTGATCCTTGATGAGAGTGACATAGAAGCTATTGCGAAGAGAAGGTAATGTTACTCTGACTGTTGTAAAAGTTTAGAGAGGATGATATTACAAATATAATCAATTCATTCAAAAAGATATCAGAACAATTTAAGCAACTGCAATTGCTTGTAATTGAACAAGGAACAGTTTTGGATAGAATAGACTACAATTTGTCCAAAGCTGAGGAGAAAACCAAACAAGGAAAAGGAGAACTTCGAAAAGTATAAAATAATTTAGCAAATCTGAATGAATTAGGGGAATGAGAGATCTAAGGGGTCTGATTTAGCCAGAAAGGTTATATGGATTCAGGTGATATTGATTATCTTCTTCTCTTTCTTACTTTATATAAAATACAGAAGTAAGTATGTCAGAGTTGAAGAACACCATTATCCTGATCCTATACCTCAAGAATCTATCGATCAATAATTGTTACGCTCAGATTTTATATCTTACAGCTATCAACACAATTTCCTTCATAACTATTTTCTTGTTTGTCTTAATTATTTATTTTACAACACATATTTATTGGCTTATCATTAATATGAATTCAACACACTTTAATTATCTCCTTGTGAGAACATACTCCTAGTATTGCTATATGGTCTAAGACTTAGACCACATCTGCAAATCTTCAAACCACAACCAGGACAAATCTTCTTAATACTCGATAAGAGCTCTTGCTCCTCAACCTGTGGTGAAGTATAATCAAAGATTGGGACAGGCTGAGTCTTGGCATAGGCACTCAAAACCAAATCTCCGGACTTCCTTGTTTCAGCATCTAATTTGATCAACGCCTCACGAGCATCTTCCTTATGGGTTTCATTTTTATGTTGGCTAAGCATAATGTATTGGGTAACTGTTCCTGGTCCTGAAGCTCCAGCTTTATTAGGACCAGTTGTGGGGAACTCAGGTTTCTTAGACAGAATAGTGTTTTGTCGAAGTTTTTCAATCTGCTTTTTTCTATTCTTATTCTCATCCTTAAATGCAGGCAATGCATGAGGAGTTCTGATATCAGGAGTGTAGTCAATGTCTTCGGGCCTTGGCTTTCTTTCAGCCTTGGTGAGACAAAGAAGAGCTCCTCTTTGACTCTTTGATGGATCACATAGAACATGAATATTATGGTCAGCAGATCCAACAAAGATTTGATTCAAGACGGGATGCCAGATACAACTTGTCACAGAGGCTTCTGAAATGGTTAATTGACCTACTCTCTCAAACGTGACAGAGTCATATAACACAACGAGACCATATTGGTCTTGCTTAGTAATTGAAGTTCCTGTCAAGATATACTTTTCATCAGGGCTTAATGACACTTGAGTGTGGATATCTGTATTTTCAAGTTTTTTGCATTCATGAAGTGGCATTTTGAATTTTCTCAAATCCCAAATTTTCATTGTGTGATCATTAGCTCTAGTTACTAGCTTAGTTCCGTCCTTGAAGAAACACATTGAGGTAGCTGTGTTTTCAGGAGTGTGGGCATTGAGTACCAGTCCTTCGGCTCTGGAAAAATATGATCTAGCGGAATAGATATGCAAACTTCCATCTGTACAATTGACAGCTATGGTACGGCCATCGCTAGTATAACAACAAGCTGTGCATCCTATTCTTTTTCCCTGGTTATTCTTGCATTTTATAATAGTTTTATGTGGAATTTGTTGTTCAATTCCTACCTTTTTAGCATTAACATCCCAGATTCTTACAGTAGAATCCAATGAACAGGTCATAAATATTCCTTGTTCGACAGGATTCCATTGGCCATCGCGAATCATTGAAGTATGGCCTCTGGTATTAGAAAGATCTGTTAGATACATGTCTCCTTTGATAGTTTCTGCTACCTCTCTGCCATCTCTATCATATACTCTTGCCTGTGAAGCCATAGTACATACTAAAACCTCAGCTCCATCAGGACTAAAATGAACTCTATTTATGGGCTGTCCTTCGTATGGTTCTAGTATACGGAAAGAATTCATAGATTTATTCATGCCTTGGAAATCCCAAAGTCGAGCTTTATAGTCATTAGCACCAGAGATCATACGATATCCCTTTGGATCAACGTCAATTGTTGTAACTCCTCTTGTGTGTCCTCTTATTAGAACATCATGAGAACAAGGAATTGTCTTTGCCAGCTCTTTTTCAGGAACCTGTGGAACATCCTTCTTTTTGGGAACATAAAAAGGATTGTTAATGTCCGGTTCATCATCAGAAGATGAAGTATCATCATCGTCATAATTAGCTGGTTTAGAAGGACCAATTTCTCCAGATGCTTGCTTGACTGTTGTCTTGGCTTCTTCTTTTTGCTTCTGGATTGGTTCCACACGAGCATACTTAGAGATTTCTGTTTGAAAATCAAGCTGGTTATCATTACCCTTTTTTCCGAACTCAAAAGAGGGAGTGTCTTCCATATTGCACAAAGTTTTTTTTAAATGATTTATCTTTTGTTAAGATGAGAGATTAAGTTCTGATGTGTATCAGAAAGGTATTGTATAGTACAATTTATGGATATTATAGATAAATATCAGAAGTAAAACATAGATATAGTTTAATGTCTTTGAATTCTAACAAAGAACAATTATTCATAACAGGATTTCAAAACTTCCTCAGGAATATTGAATAGTTTCGCACACATTAGATCAAATCTTTTGGCAAACTCAGTGAAGCGGGCACACAGAAACATCTCATTTTCAAATTCCAAAAAGATTTCTTTATGTTTATAGAAGCAATGAGAAAAAAGTCTATACAGCCTTCTTGCCAAAGTTCCCAAATTCTTCACAGAGCTGCTTGGAATGGACACTCTACTATTGAAATTTTTTAAATTATTCAAAACAGAAGTTGCAAAATCCAGATTGTGAGTCATATAATCAATCGCACTACATTCTTGTTCTTTTTTATGTGATGCACATAGATATAACCAATCATTGGCTTGCATCTTTGGGCAAGTCTGTGGTGTACAGATTCCATTAAGTTGGGTCACAAGCAGATTCAATTCTAATATGAACTGCCTTAAATGTTCATATTGCCATACATTTAAGTCAACTTCTGGGGGAGGTTCGATAATTTTTGCAATATTTGAAGGATCATTCCTAATTAATTCTTGAATATACTCTTGAACAGCTAATGGTCCTTGCATACTTGAGAATTCTTCCACATTCCAACTCCAAAGGTCAACAGACCGTGTTCCAATTTTGTTTCTTCTTAACATCAACTTTAATTTTTCAAATTTTGATTTATCTGTTTGTGATAATATTGTTGATAGTTCGCCGAGATCTAATCAAATAAAGCTTCTAAAAGACAAATTAGTTCATAGCTAATCTAAAACTCCTTTTCTCTTTGACCAAACAGACATTCCTACAAAGATTGTAAAACTCAAACATTACAAGGTCACGTGGATAAATTAATATTTGGAGCTTTCTTCTGCTTATGGATCCAAAACAACTACTCGTAAGGAGTAATAAGCACGGTATTTTCACAAAATGAAAGTTTGTATAAAAGTTATAAAAGTTAGTTTTATTTATATTGCGAAATGAGTCATCCGCCCTCTATATTCAGATCACCTAGTAGCAAATACATAAAGCTCTCAGTTTTTGGTGATAAGGGGTTAGATAATGAAGGCGATAGTCCGAAAAAAGGACTTTTTAGAAGAAGTTCTAGTATAATGAAAGATGATCCAACACCAAGGGGTGCAAAACGAAAAGAATCAGATTCTATAATTGGTTCACCGGATAAAATACGCCGAATCTTACAGCTTGAAACTCGTACAGATTACGAAGCAAAACTTCTATACGAGAGCATCAAAGATTTTCTTTTCTTTCAAACCTTTAATGAAAGAAACAAGTCTAATCATTTCGAGACTGGGGCATTTGTCCATCTATGTAAAAATATGAAATATGAAAAGCTTCCTGCAGGATCAGTAGTCTTCAAGGAAGGAGACAATTCGAATGGAAAAATGTATATTGTATACGATGGAGAAGTAAAGGTCATCACCAAAAATCAAGATGTATTTGTCAAACAGAATATTGAAAGGGATAGAAAACAAAAGATGCAAAATATTAAACTTGATACTAGCACATCATATCATAAATCTACTACATTTGCTACAGAGATTTCCGGAGAGAATGAAAATAATGGGCACCCACTTTCTAGATCAACAAGTAGAGTAAGTAACCCAAAATACATCCCTGAATTGACAGCAGTGACTGAAGCTACTGAAGAAGCTAGGTCTCTCTCACCTTCCAATAGACAAAGATCTATATTTTTTCCGATGAAATCAGGGTTTTCTGCAATGTCAGAAGAGGGAAAGACCCCACTACGAAAGAGAAGATCCTCAATAAAGCCAATTGATCCTACAAAAAATACAACAGAACATAAACCATCTGCTTTTAAGATGGATAGAACAGGTTCAAATATATCAGACATTCATAGTGATTTGCCTTTAATGAGAAATCGTAGTACAAGTGACCCTCGAAGACATGGGATCTCTTCTCAAAACTCTATTGGGTCCTCGCATTTTGCTCCAAAAAACAATAGACAATCAATCTTTTCTTCACAAAATTCTGGTATCTCCGACTTTTCAGCCAAATACAGTGATGAAGAGCTTACTCTTGATGAAAAAATTTCCTTATATGGATCTATAAAAGACACAATTTACAAAGGGGGCTTCTTTGGTGAATTAGCACTTTTCTCAAATCAAAAAAGGACAGCTACCATCATGACAACTACTGAGACAGAACTATTAATTATTGAAAAGAACGACTTTCGATTTGTAAGTGATAATTATGACCAAAAAAAGAAAAAGATTGTGGAGTTTATGTTTAAGTATTTTCCTGATGTTGAAAATATCAATACTTATTCAATTGTTGAAGGTTTGCTATATTTATTAGAGGAAAAATCATATTTATGTGGAGATTATCTTGGAAGAGAAGGGCAAAAGGGTAATAGAGTTTACATAATATATGATGGTGAGTGTGAATTGACGAAAAATCTCATGGTTGAATCTTCTACAGTTACTGGATCTTTAAAAGGATATTTACGAGCAACAAATGGGCATAACGTAGAGCTTTCTCTCTTTAAAGTTGAAGCAGGAGTCTTTATTGGAGATGAGATCTTTTTCTCCGGTGAAGGAGTCTATAATTTCTCAGTGAAAGTCACCTCTGCTAATGCAGTCATATTCTCAATCGATAAAGATAAATTTTTGAGGAGATTCCCTCTCGGAGTTCTAGAAGAATTAAAAAAGGTGTATAATCAGAAAAAAATAAGTCATGAAAAGATGTTGAGGGCAAGAATACAAAACAAATTCCCAAACATGGAATTAATGGAGGACAAATCTAGAAGTCTTCTTAGTCAAAAGCTTAAAGTTGCACCTAAGCCAGCTACTTCAGCTAATTTAACTGAAGAACTCAAGAAAAAGATGAAGATGAATACTAGTCAATCTTTAGCTGAGTTAGCCCCAAAGCAATCAATCAGAACAAAGGAAGACCTAAGGCAAAAGAGCAAAAGCCCGACTATAAGAAAACAAACCTTTTTCAATTTAGTCCAACAACAAGTCAGTGCCAAAGAAAAAATAAAAGAACGATTATTAGTTTTAACTACAGATCCATATCAAGAAACAAATTATACTGAAGGAGATCGCCATCAGCCTAGACATACTTTCCCACCCAGCCAGACCAATTCCCCAATGAGAACTTCAATTACAAAATCCAAAGATGAAAATGTGAATACTCCACAAAAGTCTAAAGCAGATGACCCAGCTGACACTCTTGAGGATATCCTCGACCTAAATTCAGGAACTCCTGAACATGAAATGGCTTATTTGACTCCAACAAGACCTGTGACAGCGAGTATGAGCAAACATGAAGGAACTGCATATGATTTCATTTATGAAGATAAAAAGCTTATGAAAAGTCTTAGAACAATTAAGCTCAAACAGTTGAATAAAGACAATAGAAAAGCTTTCAGAATTCCAAGTCCCATTCATAAAAGCCAGATCTCCGTTCGATTCGACCATTTTGTCAAAACACTAAGAGACAAAAATTTGGTTCGCAGTGAGAACTTCGAAACAGTCTCTTCAGATTATAAGTTAGCCAGCATGCTTAAAACGCCACAAAAAAAGGAGATAAACAACTTGCATGTTAGCTCTCATAGAAAAAATCAAACAACCATTGGCTTCCATTCATTAACTTCATCTCCAAAGAATAGCAATCACGATAGAAATCAAACTGAAGGGATACAAAAATCAACAACACAAGCCAATCTTAGAACAAGAAAGCCTACCTTAGAATCTTATTATATCTCCTCTCAAGTATTAAGAACTGGCTCTGCTCCAAGAAAAATGAGAAATACTTCTCATGATTATCCTTCAATGTCGATGAACACAGGAGGTCTTAGCTTTTCAAAATTGGAAATCAATCTCAAGACGGAAGAGATGCCTGAAGTTACGCTTTTTCAGAGAAAACCACGAGTTAATACAAAATCAGAACCTAATTCTGAACTAAATGCGAAACAAAAGAATCTACAGGAATATATGTTGAAGAGAAAAGCACTTATCAATCAAAAGTTAAGAATGAAGCGAAATCTCAGTGCTCAGATCCTAAAGAAATCACTAGAAAAAAGTAGTTATAAATTTGGAGGAGAGCTGATAATACCGAGAGGCCTAGTTGAAAATATTGCATCTTTGAATAGTGAAGAATCCCTCAACGAAAAGTAGTATCTCTTGAACTCTTACAGAGCAGTTTCTGCTCATAATTTGGAAACAATTAATCGTGTAAATTATTCTAATAGTATGTTTATTCACTCTATATTCCTCGTCTAGACATGATACTATGTTTCATCCTAACTCTTACTTTCTTGCTGTTTAGATCCCTCTCCAACATAGAGAAACTGCTAAAATAATTTATTAAAATTCACCTTAGGAAATTTTATTTTATTGGGCTTATTGAAATGGAAAAAGCACAAATACAAACTGGAAGAGGGTTCAAACCACTAGATATTCTAGCTGTTCTCACTGTAAGACAAGAAGATAATGATCTGCATAAAAATCCATATGAATTGAATCTGAAAAATGCATCTTTAGAGGAATCAGATACATCAAGTTTACTGAAAGGAAAACAAACTCTTAACTTAGGTAACAACACGGATAGAAGAGAAAGTATTTTACTCTTAAAGCCAAATTTCCTTTCTGAGGAAAATGTAAGTGAAAGAAAAACACATGAAGATATTATGATGACAGAAAAGAAGATACTACAGATTTTAGAAAGACATGTTCGCAGTCCTCACGATGCTAGGAAGCTAGTAGACTATTTATTGGAGAATAACAATTATTTTCACAACTTAGCTGAAGGAGAAAATGGTTTATCCATTGAAGCACTAACACAAGTGTGTATGAACTTGAAATACAAAAAATACAAACCTGGGACTGTCATACTGAAAGAAGGAGAGCCATCAAATGGTAAATTTTATATAGTCTACTCAGGACAAGTGCATGTTGTTGTTAAGAAAAGAGATGCTATCACAGAGGCTAACGCTCAACTTATTGCACAACAACCTGATGAATTTGATTCAAACTCATCGAGTAGTTCAGACGATGAATATTCCAAAAGAAAACATGATGGCTCTCCACAAGTAGCTAAAAAATCTTTATTTCTGCCTTTGTTCGAAACAAACTCACCATCTACTCCTAGAGTAAAGAAAAGACACTTTATATCGAAAATTCAAGCAGCCAGCAAAATGATGGCCCTTAAATCAAATCATGTGAAAACCCCCGATATCAATAGCTCAAATAATAATTCAGGCAGTTCGACACCCAAAACTCCCAGCTCAGCCAGACATAAGCAGGATTCTATTATCCAAAAAAGGCTACCAAGTCACTTTACCCCTGTAGTCTGGGAAAATATAATACAAAACTCGACCTCAGACTCAAAGATATCCTCCCGGAATCCATCCAGACCTGATTCAACCCAACTCGTAAAACGCTCTTCGTCGAAAAAATTAATGGATTCAGTGGATTCTCTCAAGAATTCACAGGTATCAGATTCTGCAAGTGAACAATCTGGAAATAAGAAGAAACCCAAAACACTTGAAGAAATCCAAGCCAAAGTTTCCAAAAAAGTTGAAAAATATGGTAAAATTAAGGACACTATTGTTGGAGGGTCAGCCTTTGGGGAAGCAGCACTTGTTTCTGGAGATCCTAGAGGAGCAACCATTATTGCTGCGCTTGAAACTGAGGTCTTGATAATCGATGCAGAAGATTTTAAACTTATCAAAAGTAAGAATGAACCAGAGAAAAAAAGAGTTATTGAATTTATGATGTCTTTTATCCCAGATTTAGATCAAATTCACACTCAGAAGATTATTGATGATCTTTCCTATCTCTTAGAGAAA
>Ga0065720_1019952_pt1 | contig 18369 bp, 15 predicted proteins | sample Thericmetagenome_FD_59107 | JGI IMG/M metagenome (GOLD analysis project Ga0065720, IMG submission 59107) | Thermophilic microbial communities from the Joint Bioenergy Institute, California, USA of rice/straw/compost enrichment - eDNA_2 v2... | ecosystem: Engineered > Solid waste > Grass >...
AACAGATATAGCATATCCATAGGGTAGTCTAGCTCTAGAAGGGAGTACCTTAGGGATAGGTCTGTTTGATATGATGTCATAAGTATAAATTTTTTTTAAATCATTTGCAGGTCTTGGGTCAAGAGTTCTTGAAGCCTGTTCTTGGATGTAGGGGTTCGCTGCACTAATCCCTGAAAATTGACCCAAAGCATTTTGGTCACCAAGACTCTTCCTTTTTGCTTCAAAAAATTGATCATGATTTTGTGCATTTCTTTCTTGATTACTAACCCTTAACTAGATAATAGGCTTAAGCTTACTGTGGGGGTACTATTCCATAGTTTCTTAAATTGTTTTGTAGTGAGGGATCCCTTGAATTAGCCAAAGTCCTAGTTGTTGATTTTTGCTAGTAAGTTATCTTACTCTGCATCAACAGATCTTGATCTTAACTCTCCTCTTTCAGGGAGATTATTCGCAAAGGTATCAGGTTCTTTTGGTTCTGGAGTATAACCTCTGTAGAAATTTTGAGAGTTTTTCTCGAAGTTAGCTCTTACAAGTTATTTCAATATTAAGAATTAGTACATCTCGTCTTGCTGGACTTCTTTCTGGTTATATTTATTCTTCACTTCTGGAGATTCTGTATACTGTGGCTGGAGTTGCAATTCTTGATTTTCACTGGAACTTTATAGAATATCACTGGAACAACTACCTCTTTGAAATGTCGTTTTGATCCTTATTAGCACTATACTCATTCTGCTCCGTTTTCAAATGACTTTCATTTGGTTGGGGATTTGGCGTTGATACATTCCTATTCCTTTATATTATTTTGAATTTCGTTAATACTGATTATGCTTTTCTATTTGAGGACCCAAAAATATGCCCTTGACATCCGGCTGTTTTAAAGTTGCCCTTTGATCAGGGACAGGATAATCCCCAAAATGGCTACTTCGAAAATGATAATTATCACTCATTCTTTCATAAGGATTATTGAAATTCTTGATAGCATATTTAGCCTGATATTCTCTCCTGAATTGGTCTAATGAATCTTCAGATTGCCTTTGCTTTATAGCCTCATCCTGAGAACTTGTTTTTCTGAGCTTTTGAGCAAGCTCATAATTCTTGACAACCTTGCTCTGCAAGGTGCCAGGGGTTGCTCCAGGAATATCATGTGTTGTCAAATTTCTTGGATAATCAAACTAGATGTCACAAAACATGAATGTCAAATTCTATACTGTTGTTAGTTCGGGTGCTCTAACATATTATTAAAATTCAACAACCTTTACGGCCCTTCGACATCCCTGAAAATTCCATATTTTGCAATTTCAGATTCATGATGATAGTTAATGTACTTTTTCTTGACCGGAAAAGGAGAAGTTTCATCTAGAATTAATCAGAATAATTATTAGGTTGAAACTCGAATGATGCTTATATTGTACGGTAGGCTTTTGTTCTGCTAGCTTTGCTAGATAGTGTTCAGTCTTTTTGGATGCTAATGCATGTTTAGGCTGGGCACCTTTATTTTCATAAATTTATCGAAACTTCATTACCAGGTATATCCTCTACTTTTAAAGAAAAATTTTCCCTAGCGTGAATTGGATAACGAATATAGGAGTGATTAGTCGCCATTTCGCAAATATATTTATTTATTAAGAAACTGAAATATAATTTTATTATTAGATGCCTGCCAGCAGAGTAGTAAGCAATGCCTTTCAGCAGACATGATATGAGGGTGCATTATTAAGAAATATTGAGAATTCGATCGCTTTATCTGATCATTATCTCTTGATCATTGTTAATAATCATTTAGATGGACTGATGATTATAGAAGGATACAGCTTCTTCTAAGAGCTACTCTTTTTTGAACCATTTGAATTGCTTAGCATTAACGCGTAAATAAACTAGACTGACATAGTTGTAGTTCTGACAAGATATCTTAAAGGATTTAATTCGAAAAATTTTTATCATGAGAATTCGAAATTTGACTCTCTTCTTAGTCTTCATTCTCGCTATCTCAGCTGAAGTCCAAAATAATGTAACAACGAATACAACATCGAAGGATTCGATTATTCTTGAAATTGAGTTATTGCAGCAGCAGATTGAATTGAATGAAAAGAAAATCTCATTGCTTCAGCAGCTCAGATCATACTACATAAAGAACAATCTTACCGTCCCAGTACAATAGGAGAATATCTGTATGAAATAATAGGAAATTAATGAAAATATCCTGTCTCAAACAGTCTCAATGATGGGATCAAATAGAATTTCACATTTCTCAGGTTATCCTAGCATCTCTAATCATGCTCCTGCTTATGGCCAAGTTCGCGAGAGATCAGATATGAATCTCATGAGCAAGATTTTCAAAAAGCTTTCGCTATCAGTAGAGCTACTTTTCTAATGATCTCATTTCTAGTTTAACCATACCATTAAAGAAATGAATTTTATAACCACAAAAGGATACCAACGAACTCAAGAAGGTAAGGCTTAGCTAACTTATTTCAAGGAAAGACCCCGCTTCTGCATTTATTATGGTATTCTTAACAAATTCAAATGAAGTGATCTTGCGTGATATGAATGGCAATATCCTAACAACCCTTACCCCAGGTAAGTAATTTCAATCAATATTAATTGAAAGATTATGAAATCCTCAAGATGAGTGTTAGTCCTTTTACTGATGAATACTACATTGTCACATTAGGAGCAGATATGAGGCTCAGACTGTATAATGTCGTCCCTCAACGTATCAGACTCGACCAAAAGAATGAAACTTCAAACAAAAAAGAGAAGCCTAAATTCATGCATACATTCCAAATTGTCTTGGATTATGTCTACGATCTGATTGATAATCAACTGCTTCCTAATAACACTCAATTAGAGAAGAGAGTACATTAATATGTGGATTTGCTTACAAATAGGTTGGAAACCAAGATATGGTCGTATTTCTTGGAAGCGTCCTAGCCAGATCAAATAAATACATTGTTGTGGCTGACAAAGAGGGATCAATAACGTAAAATAACTTACATTAATCTCAAGAACCTAGATTTATTAATCGCAATGGTACTTATCGTGGAATTCAAAAGGCATCTGACCCTTCAGTGATTGGCATCTTTAAATTCTATCCAAACCCTCTTATCGCAAGTAATTTCCAATTTGCCTTAGTAATCTGTAGGCCGTACTAGCTTAGGATTCTTTAACCCCAATATGATGCAAGTAGCAAATCCTCCTTGTGACTTAGTAATTGAATTCCTCTTTTGATTTACAAATAGCCTGGTGACCCTATTTTGTCTGTTGAAGTAGACCAATTTTCAACTTCACATTTCTATGCACTTCTGGAAACTGGAGAGATTTTAATTTATGAGAATAAACAATCCAACCCCGCTTGCAAAGGTATCTTTGAACTTCTGGCAATTATAATATAAAAGTTGTGTCTAAGAGAATTGCTTTCAATGGTAGAACAGAAAATGACACCTATCATATATATGGAGCTAAGGGTTTCTTGTTTGTACAAAAGGGAGAATCCGACATTCACCTAATTGCTCATAATATCTCAGGTAGGGATTTTCAATTGAGAGCTTACCCTTATAGATTTTATCGATGACAACGATTATTACAATATTTCTTTGTATCCCTACAGAGATAGTCAAGACAAAGTTGTGAGAGGAAAGTATTTCACCCAGAGAAATACATACGTTTCAACTTATATTGGAGCATATTTTGAGTTTGAAAATGGAACTTCTTCTTTCACTCTTTATGATTTATCAACTCCTATCAAGCAGAGCCATGACTGGTTCTCTAACTTCAGATTCCCAATGTAAGTCAAGGAGATATTTAACTAAGTACTTTAGCATTATTATTGCAATCTTCCTCGTGATGGGATACCAAATCTGGTCTCGTAAGCAGAAGAAAGACAAAGATGACCTCGATAAATTAGAAAAGTTATCCAAATATAAATATAATGACAGCTCTTATGGAAAGTCTGGAAAGGGAAGTAAAGATCTATCTGCTTTGAAGCAGGAGCTTGACTCATTGACAAAGCAAAGTAAAACAATAGAAGAAACCTTAAGTCAATTGCCTGTTGGAAACAGAGGAAAGAGTTCTAGCTCAAGAGCTAATTATGCCGATGAAAATGATGATTATGACAATGAGAGAATTCAAGAGATAAGCTATAGTAAGAAGAATCAATAAAGAATTAGTTATATGCAATTTTCAAGCGATATTTCTGTTGTTTCATAAATCATCAAACTAACGTTAAGAAATGTATTTGAAGATTTAATTTCAGCAAGGCGCAATTTAATGAGATATAATCAAAAAAATATTAAGAGTGATAAAATTTTGTTTAAAGATTCGTCTCGAAGATGGATGAGTTGGCAAAGCAAAAATCTCTAAATTGGAAGGTCAAAGTTTATTTGTTAAATGATACCGGGAACTGGGACGACTGTGGCACCGGAACATTGGAGATTGCAAAGTCAATAAAACCCGGAGAAGATTTAGATTACTTCAAAGTCAGCCGAAATGATGATAGTCCACAGGTCGCACCCACTATTGTTCCTCCAGAGAGGCTAAGCAAACTAAAGAGTGATTCTCAGAATCCAAAAGTTATTCTCAATTTACCAATTCTGAAAGAAAATCAATTTGAGAAACAAGGAGGTAAAATATTGAATAATTAATTTACAAAAAAAGACTCTATCATATCATGGGTTGATAAAGAGCTTAATGAAGAGATTGCAATCAGCTTTTTAGATACTTTTGCTGCTAACGAAACTTGGTTCGAATAAATTTTCTTTTTTTTTTTAATGGAATAGGAGGACGGTTTGTATGAAACTCGGAAAAAATCCTGTCGAAGGGAAGAAAAACAGCTATTCTGACTTGGATCAACTATTAATGCCCAGTTTCGAAAACTTAGAAAAAATACGCAATGAGGTATAGAATTGAGATGGTCTTTAAGGAAAATAGTTCGAAACAAAAAAGGACTGGATGCTATGTGCTATCTCAAAGAATGTAAGTCCAGATTTCAATTAATTTATTTTCTAGCCGGCCTTTTTAGATAATCTGAATAAAGTGTTTGAGGATTCAGAAGATTTGGAAAGCCTTGAGAATTTATACATAATTCATGATATCGTAAAGATGATGGGTAAGTCAATCCTACTTTTGCCTTAATTAATGAAGTTAATAGTTTTCTCAGATGATCTGAATTTGTTGGAACTGTTGTTATCAGATTCATACTATCTTTTGGTTTTTGGGGCACTTGAATGTATCCATTTGGTTTAGAATTATAACCTCTATAGATGATATTGACAATCCTCCTGGATATAAGCCTAGATATCGCGAGTTCTTGAAGAATCAATCATATTATAAAAAAGTGATCGAGTTTGAGGACCCAGAAATTGTGAAAAAGATCCATCTGAACTTTAGAATAAGCTATCTAAGGGACTCAGTTGTGAGCTCAATTATAGATGATCCTTTGACAAATCAATTTAATACAGTAACTCAAAACAACTTCAACGATAATTTATTTCTAGATCATATACTACAACAATCATGAGATTTATGAGCATATTATCTCAACGCCTAAATACTTTGATCATCTCTTTGAACGCTTCCTTGACAATCTCCAAGATTCTATAGGCTTCCTCTATGAGTTTTGCCAAATTGTTAAATCTATGATTCAAGTATTATTTTCATTTGAAGTTAGTTTAAATTGAAGGTTGAATCTAAAATGGAGTTTGCTCAAAAGCTTGTTGAGAAAAATATCTTTAGTGTCATTGGAAAGGCCTTAGGGAAACTGCAGGAAGAATCAGAGTCCAATACAATTGAAGATAGAACCAAGACTATTCTTAAAATTAACCTAGAAGAGGTGCTATTTTTCGTGGTTCAGCTGAAATTGAACTCCTTTGCAGATTTTCTGAAGTCATCCCCTGATGAAAAAATATTATTTGCAGGAATTATTAATAACATTTTTTATGGAGATCAAGGCCTACAAATACAAACAACAGAGCTTTTGAAATATGTAATTGATCCTATGCACGAAAGAAAGATCGAACTGTTGGATTATTTTTATGACAATTACTTGCCAAAGTTCTTAACTCACTACAATCAAATGCTCCAAACTGAGCAATTCTACTCCTTTGTCCAGCAATATATTGAGCTCTTGATCTATTGCGTAAAGTCCCATGGCTATCGGATTAGACATTATATAATACACCATAAATTGATTCTAAGCTTGTACAAGGGGTTCGATTCACCAGAAAAATCTATTGCACTAGCTTTGATAAGATTAATCAAGAATATCGTTCTGGGAAAGGATGAGTTCCTTATTAAACATATAGCTGAGAAGAATCTGCTTGATCAAATTTTCGAAGTTTATCTCAAAAATGCTAGAAAGAATAACTTGATAAACTCATCTTGCTTGGAGCTATTTGAAATCATAAGGAAGGAGAATGCCAAGAAGCTGATCATAAATTTTGTGGAGAGATATAAGGAGAGAATAAAGGAGTTCCAACTGGAAAAAACATTTGAAAAGCTCTTTATCAAATATGAACAAATAACTGAGGGTGCTAATCCTGAAGGTTCCTTACCTAATCAAGAAAATGAAGTCGCCAATACAAAGCTCGCGTCTTCATCTATAATGTATAATCTTTATTTTAATTTATTGAAATCATTAGATCTGAAAATATCGAAAATTATAATTCAAGAGAGTTAAGTTACATGGAAGATGAGGAGTATTTTGAAGGAGCGGAAGAAGAAATTCCGTACAATTCAGGAATCTCAGGAAAATCAGAGATGCCTGAGAAATCAACTCCAAAGAATGATCAAGAGATGCAAATAGAGGATCCCTCATTTAAATCTGCAAGGGAAAATGTACTCAAACTGCAAAATAAACTTTCAAGCAAGAAAAAACAAGATGACGATGAAGATACTTTTGTTTTTGGAGGGAAAGCAAGATCGAAGCCTGTTTCCAATGAGAAAAGTCATGGTAGCATAAACATTCAATTTGCTTTGAATAATACTTTCCTAAATGAGGATCCAGCAATAACACAAGAGCAAAATCTCAAAAAAAGGCATGGTTGTGATCTTGATAAGGATGATGAGATTAAAGAAGAAAGTAAAATAGAAGCTCAAAAAAGGGTTAAATTTTAATCAGACGTCTCCAGTGTCTAATTCTTTCTAATTTTGTTCCATAGATATAATTAATCTCTCTACTCGTTGTTGATTAGCTTGTAACTTAACTCGAGACTCGAAATTTTCTTTACTTAAATAGATCTTACTATTTTAATTCTCATTCAATTAATGAAATTCTTCCAAACCACATAACATGAAACTTGCATAAGATTAATAGGTAAGAGGGTTAGTCCAATTTGTGCTGCCACCGATGAATCTTCTTAACATTTCAGTGGTGGTATTAATTTGGTCCATAGGTGCAAGATGTCCAGCCTTATTGACGATGGTAAAAGTAAGGGGACCAGTTTGCTTGGCCAATCCAGCCATAGTTTGGTTAGCATAAAGCCAAACTTGGAATGGAGTGTTGTAGAACTCAGTTTGGCGAGACCAACTGAGGTTTCCAACCCAATTTTGTTGATTAGGACTATTGCAAATAATGTCATCTTGACCATTGTAGATGAGTGTTGATAAGTTGCTCTGCAAGACGAAAGCGACTCTGTCAGCAACACTTTGCATGAAATCATTTGTTAAGGCTGTGTAGACAGCTGTATTTTCTTCTTTGAAATGGCCGGCGACACTTGGATCAACATTGTATCTTTGGACAGTGTCAGCATCATTCATGAACTTTTCGATGAATGAGAAATCATAGTCTCCAAAGTCTCTGAAGTTATAAACGTTGACATTTCCTCCTGATTGGACGATGGTGTTCATAATATTATCGAAAGCAGTCAAAGCAAGCTTCCAATTTTTATTCTTGATGTTGTATATTCCGGTTGTTTGGAAGGCTTCAACTTTAGCTCTTTCAACATCATCGAGTAATCCCAAAGAATAGGCGAACAATCCATTCAAAGGAAGTTGATTGATAGGGTCAGTCCATCCATCTCCAATACCCATTCCCTTCAAAGGAATTGAAAGAGAAGGCTTTTGGCTGTTGTATTGAATAATTCTCTTACTGATTGATGGAATATAGTGACCAGCATAGCTTTCTCCGAAGATATACAAAGGTGTGTTTTTGAATCCTGCAAAGTCTGGCAATGAATAGAAATTAATAAGGGCTTGAAGGAAATCTTCAGCAACTTGGTCTTCAGTTTGGACATAGCTGTTCTGGTCAGCAATGGAGTATCCGGTACCTCTTGGATTGTCAATGACTAATAAGTGATAATAATCATTCCAAGAGAGTTGTCTGGGAGTTTCTTGGTATTTTCCAGTCTTAGGGTTATAGGTCAATTGCCAAGGTCCCATCTCCATAAAGTTTCCAATTTGTGAGCTGCCACCAGGGCCACCTTGCAACCAGATCACAATGGGGATGTCAGAAGCTTTTTGACCTGAAGTCATATTTCTGCAGGAATAGAAAATGAAGAAGAGCTTGGATTTTGTTTTGGGATCATTAACGCTTAAATATCCAGAAGTTGCATTTGCAATTCCTTGGACTGGTTTAGCATATGAATTATTGTCTTCTGGAGCGGATCTTGTCTTAAGAGAGGGATTCAAATTCTCGTGAGATCTTTGAAGGTTCTTAACCAAGTCACTTGGTAAGATCAATCTTGAACTCACTGCGGCTAAAACAATTGCGATAGCAAAAAGCTTGATCATATCGAAAATAATTATTATTTATGAATTATGCTTGATAGTTATTAACTAGGACTCAATTCAAAAATAAATTTTATCTGGGATTAGGAATATCTAAAATATTGGATTCCTAAGTCGAAATATTTTATTCATTGTTATAAGTCATGCTGTTAGTCGTAGATAATTAAGAAGACTGCATGGGTTTGATAAATACATGTATTGGGAAGATCTGAATTATTCTATTCTCGCAGCTTTACAAGGCGTAAAGTTGGGTTATTTAAGGGATATTTAATAGTCAATTTCACTCAGAGTTAGGTAAGATATGACTTTTCCCAATTTTTTAAAGTTTCGATTCACTCAAAGTTGACCTCGATTCATTTTACACGGAATAATATGAATTCTTGAGACTATAATTACAAAAAGGATTTGAAAATCAAAGAGATGAATTTTTATGAGGAAGAACTAGATCTGGAAGAGGATGATGATCTAGAGGAATCTGATGACGATTCTGAAGAAGATTCATGCTTTCTTGATTTTCTTTCATGGGACCTATGTCTCGAAGAGTCTCTAGCATGCTTCTCTTTCTGAGGTTCTGATTTTTTGTGAGATCTTTTTTCTTTGCTCTCTCTAGATCTACTCCTTTTATGCTTTCTTCTTGATCTTTCTTCGCTTTCACTTGAACTAGAGCTTCTTCTTTTCTCTTTTCTGGATCTTTCGTGAGATCTTTCTCTTGATCTGTCTTTGGATTTCTCTCGAGCTTCTTTTGTATCCGATTTTTTAGATTTGTGAGTCTCTTCCTCACTCTTTATTTTATCGGAGGGTTTATTCTCATTCTCGATTGCTTTTCGCTTTTCCTCTTCTTCTTTAAGTCTTTGTTTCTCTAATTTCTTTGCTCTTTTCTTCTCTTCCCTTAGCTTTTCCAATTTTTCAAGTTTGGCTTTTTCCTTATTGTAAAGATTCTCCAATCTTTTTTTTTCTTGGCTTTCAAAATCAAAGGCACTTCCAGGTTTGTAATCATCACTGACGTTGAATGCTTTTTTAATTCTCTCATATTCTTTTTCCTTTTCAAGAGCCTTTTGATGTGAATCCATTGTGCTAATATATTAATACAAATAATTCTTCATTACTCTACCTTTTAAGATCTAACTCTCCATTATTCAATTTCTCGGTTAAGATCTTGCGTGATTCCTCGACTATTCTGTTAATTTCATCTTCTGGGGTCCTAATGATAAGAAATAATCTATAATTTTTACCCTTGAGCCTCTAGCTTCTCTCTGACTTCAAGTAAAGCGAGTTGAATATCTCTCTTCTGCTGATGTTTGATAATTTCGGGATTGGCTTTTTTAGGAGGTGGAAGAATATTGTCCTAGCAGGTAATGATTTGTATGAAGAAAATTACTTTTAATGCTTGCATTTCTTTCAAGAAGTCATCCTTAGATCTTTGCTTCTGGAATGGCTTTATATAACTGAGATTCTTCTGGACATAACCACTGGTTCCAGAACCACGTGGTGTTTGCAATCCTATTCCATTGTACATTTTTCAAACAAAAATCAATTGAATTTTATTAATACAAAAGAATTATGTTTCAGAGGAATATACTATTACAGAAATTCATCAGATAAAAACAATATCTATATTTTCATATATTAGTTAATCCATGAGCCCTTTTTTCCTAAGCATCCTGTTTCTTAAGTTCTTTTTCTCTGGTAACAATAGTAAATTCTTTTTCGAATTCAGGCATATCCTGCTTAAAAACAATATGTATCACAGGATATTCAATGAGTGTCATTTGTTTAATATTCTCTGATAGAGGCTCCCACCAGTCCACTCTGAACATCCTTTTTTCTCTTGGGTTTGATTCATCTTTGATAAAACCATTAACAGTCGACTCTTTTATAATTTCTAACAGTTTATTGGAATTTGCTTTGTCTTTCATTAGAATCAGTATATTAGAATCATTAATATTCTCTTGATCTATAATTTCCATCAATGTCTGTGATTCTTCACGTGGATCTGTTAACCATCTATAATTATCAGCGTTCATTCCTTTATTTTTTAACACATCCGAAGGAACATAGAAAACGAGTCCTATTGTCCAGAAGATCTTCTTTGTTTTAGTATGGTAAAAAGACAAATTTTCTCTATGCTTTGACATAATTTGTGGAGCGATCTTCAATTTAATATCATGCAACTTTTGAGAATAAATCTTTAGCAGTTTAAATCTGAGCTGTTCTTGGGTTTTAAGTGTTGATAATTTTTTCTTTGTTTTTTCGCTTTCTTGGAGCATATCATGAAGATAAGTGAGATCTTTCCTCAATAACTTTTCGTCCATTTCACTTGCTCTGATAAATTTTTCATAGTGATACTTTCCATCACATGACTTTTCTATTTTATGCTGTTTACAACATTGCAAGCTACAGGTTTTCATAGAACAATTTGGGCATTTATATTTATCTGAAAATTATAGGGATAAATTAGAATATTACGTTCTGCCTGATTACAAACTTCACATTTTTCACGTGTAGGCCTTTCAGGGACTATGTCATTATCATCTTGGTTGAGATTCATTTCGTTTTCGTTCATTGTAAGTGTGTCCATTTAGATCAACTTTTATTTCTTAATCCAAATCCAATTAATTACATACAGGGAGAATACTTTATATAATTACAGAAACAAGAGATCTTTAACTTTGATTGGCCTGTGTATTATTTTGAGGGTTATTGCCTTGCATATTTGGAATGTTAGTCGGGTTAGGAAAAGAAAAGCCTGGAACATTTTGAGTCATATTAGGGTTAGTAAACTGGGGCATTTGCATAGGCTGCATCATAGGCATCATAGTACTTCCTTGCATAGGATTCATCATTCCCATTTGTTGATTTGATTGTGGGTTATTAGTTGCCGAAGGATTAGGATTCATCCCTCCCATTCCTCCAATAGGAAGGTTAGTTATATTTGTTGGCATAATTCCAGGGACATTGATAGTGGGAATTGGAAGAGTAGGCACTAAAAATTAGATAAAATTAAACTATTTTACTTCCCGGCATCATTCCTGGCTTCAATAATGGATTCATCATATTCATGAATGGCAATGTATCGGCTCTCATGAATGGATTCAAGTTTTTCAAAGCTACAATGTTAATATAATTGAAAAGACATAAAAAATACTAAAGAAGCTTTGTCATAAGGCTTCTTGATGATTTAGATTGTCACATTAACAATGATGCTTACCATTATTTTCGTTTAGGAATTGGGAGTAATATTCAATCTTATTGTTGATGTGTTTACGCCCTCTGGCATGTTGTTTTCTTCCACTGGGAGAGCTATGAGTTAGATATATTCCACAATATTCGCAATAAAATTTGGGCATTTGAAATTATTCAAAGTATTTTACAAATATTACAAAATTGGTTTTTTACAAGAATCAAAAGAAATATCGAGTTTTTTGTTTGTTTTAGTGTTCAATTTGTTTTCTATCATATCTTAGACTGAAGCTCGTCCAACTTCTTCAATCTATCAGTAATATCATTCATGTCTATAGAGTCATCCGAATCTGCTGTATAATTATTGTTTGGGTTTTTTTTTTCGCTCTTCTTCTTACTGGACTGAGGCGTATTCTTATGAATAACATTATTTGTTATATTTGTAGTTAGAATTGTGTCTGTTGGATTAATTTTCCCAACTTTGGAATTAGAAGCCTATTGATAATCTTAATTAGCGATAATCGTACCTTAATATCTGGAGACTTGTTTTGCTTTTTTAGTAGTTCAATTATAGGCTTTGTTGCATCAGCTGCATAAGGACTTCGCTAATCATTATACATTCTAAAGAAGATCATAGTACATTTATATCTCTACTAGGAGGCGAAACACTTTTTTCAGTTGAAGCATGAGTCTTTAATTTCTTATCTAAGAATTAAACTAGAAAAACAATACTCACTTTCTTCTAAGGTATCTTTCTTAGGATTTGCTGGATTTGGAGTTTCTTTTAATGATAGTCTTTTTAGTGCAGATTCTAATTCTGTTTCAAGTTGCCTTATTTTGATTCTTTGTTTCTGTTTGATATCTTTGAGGGATTCAATCTCCTTTGAAAATTAAGTAATTGGACATTAATATTCACCTCTTTCATTTTATCAATTTCTTTTTGATGCTTTAAAAGCAGTTTTTTCGTAAAAGAAAATTCCTCTTCATCTAATACTCTACTTGAGGATTTTTTGTTAGCAAGGTGAGAGCGTAGTACATCAGAAAATTCGAGTCTTAATTTTTGATTACAGAACTTTTCTTCTGCTAATTTTCTCTCCAATTCTTCAATCTTTTTGTATAACTTCTGCATCTCCTGTTGCTCATATGCTTTTGCTTCAAAAGCGGTAGTATTGCGATCAAGATTGAAAATTTTCTTAGCGATTAAACAATTTCTTATTTTTATACATGCTCCAAAGTTTCAGTCAATATTCTTAATTTCGATTTCAAGAGATCATTCTCCAGCTTGAGCTTCAATACCTCATCCTTCGAAATATTTTCTTAGGAGTTTATAATTTTTTGTTTTTGATATAATACCTAAATTGCTAAAAAGTTCAGCTTCGGCATTGATTTTAAAATTTCTAAGCTCTTCCAATTCTGTTCGCAAACGAGAGATTGTATTTCTCAGATTATTTATATCAGGAACTTCCTAGCAAAGGATAATTTCAGGTTAAGTAATAATCTACTTCAAAATTCAGGGGAAGAGGATAATAGACTCTTTCTCCTTCTAAAGCATAGGTAATGATTACATATCTTTTATTCATTTTGCTTTTTTCGTTTGGGCCAGGGATTGTGAATGTTTTGAATATTTTATTTCTGAGAGACTCGAGCTCTTGATAGCTTCATTATTAGATTGAAATCAATATTTTACTTCAAGATGTCAAAGCAAGTCAATTGATTCTCGGATATAGAAGAAATAAGAAGAGGAATGAATTTATTGAATGTTCGAAATCGTCCCACTTTGTCTGTCATTTTCTCGATAAAGTAAGCATCAAATTTATTTTTCCATCTGCTTCCATCAGTCTTTTGCTCGATTTCAATTGAAAAGGAGTCCTGAGCTACAAAAATTTGGATGTAATATGGTATCTAAGATGACTCAATAACACTCAAATTAGTACTTCGTGGAATACAGCATCAAATTTTTTTTCAATAACTTCCATACTAAAATATTTTATTTTGCAAAGGATCGAAAAAACATCAACAAGTACAGAGTTAACTCTTTTGAAACGAAGCACACACATAAACACATAATTTTTAGAAGTTTAGTTATAGCCCTCACAATATTTCAAGGCATGTGATAATTGTTCGATTATACTCACAATAGCAGCTTGCAATTTTTGGGCTTCTAAAAACTCAGTCTTTCTATCTTTCATAGAATCCATAATTGACCCGATCTCACTATTTATTTCATTGATGAGTTCCAAAAGCAAAGGCTTTAAATTTTGAGTTTGGGTGCTGATGTCAACTTGATCTTGAAGTAGGTCGGAGTAGAAGAGCTGAAGTAAGTTTTTGGCTTTTTCAAAGTAATTTTCATAGATTTGTCTAAAATGAAAGTGTTCAATAGGTTCTTCTTTGCGATTAGCAGATTGGATTAATATTTTAAAGATATTACTCATGTTATCACGATTCAGCAGTTCAGATCTTCTCATTTTTAATTGATTATCATCAGTCAGTGAGAGTAGTTTAGAAGCTACCAATTGTGAATTCTGGCCTGCTCCTATCATATTTTGAGAATGCGGAATTTCAATCATCATTTTTTCAACCTTCTCTCTCTTCAGGCTCTGACTCAAAAATATTTTGGGTTCTTTAGGCTTGCTTTCCTTTCTAGATTCATCTGTTGGCAGAACTTCTTGAAACTCCTTAATAAGCTCATCTTTGGTGACACCTTTCAAATTAGAGCTTGGAGTAATTCCGCCTATCATATTTAATCCAACAGTTTGTAGTCTTTTTATAGTTTTTTGCACCCTCTTCTCAGTTATATCAGAAGGTGCTTGAGAGCTTTCCTGTCTTAAATTTTCAGCGACATTGTCCTTGAGATCTAGATTCCTAATTAGATCGACTTCACCTAATGGAGTGGACTTTAGAACTTCGGCAGCTTCAATTATATTAGGCACTACAATAGATGTCTGTCCCCCAATTATTTCTGTTTCGTATTTAATTTGCAGTTTGACAAACTCATCCCAGAATTGATTTTCATATTGGACGTTCTTATCTTTTGGAAGGGCAAAAAGCGCATCTTTCACTTGAGGATATGCATCCAAGATTTGTTTTTTATCTTCTTCACGCAACACATAACCCTTTGATAGCAGGGGCAGTCTTAGCTTCTTTTGCTGTTGCTTCTGCTCAAGAAGATACTTTTGATAATTCTTGTACTCTGGCCTATTCTGCCAAAAATTTTCTTCTGACATAATACCTGATAGCACAAGCTTTTGATAAAGCTCCAGTACAACTTTGTCATTAGTTAGTACTCTCTCCTTGAATTCTTCTAGATTTTTTATTCCTTGAAAATTTTCAATTATTTCTCTTGACTTTTCTTCTAAAGCATTTTTGAATAGCATTTTAAAGATTTGAAGATCGTCCTTAGAATCAAAATATATAGTCTTCACTTGGCATTTATGGATTGAGATTTTGACTCTCTTTTCATTTTTTTCAACTTCACAATTTTGCAAAGGAATCTTGAAAAATCTTTTATCCTCATCTTCATGGCTTCTCAAAAGGATTTGGGTTGTAGTGAAACCGAGTTCATATCTTTTGGGTTTTTGTCTGGGAACCATTAAATTTGCATAAAATCCAGTAAGCTCATCCTCAAAATTTGCTATGCTCTGGCGAACCGCAGACATGACTTCCATAAATTGATTAAGATTAGTAAAATCACCAAAGGTCAGTGAAGGAGTTTGCTTGGGATTTGGAGTGGAAAGATAGAGGCCAAGAATATATTTTTGTTCATTTTTCTCTTCAAGGTACATTTCTTGAAGAAATAGTACATCATCATATAAAATATCTTGATTTTGGGCTTGACTTGATATTATAGAAAATCCTGTCATGAAGAACTCTGCCTTTTTATTGGCAGAGATTGTCACTTCTCCTAATTTTTTTCTTCCCATATCTTCAATAAAACTTAATTTGAATTTTCATTTTGCAGAAAAATTGGTGTAGAAATACAAAATCCAGTAGAAAAGACCATGTAAAATACATTTCTAATTTTTTCTAGTCTTCAGGATCCAAACCATATTCTTCATGTATCTCAGTAATAGTTTTATTTTGAATCTCTGCTATTTTCCCTAAAACGACTTGACATGTATCCTAGATTGATTTAAAATCGAATGTTTGTAAATTACTTTGAGCTCATTATATTGGTGTAGAGCTTTGATGAATTTCTTCTTTGTTTCCGTCTCGTCAAGCTTTTTCCTTTCTTCTTTTAACTTATTTAGCTTAACTATTGTTCCTTGATAATATTTCATTAATTCTTCATTTGTAAGATTGTGATATTTTGATGCTTTAGAATCACTCTCCGTGAATCTCAAGGTATAATTGATAGTATTCTCTTTCTCATTCTCCTTCTTTACATTGACAAGTTTTCTGAATGTTAGTACTCATTTTAATAAATCAATACATTCCTAATTTGTCACTATTTTCCTCAAGGAATTCTTCTAATTCATTAATGGAAGTCTCCTCTTTCAAGCCCAACGATTTTGCGAGCTCATGAAGGGTTAAGGGTCCATGTGATTCATTGATTATTTGAGAAATGTTTTCAAGATTGAATTTGTTCATGATAATTAATATTTATTTAGGTACAAAGAACTTGAAAAATTCTGATACACTCAAATTTAGCAGAACATACTATCCAAGACCTTCTTCCTGTCTTCTTCTTTGACAACAATAGCATCACCCTAATTACTTAGTCCCTGTCTTAATTTATGGTACTTCTCTAGTTCCAATAATATCCTCCAATGCCTGTGGCTTTCTATCAGGATGAGGTTTCACAGTGAGTTTTCTTAAAACTTTTATGATCTAAAATAATTACAACACTAGGCCTTGAGTTACATTCAGAGGGAAAATATTATTCACAAGACTTCTTTGAGTTTGTTTGTTAAAGGCTTCTTGATTTCCTTCAATATATGCTTGTATCATCTTCTCACAGCAATCAAACTCTGGAGATTTGATGAAATCTTTGACTCTAATTGCATTATTGATATGAACATCTCCTTTTACTCAGTTGCAAAGATTTCTAATTTCTTTTCCGCTTCCTCAACTTTATCAACGATTAGATGAAGGCCAATAATTGTGAGAACCATCTAAGCTTTAAGTTTTGAATAATTTAAAGTTACTGTGTCTAAATTGGCTTTTCCGAAATCACCTTTCTTCCTTATGTTTAGCTCTCTTTCAAGAATATTGATACATTCTTCATATCTGTTCCCATTAATTATTTTAGTAAGCATTTACTTCTCAAGGGTAACAAGGACTCCTAAGTAACTGCTAACTACTTCAGCTCTCAAATAATACTGCTCACCCTCTTCAAGGTCATTCAGCAGTGTCTTATACAAATTAAGTGCTTCAGTTGTATGTTGAGATTCTTCAAGATATCTAATGCCTCAACAAAATATTGGTCTAGACCTACTTGGCAACTTTCTTTACAAGTGTGATGTAGTTGTTATAAGAGTCTGCAAGACGGAAGTAGTATCCAGCCTGAAAAAATGCTGCAAGGCAAATGTATAAATTACTTTGAGAGTTTTATTGACCAAAACTTCAGCTTTGAGAGTCTTGCCATCGGTTCTTTCAAGATTTATAAGAATGATAGTTTCATAATTTCTAGCAACGGCCCACGCACTAATTTGGTCAATCATCCTTGGCAAACGTGAGATTACTCGTTTAGTTTTTCATTAACTTCTATAACTTTTTCAAGAGCTTTTATTGCTGAATCATAATCTTTGCAAGCTCGAAATAATTTAGCTTCCAATTATGTTTAATTTAGAAAGTGCGTACCAGCTTCATCATAATGCATGGCTGCAGATGCGTAGTCCTTATTCCATTTAAACAATCCGGTTTTTAAGCTTCATTTTAATGAAAAGTATGACATCGTACGCAGAATCTCCTTCTTTGAGATGCTTTTCAGCTTCAATATAACTCTTATTCATTTTCCCTCTGCAAATAAATTTATTACATCTCAATAGGCATTTTAATATTTCAGTATGTATTTAAGAAATTCTATTTTCAACTTCTATTCATACGTTCTCAACTCATTCAGATCTTTTCTTAGCAGGACCTTTCTAGTTCCTTAGCTAATATCTCATATCTAAAATTATATCAACTTGAAAGTTCTAGTTAATTAAATTTTAAGAAATTTGGTGATCCTTTGTCTATGGCAACTGTCAAGTCTGACTGGCCAGCGAATGAAAAGAGTAAACCGCGTAATAAGATCAGAAATTCATTTTTATAGGCTATAAATTATTGGCACCTATAGGATATGGCTACTTTGGAACAGTATTCAAATAAGTTAGAAAAATAATCTAAATATAGGTCTGGAAAGGAGAAGTAACTGAGGGAATACATAAGGGTGAATATGTTGCCATCAAGAAGATCAATCTTGAAAAGTGTCCTGACCAGAAGATAGATGAAATTCGAGTAATCAACAATAAATGAAGTTATTCATTT
>Ga0065720_1003494_pt1 | contig 18359 bp, 17 predicted proteins | sample Thericmetagenome_FD_59107 | JGI IMG/M metagenome (GOLD analysis project Ga0065720, IMG submission 59107) | Thermophilic microbial communities from the Joint Bioenergy Institute, California, USA of rice/straw/compost enrichment - eDNA_2 v2... | ecosystem: Engineered > Solid waste > Grass >...
GGCGTCTGGCTTCCAACCGCTGCCACAGCAGGAACAGCCCTCCCGCCGTAAGCAGCGTGGCGCCCAAGCTGATCAGCAGGCGGTCCGTGCCGGGCGAAGGCAGATAAATGTATCGCCAGATCAGCGCCGCGGCCAATATCGCGCCGCACGCCGACAGCCAGCGCGCCCGGCCCGCGTCGCGGATCCGGCCCGTCGTACCGGGCCATTCCCGGTCGTCAAACATCGACGTCTCCGGCGGCGGAGTATCCGCCGGCTCCTCGCGCCCCATGATCCGGCCCAGCAGATCGAACCGGCTCTTCGCCGGGCCGTCCGGCTGGCCCCCGCCGTCCGCTGCGCCGTATTCGCCGCCAGGTTCACCGGCCGGGCTGCTTCCCGGCATTTGGACAGACCGCTGCTCCAGCTCCGCATCAAGACGGCGCACATCGGCGTTCCGCGAGCCGTGCGCCTGCTGTCCGCCCGCATCCGGATGCGCCGCGTCGGACGCGGAACGGTGTGACCGCGCGCCTTCAACATTTGGCGTGCCGGCGCCGCCCCCTTGTTCCGAAGCCAGCAGTTGAAGCAGTCCGACCCGTATGTTGGACCATGATGCAGCCGGATCATCCAGCANACGAAGCACGGCTTGCACGACGGCCCCGTNCACGCGCTCCGNTTTGCCCATGAGCCTGACCGCCAGGCCGAGCAGTTCTTCCCGCGCCGGCTTCTTCAAAAGCGGTTCGCGGAGCGGCACATAAGTCAGCGCGGCATCGCGCCAATCCCCGCCGACGAACAGAAATTTCTCGTCCAGCAGACAGCACGATTCGCGGAGCAGATAATGCCCGCAGCTGTCCAGCGCCTCGACGACGCCCAGCATGAGGCTGATATACTCCTGCATCCCGAATGAACCGGTGATCAGCCGGTGCGGCAGCAGTTTCCTGCCGTCGATCGCATAGCGGAACGTCACGCTTCCGTCCATCTCGAACCAATCGACGGGGAGCAGCCCGGGCGGCCGTTCGGCCTGCAGCATCTGCATGTCCACTTCATCCAGATCCGCGCGCGCAAACGGCGGTTCGCGCTGGATGATCATTTCGTGGCCGCGCTGCATCGCAAAATCGACTTGAATCCGTTCCATCCTTGCCCTCCTTTCCCGCCGCGCATCCCCATATGCGGCCGCACGGCATCCTTACCACAGCCACGCCGCGATCGCACCGGGAATCACCGCGATCATGAACGGAAAGCGGCATTTCCTTATGCCGGCATACCGCCCCTCCCCAGGTGAAGCAGCCTCGCCGCCCGCCGTTTCGAGTTCGCGAAGCAGCTTCCAGCGCACGGCTCTGCGCCGGCCGATGACCAGGCACAGCAGCCCGTATGCTCCGGCCGCGAGGATCGCGTAGACGGCGCAATCGAACGTCTCCTGCACGCCGATCCAGCTGCCGAGCGCGGTGAACAGCTTGACATCGCCGCCGCCGACGGCTCCCATGCGATAAAGCAGCAGCATCATCGCAAATCCCGCTCCGGCTCCCGCCCCGGCGGTCAGCAGACCTTGCCCCGCCGCCTGCATGGCGGCAAGCCATGGCCGGGGATCATGCGCCGCGCCGCTCCATTCGCGCCAGACGCTTTCCATCGTGTGAAACAGCAATCCGGCCGCCAAAGCGGCGAAATTGATCCGGTTCGGAATGCGCATCGTCCGGATGTCGCTGACGAACGCGGCCGCCAGCAGAATTGCCGCTCCCGCGGCGCTGAAAACCATCATCCATCCCCCTTTGCATGGTCGTTCCGTTCTCCATGGTCCCGGCATCCGTCTTCATGCCCGTGCCGGCGATCATGGTCCCGCACCGCCCGCCTTCTGGACAATGAAGAAGCTGTGCGCCTTCGCGCCATCCTCCGAGCTCACCTCGAGCTCCCACGCGCCGGGCGTCGTATTGCCCGATACATGCCACTCCCAGGTGACGATCCCGTGTTCGTCCGCCGTCTTCTCGCCCAGATTTTTCGCCTTGCTCTTCCCGCTCTTGTACCAGACGTCCAGATTCAGCCTCGCGTTCGGCTTGCCGATCGCGGTCAGCTTCGCCTTCCGGCCCGGGCGGAGCGGCGAAGGCTCGATCGAGACGATGACGATTCTGCCCGCTCCGTCTTCCTCTTCCTGAAAAGTCGGCGCCGGAACCGGATCGGCGACCCAGACGCGCTCCTCGGCATCCGCCGACAGCGTCACATGCGTGCCGGTAAACGGCAGCGCCAGCGGAAAATCGTATGCCAGCCGAATCCGGAAATACGCCTCGCCGTCGTTCGCCAGATCGGGCAGCGACAGCCGGGTGACCCGGATTCGGTCGGGAGCGAGCGCCGACCCGGAGGCCAGCTCGCGGATCAACGGACCAAAGACGGCCTCGCCGAGCGGCCCGGCGGCGATGTCAGCCGCCGCATCCCAATCGCCTTGCAGCGCCGCTTCAAGCAGCGGACCCGCCGGTTCCGGCAAATAGCCCGCAAGCCCGGCGGCAATCGTTCCGAAGTCGGCCGATGAAGGCTGGCTTAAGGATGACGGGTCGGACTGTCCTGCGATGATCGGGATGACCGGCTGGCCTGCGGACGGCGGGACGTTCGGCTGTCCGTCGGATGTCCGGCTGCCCGGCTGCGGCGTCGATGCGCCGGATTGGGATTGGACGGCCAACTGAATCGGGTACATGTGCGCCGCCGTCAGCCTCACGGTCTGCGCCGCGGCGTCTTGCAGCGCCATTTGACTCACCGCCATGCGGATGATTGCGATCAGGAGGATGAAAACCATCAGGAAGACGGGCATGATCAACGAGGCCTCGACCGTAACGCTGCCCCTTGTCTCGAAGGACAGCTCAATACGACGATCCGGCAACCACCGTTGTCTCATAGCGGCCGCCCACAACCTTTCCCTGCAAAATGCCGCCGGAAGCGAACATTCTCATCACTCCGGGCAAAAACCACAAATTGACGGATACGTCCGCGCGTCCGGTCAGCGCGGCCGGCATCTCCGACAGCCGATAGCCGGTGCTGTGCTCGATCACCGCCGCAGCGCGGGCAAGCTTCTCCGTTTTGCTGCCATGAATGAGCAGGAACAGGCGCAGGTAGTCCTTATACGTGATGTCGATCCTCATCCATTTGGACAGTTCCGTTTTGCCGGTACGGATCAGCTCGTCCATGTCCATCAGCGCATGCTCCAGACTGTACAGCAGCGCCGCGGCAAAAACGACCAGCGGATGGCCGAACTTGCGGCACTCCACCAACCCTTCCATCAGCCGGACCGCGGTGCGCACGGCGAAGATCTCCGCATAGGCTGCGGCGATATTTCCCGCGGGATTGTGGATGCCATACAAGATGTACTCCGCTTCCTGGCCGGAAACGGTCAGCCGCGACTTGTCGAATCCGGCGCCGTGCGTCCCTTCAGGCGAACCATCCGACTTCGTTGATTGCTGCGGGATCAATCCGGCCAGATGTTGCGGACGGAAAAATTCGAAGCGCGAAACGGTGTACTCATTCAGGTAAAATTCGTCCCGAAAATTTGCCGCCGCATCTTCCAGCAAGCCGAAAATTCCAGCCGCTTTGCCGGATGCGTTCTTCGCGTATTCACCGCTGTCATCGCTCAATCCGACATCAGCCGATCCGCCGGGAGGCGATGCGGATGTCCCGTTGAGCGCAAGGCTTGCCTCATACCGCTTGCGAAGCTGCTCGAACGCCTTCGCGGCTTCCTCGTCGAACGGCAGCCACGCAATCTGCAGCAGCAGTTCCGCAGCCTCGCCGCGCTTCGTCTCGGCCTGGCGCTCGAATGTTTTGCGCTGCTCGTCCGCAGCTGCGAGTTCCGCGATCGCCTGGCTGCGCGCGGCAATGACGCTGCCGGAGCCGGAACCGTTGGCGCCGGAATACTGCGCCGCATACGCCTGGTAGACGGACGACAACTTGAAGGCCGCATCGGAAAGCATCGAGGCGTTCCGGTTGTCCGCGTTCCCGAGCGCCTGCGCGACGGCCGATTCGAACAGACCGGCCTGCGCCTGCAGATCGGCTGCGCCGGCATCCTGCTCGTTCAGTTCCCGAAAGTAATCGTCGAACCAGCCGGCATCCAGCACCAGCCGGGACGCGTCGTCGAGGATGGAGCGAATCTCGCCGGCCGCCTCCGCCGTCCCGCCTCCCGCAGCCTGAGAGCCGTATCCCGCTTGAGAAGCGTTCCCGGCTCCGCTCACGCGGGTTTCGCGCAGAATATCGGCCATCCGCTCGTTGTCGGCCGCGGCGGCGTCCACGGCTTGCCGGGCGGCGGCGATCGCGCGGACATGGGCATCCGCAGCCGTGCGAGCCGCCTGCATCAGACCTGACGCCGTATCCCTCGCGGACCGTTCGTACGCGGCGATCTCGGCGGCGTGGCTGGGGCCGAAATCAGGCCGCGGAAACTGCGGGGGAGACGCGCATTCGTCATCCGCTCCGCTGCCGGCATCTGCGCCGGCATCCGCGCTTCGACCACCCGCTCCGCCACCGCATGCGGCTTCCCACCGCCTCCGCGCTTCCTCGACCTGCCGCTGCCATTCCGCTTCCTTCGCCCGGCGCTCGGCTTCCGCCCGCACCCATCCGATATAGCTGCCGTATCCGTCGGCCACGGCGGCCGCGGTGTTCCCGGCCCCCGCGCCCGGCGGATGCGGAATCATGCCTGCCATGCCCGATGACGCCACAGCCGCTGCTGCTTCCTTCTGGCTTCGCAGCGCTTCCTCCAAATGGCGCTGACGGCTGTCGAACAGTTCCTGCAGCCGACTCATCACGTCCGCAGCATGCGCGGCCTCATGGAGTCCGGGGGAGATCAAACTGAACCGCTCCGCCAATTCCAGCGTGAAATCGATCGGCGCCTTGTATTTCATTTCTTCGAGGATCTGCCGTTCGAGCACGGCGTGCAGGCCCAGCGCGTCTCCCGGCGTCACCTCGCCGGCTGACATGTCCGTCCGCAGCAGCCTGAGTCCGCGGTCCGCACTTTCCGGCATCATGGCGGCCGATACGACGCGGTTGAAAATCTCCCCGCTGTCCGTTCCGCCCCTCGCGAACAGGCCGTAACGCTCGTACAGCTCGCCGTCATAGGCGGACAACGCGGAGCGGACGCCGGAATAGACGGCCGTTTCCGCCATCCGTTCGAAGGCGGCGATGCGGGCGAAATCGATCAACACCGCCATGAAGAGGAACAGCGCGGCCGTTATGCCGATCAGAAACACATTGACCGATCCGTCCCGGCTGTTCCACAGCGGTGCGCCTTTGAACCGCCGGCGCTTCATCCGCTCCCTCTCCCCTTGTCCGTCTGCTTCCGCAAAATGTCGCCGGCTTTCGTCCGCTGCTGCGTTCCGCCTGCTCCGGTTCCGAAACGGTCCGCATAATAACGCGCCAGATCGACCGTCCGGATCAATTCGACCGGGTCGGCGACCGGAGCGGCGGCGGAAGCGCGGATTCCCGCGATTCCGGTAAGCCTCTCGGCGCCTGGCGGAATGTCGAACGTCTCGAGCTCCACGGAGATCCGCTTCAGCAGAAGCTGCCGCCGGTAGGCCGCCTGTCCGCCGTATTTCTCCGGCACGCGGCCCGCCCCGTTCAGCAGCTTGCTCGCGATCAGCTCTTCCTGCCGGCCGCCGTTCCCGCCATTCGCCGGCAGCCCGATCATCGCATCTGCCGGCGCAGCCCCGGCCAGGTTGAAAATCGACTGAACCAGCCGATCATCGGTCAACCGCCAATAGAGTGGATCGTAGCGGCCGGTCGGAGCGATGCCGGTGGCCGGATCGCGGTGGCTGTTGTCCCATCGGTAGGCGGCTCGCTCCGCCGCCGCGGAAGCCGAGCAATAGAGCAGCGCCCGCTCGTGGATGATCATCGCCCCGAATATGAGCGCCAGCACGGCCAGGAACACCGCCGGGAAAACCACCGTCGACTCGACCATGATGCTGCCGGATTCGGACCGAAGGAGCGTGGCCATCCGGTTACGGATTGTAATTGAACATGTCATTGGAAGTCGTTTCTGCCCTGCCCATCAATCTTTGGACAAAGGAGATCAATTGATCCCGGAAGATGATTGCCACGATGATGACAACGGCGATAATCATGATCATTTCAACCACGCCCGCGCCGTCCTCGTCGCGCAAAAACTTCTCCGCCTTGCGGCGCAGCGGGCTCCATAACGACATCAACATCATGCATTCCTCCCATAGAAAAATCATTTCAGCCGAATCCCAGAATCGCAGGCGATCCGATGATGACCATCAGCACGAAGAAGATGAGCACCAGCGGCAGCGAAAGCTTCGATACCGCTTCTTCCCCTTTCGTTCTGGCGATGCTTTTGCGCTTCTCCCACAGGCTGAACGACAGTTCCCGCAAGGCGTGGACGAAATCGGAACCGCCCTTCCGGTACTGCAGCAGCAGCGCCGACGTCAGAACGGAAGCCTCCTGAACGCCGACTCGCCGCGCAAAACCGTCCATTGCGAGCTGGAACGATTCGCCGTTCTGCACCGCGTGCATCGCCCGCTTCAACTCCCGGTACAGCGGATGTCCGTCCTCGCCTTCCCTTGCGCAGCGGAGCAGCGCGTTCTGCAGCGACTCGCCGGCGCCGACCAGCAGCATGAGCACGGAGAGCAGCTCGGGAAGCTCCCGCAGCACGGCGCGGCGCCGCTCCTCGACCTGCCGCCTGAGCGACCGGATTTGCGAGACCGGCAGAAGCGCGGCAACGAGCAACCCGACCGGCAGCACATCCGCCGCGTCCGCGAGCAGCGCAACAATCGCCGTCAGCCCGGCCGCCGCCGCGCCCGACCCGATCGCGCGCGCCAAAAGGCGGCGCGATACGGCGAATGGGACCTCCCGGCCGCTGATCCGCTGCAGGTCGGCATGCACGGCCGCAAGCAGCGATTGGACCGGCGCCAGCCGGATCGCCCGCTCCAGGATGAGCCGCTCGGCCGGCTCGGCCAGCAGCAAATCCTTCCAGTCCGCGGCCTTGCGCGAGGCGGAACGCGCCCCCCGCGAAGCCGAAAGCAGCGGCAACGCGGTCATCAGCAGCCAGCCTCCGGCGATAAGCATCGCCGGGATTTGCATTGTCGTCACCTCCGTCACACGTCGATCGACATGAATTTGCGGATGAGCCACGCGCAACCCGCCAGCGCCGCCAGTCCGACGGTCAAAATCGCATAGCCGGCGGCGCTGCCGTAGAGCGGCGCCATGTAATCCGGCGCCATGGAAGCAAGCAGCATGACGAAGGCGAACGGCGCGCCCATCATCAACCGGGACTCGAAGCGCTTGCCGGCGGTCATGACCGCGATTTCCCGCTCGACTTCGATCTTCTCGCCGAGCAGCTGGGCGGAGCTGCGGACGATGGCCGCCATGTCGCCGCCCGAACGCTTCGCGACGGCGATAACTTCGGCGAGGCGGGCGGCTTCCCCGAGCCCGGCGCGGGACGCGAACCGGCGGAGTTCGTCTTCCGGACGCTCCCCGTTGACGAGGCCGATCCGGATCAGTTCGAATTCGCGCCGGATCGCGGTATTCGGGTCCGGGTAGAGAATCTTCAGCTCATCCGGCACCGCCAGAAGCGCGTTCTCGACGGAACGGCCGGCCGTCAGCGACGTGACGAGGCAATGCAGCGCCTCCTTGAACTGCTCCCTCAGCCTGCGGCGGCGCCGGGTCTCCAGTTCCCGCTCGGCAATGGACGGCGCGTACAGGCCGAGCGGCGAAAACAGCAGGCCCGCCCACGGCGACTGGTAATACAGCGCCGCGGCCAGCCCCGCTGCCGCCATTCCGGCCGCCGCGGCGGCCGCCCGCCGCCAGCCCGTCAGCTTGACCGCCGAAGCCGGGCGGTCTCCGGTCTTCCGCCTGCCGGCATCGGACCGTTCTCGTCTGCGCGCCGCTGAAGCATTTGACGTCCGAAGAATATTACCCATGCCGACCGGCCTCCTCCGGAACCGCATCCGCAGCCTGCAGTTCCGCTTCGGCCGGTGCGGATGCCGCGCGGGACGGATCGGCGACGCCGGCAAGCGTCAGCTTGCGGGCGCGGACGAGCGGATTTCCCGTCCGCAGCAGCTCTCCCGCTTCGATCCGCCCTTCGTCGTATCCGCTGACCGCCCCGCCGGGCCCGCGGGCGAAAAGCACATTCAGCTCGTACTCCCCGTCCCGGACGCCGCCCAGCTCCACGATCTCCGATACGCATCGCCGTCCGTCGGCCAGCCGGGTCAGATGGATGAGCAGATCGATGCCCGACGCGATCTGGCCGCGGACGACCGGCAGCGGCAGCTCCGCCTGGGACAGCACCATCGACTCAAGACGCGAGAGCATATCGCGCGGGCTGTTGCCGTGCCCGGTCGACATCGACCCGTCATGGCCGGTATTCATCGCCTGCAGCATGTCCAGGGCTTCGCCGCCGCGGACTTCGCCGACGATGATCCGGTCGGGCCTCATCCGGAGCGAAGCCTTCACCAGCGCGCGGATCGGAATCTCTCCGCGGCCTTCCGGGTTCGCGTTGCGCGTCTCGAGCGAGACGAGGTTCGGGATGCCGGAAATCTGCAGTTCCGCGGAATCCTCGATCGTGACGATCCGCTCGTCCGCCGGAATGCAATGGGCGAGCGCGTTCAGGAACGTCGTCTTCCCCGTGCCGGTGCCGCCGCAGATGAACACGTTGTACTTCGCGCGGACAAGCCGGGACAGCCAATCCGCCGCTTCCTCCGTCAGCGACCCGCGCGCGATGAGATCGTCCATCGTCATCGGGTGCTCCGGGAACTTGCGGATCGTGACCGTCGGTCCGCGGATCGACACCGGCGGCAGCACGACGTGAACCCGCGAGCCGTCCATGAGCCGCGCGTCGACGATCGGATTCGTCTCGTTCACGGCGCGGTTGACGCTGCCGACGATCGTCTGGATCAGCTCTTCCAGCCGCTCCCGGCTCTCGAACGCGCCTGGGTGCCGCATGATGCGACCGTTCCGTTCGATGAAAATGTGCTCATGCCCGTTGATCATGATTTCCGTGACGGTCGGGTCATCCATGAGCGGCTGCAGCAAGTCGAGCCCGCGGAAGGCGTGGAACAGCCTCCGGACCGCCTGATGCTTGTCCGCGGCGGTGAGCGGCTTGTCCCTGGCCCATTCGAACACGACCGATTCGATGATGTTCGTCAGCCGCTCATCGCTCAATTCCTCATGCGGATCGATCCGGCTTCTGACCCGCTCCCGCAGCATGCGCGCTTCCCGATCTCCGATCATCCGGCCCCCCTCCTTCCGGCTTCCAGCCTGCGGCGCCGAGAAGCCCCAGGCATGCGCCGAGCAGCACGGGCGACCTGGCCGCCTCTTCCGGCCAGCCCGAGCCGCGCAGCTGCGGCACATCCGGCAGCCGGGCGGCGAAGCGCAGGCCCGCCGCCGAGCGGGATGCGCCGGCCTGCCCCGCGCGGGCCGCGACAAAGCGGATGCGCGGCTCGACTTCCGCGAAGCGGTCCGGATGGCGGCGCCGGAACCAGCCGAGCGCCGCTTCGGCCTTGTGCAGGCCGGCCGCGTGATCCGGCACAAGCCAGAAAATCGCGGTGGATTGAACGAAAATTTCAAGATGCGCCTCGGTCGGCGCGGAGCCGAGATCGACGACGACCGCGCCGTAGTCCGGGCAGGCCGCCAGGGTCCGGATCAGCCTGCCCGCGGCATCGGCGCCGAGACCCAGCTTCTCTTCCGGCGGACAGCCGCCGGGAAACCGGTCGATGCCCAGCTTCGCGTCGTGCGTCCGCAGCCGTTCGAACACGCCCGCCGTTTCCGCCGGCTTTGCCTGCAGGACGTACAGCATCTCCGGCAATCCGCGCCCCGATTCCGCTTTGCCTGAAGCGGCGCCGCCGAACGGGTCCAGATCGAGATAGAACGCGCCGACGCCCGACCTGGCCGCCAGATGCGCCATGCAGAGCGCCGTCGTCGTGACCCCGCCGCCGCCGGACGGCGAATAGACCGCGGCAACGAGCGGCCCGCGTCCGGCTCCGCCGTCCGGTGAACGCGGCAGCCCGTGCTCGGCGCGAATCGCCGCGAGTTGCCGGATCAGGTTCGGCATCGGCTGATACTGCATCACTTCAGGCAGGCTGCTGTCGACTCCGGCTTCGCCGCTCCGCCTGACCAGCAGCGCAAGCGGCGCGCCGGGCCGAAGCCCGGCCGCGGCGTCCGCGAATTCCGGCGCAACCAGCAGCAAATCCGCGGGATACCCCGCCTTCAAATATTGGTGCAGCGCATCTTCCGTCGAGAAGCCGGTCACCCGCCATTCGCGGCCGTACGGCGACTGCCGGACATAGTCGGCCAGACGGCGCACATATTCCGCTTCCCGCGCCGCAACGCACAGATTGATCGGCATCATGCCGCTCCTCCCCGGCAAACGAAAAAAACACCGCCCGCGCAGGCCTCAAGCCTTACGCGAACGGTGCTTCCGTTCCCGATTGCATGGTGAATTTTGGATCATTTTAACACGTTTGGTTCCGGCAGTCAATACCGGCTCCGGTTCGTCGCATGATCCGGGCGTCTTCCCCTTTTTATCTCAAGTTCAGGAACGCGTGATAGAGCCCGCCGAGCATCTGGAATCCCGCAGCCAACTCATCGGCCAGACGCGGCGAGAACAGCAACTCGTCGATCTCCCGGTTGCACGCGAGGTAAATGTTTTTGCGCTGGTACCATTGCAGGACCGATTCGGGCTTGCTTGGATCGAGAATCCGCTTGTAGCGCTCCCCTTCGATGACGAACGTCCGCTGCCGACCGAAGAACGCCGTCGCCTTCCGGAACTGCTCCGGCTCCTCGTCGATCCATCGGCGCAGCTTGTCCATCGTGTCCTTCGAAGCGGCGTAGAATCCCATCCCGTAGCGATACCCGTCCGTCCGCAGCTCAAAAAAGAACGCGGGACCGTTCTTCCAGTCCTCCGAGCGGCGCTTGAACGTGATCCACATGGCGTCGCGGTACAGCGATTTGTCCCGGGAGAAGCGCGTGTCGCGGTGAATGCGGGAGATCGTTTTGCCCACGGCGGGGCGCGTCTCCAGTTCCGGATCGATCGACAGCATCGTCCCGCTCAGATCGGCGGCCAGGTCGCGCATCGGCTCGAGCAGCTCCCGCTCGTAGACCGCGCGATTCCGCTCGAACCATTCCTTGGAATTGCGCTCCCGCACGTCGCGCAGGAACAGGATGGTCTGTTCGGTAAAGCCGCGAAATGCTCCCATCGGTCTTCCTCCCTCGTGCCAATCAGATCGTTATGTAATATTCGGTTTCCAGACTGCCTTCCGTCGGTTTGTGCAGCCGGGCCGCCAGCAGCCACGCCGCCATCAGCGAAATCCCCGCGGCCGCGATCAAGAGCGTCGGTCTGAGACCGAGCCCGTCCGCAAGATAGCCGCCGAGCACCGCGCCGATCGGCGCCGATCCGCCGAGGAATAGCTTCGAGGCGGCGCTGACCCGGCCGAGCAGCCGGTCGGGCGTGACCTTCTGGCAGATCGTGACCGCCATGATGTTCGCGGCCGCGCCCCCGAAGAAGGCGACCAGGGCCGCGCCGACGACCATCGCGACCTGCAGCGCCCGCGGACCGCCGGCGAACGGCACCAGCCAGGCGCCGAGCGCGAACAGCGCCTCGGCGAAGATGACGATCATGCCCGGCGTCATCCCCGCCGCCATTCTGCCGGCCGCGAACACGGCCGTCACGGCTCCCAGCGCTCCGACCGACAGGACGAGGCCGGTGTCGAACGAAGTGAAGCCGAGATTGTTCTTCAGATACGGATAATACGCGGCCAGGAAGGCGCTGAAGAACAGGTTGATGAAGCCCATGGCCAGCGTCAGCGGGCGAAGGACGGCATGTCCCAGCAGCATGCGAAGACCGCCGGTCACATCCCGCAGCTGGGCGGAGAGGTTCACCCCGCCGTCCGGCACGGCTTCACGGAAACGGATGCGCGCGAGGGCGACGGCCGAAGCGAGAAACATGAGACCGTTGGCGATCAGAGCCAGCGGCGCCGCGATCAGATTGACGAGAAAACCCGCCGCGCCGGGGCCGGAAATCTGCGACAGCGACTGGCTGAACTGCAGCGCGCTGTTGGCGCCGACCAGCCGCTCCTTGCCGACGAACCCGGGAAGGAACGCCTGATAAGCCGTCTCGAACATGACCGACAGCACGCCGATGCCCAGCGCGACGAAATACAGATGCCCGATGGTGAGCCAATCGAGCAGGTAGAATACCGGTATCAGTCCGATCAATGCCGCGCGCAGAAAATCGGCCGCGATCATGAGCCGGAGCCTGCGGACCCGGTCGACCATCACCCCGATGAACAGCGAGAACAGCAGAAACGGGATGCCGCTCATCGCCTGCAGCCATCCCAGCTCCCGGGGGCCCGCCTCCAGAAAATAGGTCGCCAAGAGCACCAGCGCAAACGCCGCGATATTGGAGCCGAAGACGGAGAAGGTTTGTCCGATCCAATATTTCGCAAACCCCGTGTCTCTTGTCATGTTTCTGAACCGCAATGGAATATCCGCCTCCGAATACGAACATATGATCGTACACCAGCACTAAATATAAATGATGTCATGATTTTCATCAAGTATCATTTTCCGGAATCCGCTCCCGCAAAATGAAAAGCACCGCCCGTGCGGACCCCGGAACCTGTCGTTCCGCACGGACGGCGCTTCCTCCCGGCACGCCCATCTGCCGTTGCCGGACGAACAAACCCGGCGCATCCGGACGCTATACGAGCCAACCGCGAAGCACGATGACCAGCAGGATGAACAGAACGAGAATGACACCCGTGCTCGTGAACAGCCCGTAACCGCCGCCGCAACCACCGCCGTAACCGCCAGCGTAACCCATTCGCAAGCACCTCCTTCCGTCGGACTGCGTTATCCTATGCACCCGTCCCCCCGCGCTATTGGGCAGAACGACAAAATAGGCAGACGCATCCCGCGCCTGCCTGAATGCCGAGACGATTCAACCTGGCCGTTACCAGAAGAACCCGCCGCCATAAGGTCCGTAGAACGGGCCGAAGCCGGGACCGAAGCCGGGACCGTAGAAAGGCCCGCCGAACGGTCCGAATTCATACGGCGACGCGCCGATCGCAAGCAGATCGAACAACACGAGCGGCAGAATGGCTTTCACTTGCGCCTTCTTGCCGCGCGGCCGTTCCAGCACCAGCCGGTTGCCGCGGATGGCGACCAGCTTGCCGGAGACGATCGAACCGTCTTTCCTGAGCGCGTAGATCTTCCGGCCGACCAGCTTGCGTGCCTGCTCTTTCGTTACCGCCATGCTCATCGCGCCTCCTCCCATAAGGCGCAGCCTTGGCCGCGCGTACCACAACGTATGCAGCCGCGTCCGAGCCCGCATGGACAACGATGTACAAGCGCAAAAAAATGTACGGCAGCCCGCAGGCCGCCGCAATCGCCGTTCATGCCGTCATGCCGAATTTATCCGAAGAACAGGCCGATCTCCCGCTCCGCGCTGGCCGGCGAGTCCGAGCCGTGGACGATGTTGCTGTCCACGGTGAGGCCGAAGTCGCCGCGGATCGTGCCGGGCGCGGCCTCGGCCGGGTTCGTGCTGCCGATGATGCGCCGCGCAACCGCGACCGAATCCGGACCTTCCCACACGCTGGCGAAGACCGGTCCGGACGTGATGAAGTCGACCAGTTCGCCGAAAAATTTTTTGTCCCGGTGCTCCCGATAATGCTCCTCCGCGAGTTCCCTCGAAATGGTCAGCACCCGCGCTTCCTTGAGCGTCAGCCCTTTCCGCTCCAGCCGGCTGACGATCTCGCCGACGAGCCCTCTTCTGAAGCCGTCCGGCTTCACCATGACGAATGTCCGTTCCATGCTACAACTCCTCCATGTCAGCAGGTTGTGGGATTCAGCGCAGCAGCGGCTTGTTCTTCAGCATGTGCAGCGACCGGATGAACCGGATCGTCTGCGTCTTCCCGCGCATCACCATCGAATGCGTCTCGGCGCGCCCGCCCTCGAGATACCGGACGCCGCCGAGGAATTCGCCAGGCGTCACGCCCGTCGCGGCAAAAATGACATCTCCGTCGCCCACCATGTCGTTCATTCCGAGAATCCGGCGCGGGTCTTCAAGCCCCATCGCGACGCAGCGCTGGTACTGCGCGTCGTCCTCGATCATCAGCCGGCCCTGCAGCTCGCCGCCGAGGCATTTGATCGCCGCCGCCGCGAGCACGCCTTCCGGCGCCCCGCCCGAGCCGATGTACAGGTCGATGCCGGTCTCGGGGAAGCACGGCGCGATCGCGCCGGCGACGTCGCCGTCGGACAGAAACTTGATCCGGACGCCGGCGTCCCGGAGCTCTTGGACCAGCGCGGCGTGCCTCGGACGGTCCAGCATCATGACGGTAAGATCCGACAGCGGCTTGCCCAGCGCGAGCGCCGCTTTCTCCACCGTCGTGCGCGCCGGATCGCGCAGGCTGAGCTTGCCGGCGAGCGCCGGTCCGACCGCGAGTTTCTCCATGTACATGTCCGGCGCGTGCAAGAGCCGCCCCTTTCCCGCCACCGCCAGAACGGACATGGCGTTGTTCAGCCCCTTCGCGACGATCTCCGTGCCTTCGAGCGGATCGACCGCGATGTCGACTTCCGGCCCGCTGCCGTCGCCGAGCTTCTCGCCGATGTAGAGCATCGGCGCTTCGTCCATCTCGCCTTCGCCGATGACGACGGTGCCCCGGATCGCGACGGAATCGAACATGCGCCGCATCGCTTCGGTCGCCGCGCCGTCCGCCGCATTCTTGTCGCCGCGGCCCATCCACGGCGCGGCGGACAGCGCCGCGAGCTCGGTGACGCGGACCAGCTCCAGCGCAAGCTCCCTTTCCATGTCCTTCCTCCTAACGGTTTTGCCGTTTTTCCTGCGCTTCATGCATCATCCTCACAATGATCGCCGCCGTTTCCTCGATGGAGCGGTGGGTGACGTCGATGACGGGGCAGCCGATTTCCTCCATAACCGACCGCGCATACGCGAGCTCTTCGCGAATCCGCACGATCGAGGCGTAGGACACGCCGCCGGGCAGGCCCAGCTCGCGCAGCCGCGAGCCGCGGATGCCGGCGAGCCGCTCCGGATCCATCATGAGGCCGACGATCAGCGCGCCGGCCGGATTGTCGATCAGCTCCGCGGGCGGCCGAACTTCCGGCACCAGCGGCAGGTTCGCCGTGCGGATGCCTTTGTGCGCCAGGAAGATGCTGAGCGGCGTTTTCGATGTGCGCGACACGCCGATCAGGATGACTTCGGCCTGGAGCAGACCGCGGAAATCTTTGCCGTCATCGAACCGGATCGCGAACTCCACCGCTTCGATCCGCTTGAAATAATCCTCGTCCAGCGTATGCAGAAGCCCCGGTTCGCTGCGCGGCGACCCGTTGAACGTATCGATGTACGCCTGCATCATCGGCCCGAGCACATCCACCGCGCGGATGCCGCGCCGTCCCGCTTCCTCGCGCATCATCTCGCGCAGCTCGGGCTGCACCAGCGTGAAGGCGATGAATCCGCCCGTCCGGGCCGCTTCGTCGACGATGCGGACGATCTCGTCCTCGTCCTTGATCGGGGCGTACCGCTTCAGCCGCACGCTGCCGCCGTCGAACTGGCGGATCGTCGCCTTCGCCACCGCCTCCGCCGTCTCGCCGACGCCGTCCGAGCATATGTAGATGGTCTTGATCCTCATGTCGTTCTCCGATTCCGTCACCAACTTGCGCCTCCTTCGCGCGGCTCCGGCAGCTGCAGATGTCCGGCGAGCAGTCCGGCCATGTGCCGGACCGTCACGCGGCCGGCAGCTTCGCGAATCCCGTTCCGTTCGCGGACGACCGGCAGGCAATCGAGCTCGTGGGCGAGCATCAGGCGCAGCGCTTCGGCCGCTTCGTCCTCCGGCGAGACGGTCACGACGTTCGGCACCCGCGTCATGACGAGGCTGACCGGGAGCGACGACGCGTCGGCGCCGCCGACCGTCACCTTCAGCAAATCCTTGGCCGTTACGATGCCCGTGAAGCGCTGCTCGCGGTCGACGACGATCAGCTCCCCGACGTTCTCGGTGAACAGCGCGACCACCGCATCGTGCACCGAGCTGTGCTCGCTCACGCTGACCGGGACGGCCTGGATGTCCTTCACCTTACAGCCGGCCAGTCCATTCGCGGCGGACCGGGCGGTGCGGGCCGGGCCCGGGAAGTAGCCGACCTTCGGCTTCGCGTCGATCAGGCCGAGCATGACGAGCAGCGCCAGATCGGAGCGGAGTGTAGGCCGGCTGACGCCCAGCATGCCGGCGAGCTGCTCGCCCGTGATCGGCGCGTGCCGTTCCACAAGCCGCACGATCTCCGATTGTCTCGCAGTCAGTTCGATGGCCAACACAACCTTTTAAGAGCATCATATTTTCGGGAAGTAGAATATCATATTTTTAAATATGATACAATATTTCCGGTTGACCTCGCCCTCATCCGCACGGCCTTCGTTTCCCGGCTCTTGCCTTCCGCTGTCCGGTTCCCCCTCGACTCTTGCCATCCGCGGCCCGTTTTGCTAGGATGTAGGCACACCGTCCATACCCGACAACGGGCTGGGCGGTTTTCCTTTTTTGCATGCGGAGGTTGCGGGAATTGGGCTAAATCAAAAAAACAAGCGAAAAGACTTCTTCTGAATCGGCGCTGCGGCCGATTTTTCGATAACCAGAAGAAGTTTCTTCGCTTGTGCGTCGGGAACCGAATTTTTTACGGCGCCAGCGACAGGAACGCGTCGATGTCCTTGAGCGGCACGGCCGCCGCTTCGCGCCAGAAGGCGATGTCGTCCAGCCGGACGCCGAGGTGCTTCCACGCCAAATCCTCGACCGTCATGCTGCCGGTGTCGCGCAGCAGCGCGGCGTACCGGTCCGCGAACGCCGGGCCTTCCGCCGCCGCCCGGGCGTAGATGCCGCTGCTGAACAGAAACCCGAACGTGTACGGGAAGTTGTAGAACGGCACGTCCGTCAGATAGAAATGCAGCTTCGACGCCCAGAAATGCGGATGCCACGCGCCGAGCGCGCCGGCGTACGCTTCCCGCTGCGCCTCTTCCATCAGGGCGCACAGCTCGTCCGCGGACAGCAGGCCTTCCCTGCGCCGCTCATAGAAGCGCGTCTCGAACAGGAACCGCGCGCGGATGTTCATGAAGAACGCGACGGCCCGCTGCAGCTGGTCGTCGAGCAGCGCCAACTTCTCGGCGGGATCGGACGCCGCCTGCACCGCCGAATCGGACACGATCCATTCCGCGAACGTCGACGCCGTCTCGGCGACGTTCATCGCGTACTCCTGCGCGAACGGCGGCAGATCGTTCATCACATGCTGATGGTAGGCATGGCCGAGCTCGTGCGCAAGCGTCGAGACGTTCGACGCCGTGCCCGAATACGTCATGAAAATGCGCGTCTCGCCGGCGATCGGGAACGACGTGCAGAAGCCGCCGGGGCGCTTCCCGCCGCGGTCCTCCGCCTCGATCCAGCGGCCGCGGAACGCCCGCTCGGCCAGCTCGGCCATGTCCGGGCTGAACTGCCGGAACCGTTCGACGATGAACGCGGCCGCTTCCCCGTACGGCACCGTCCGCGCGGATGCGCCGATCGGCGCGTCGACGTCGTGCCAGTCGAGGCGCTCCACCCCGAGCAGCTCGGCCTTCCGCCGCAGATACCGGACCAGCGCCGGCCGGCTCTCGTCGACCGCGGCCCACATCGCCTCCAGCGTCTCGCGCCGCATCCGGTTCATGTCGAGCGGTTCCTTCAGCACGCTGTGCCAGCCGCGGCGGCCGTACAGCTTGAGCCGGAAGCCGGCGATCCGGTTGAGCGCGTCGGCGCACAGGTCGGCCTGACGGCCCCACTCCGCTTCCCAGCTCTCGAACGCCGCCTTGCGAACGCCGCGGTCGCCATGGTAAAGCAGATTCTGCATCTGCCCCGCCGAATACGTCTTCCTTTCTCCGGTCTCATCCGCCGCTTGAAAACGGGTCCGCCCGACAATCGTATTGTACAGCTCGCCCCACCCGTGATAGCCGTTTACCGCCAGATCGCCGGCGAGCGCTTCCTGCTCGGGCGGCAGTTTCTCCTTCGCCCGCTCCCGCCGCTCGGCCACGTAGAAGGCCGCCGCGCCGGGCCCGCTTGCGGACGACAGCCATCCGCCGAACGTCTCCTGATCAGCGGCGCTCAACCTGTGGTCGTAAAGCGTCAGCGCCGCTTGAAAAGCCGCGGCCAGGTTCTTCACCCGGTCATCCAGTGCGGCGGCCCGGCGGTCGTTCATGTCGGCCGCCGTCAGGCAGGCCGTGAACGATTCCGCTTCCCTGAGCCGCGCGAGAATCGACTGCGCCGCCTGCGTCCATTGCGCGAGCCCGTCCTCGCTCACCGGCGCATTCCCCGCGCCGCGAAGCGAGCGTTCGAGCGCCTCGATGTCCCGCGCAAGGCCGTCCAGCTCCGCCGCGAACGCCTCGGACTCCG
>Ga0065720_1019954_pt1 | contig 18341 bp, 7 predicted proteins | sample Thericmetagenome_FD_59107 | JGI IMG/M metagenome (GOLD analysis project Ga0065720, IMG submission 59107) | Thermophilic microbial communities from the Joint Bioenergy Institute, California, USA of rice/straw/compost enrichment - eDNA_2 v2... | ecosystem: Engineered > Solid waste > Grass >...
TGCTTTGCTCAGTGTTAATGTTTCTAGGAGTTGCACTCTAGAATACTTGTCTCTAACTTGTCAGATCTTTCAAAGCAAGTCTGGGTGTCTCCAGACCTTCACTAATAACCTGGCCAAGGCTGCCGCTCTCAAAGAACTTCATCTAAATATGAATTTATCAGTGGAGTTCTTGACTGCGTTGTGCCAGAGCGGATTTCATAAATTGGACTTATTAGTCCTAAACAGAGTTCTAGTATTTACAGAGAAATACAAAGAGCTCTCTTTAGCGTTCTTAAAAATTCCTAGTTTTACCCGAAAGCTACACTTGAGCCTAGTCGTAGAGGCCACTCAGAAAAAATGCGAAGTTGAAAATGTCTGTACTTCACTCGAGAAACTCAGCAGCTGTCTCACGCATTTAAATCTTCATATTGATAATAAGTTTACCCAGGAAGCAGCTGTCTCTCTGAATAAAGTTTTGCCATTTTTGGAATTGCTCTCTGATCTCTATTTGACCCTAAGCTATAAAAGCATCGGTCATCATGTCGCTGAAAATTTGATAAATACTTTTCTTAAGATGAAAAGCCTCCAGACATTTTACCTGGACATCAGTGAGACTAAAATAAACAACCTTGAAGAGTTCAAGACTAACATGTTAATGGATGTGGAACTGAGAAACTTCATGATCATAACGCATAGTGGTACTATTAAGGGATTGAGGAGCTTAGATAATGAGCTGCCTTATTTGAAACTTGAGAAGCAAAATTCCCACATTAAGGCGAAAGTTAAGAAACACGGAGGCTGTAATATTTTTTGAAACCAAGTCATATGATGATACATATATACAACGCTAATTCGCTATGATCTATAGAGCATACCTTAGTAAGTTGAACTTTTTTTGGTGAAGATATTATGAATATTAGTCCCTAGCCTTTCTTATATATGCTTGAATTAAAATTATTTGTCTGACTTCCAAAATAACTGGAAACTCTGCTCTTGAATGAATAATCAAAGTTCAAACCATTCTATAGACATGGAGTCCTCGGGACAGATGAACACCGGGATACACTTCCTGAGTGAATTTCGTAATAAGTCTTTTCTAAATAGATTGAAACCAGTAATTCCTTTTACTATTCTTGCTTCGGTTGGATGCATTCTTCTGATTTCTTCAACAAATTCAACAGACTTGAACATATCACATTTTGGAGGTGAAAAGAATCAAACCAGACTATTACAGCCCACCTCAACAATCAAGACATATAAATTTGAGATAGAAACTGATTCAATTGAGTGGGAAGTACCTGATGAGTTGATATCTCCAGAGGCTGTGCAAAAAGTAATATCTCTTTCTTCAACTGATGGAACTACAGTGCCAAATTGGCTAGAGTTGGTGCCAAATACAAATAAAATAAAAATTCATCAGCGAAAAACCAATACACAAGACGCCAAAGTTGAGCTCAAGATTGTCTCAACTTTGGGTAATATTTTCCTTCGAGAAGTCATAATCCAGACTCGTAGAGGTTTTAAAGTCCTCCCTTTTGTTAACGACTTCTTTATTTCTTCAAAAGTTGCAACTAGCAATCCTCAAGCCTCCCCTTTGGCTCTGGATAGAATGATGCTAGCCTGGGAAGCTCAGGTTGACAAAGGTCCTGCTATACAGATAGGAATACTGGGTCCAGATGGAAAGTTTATAGATGGAATATTCGATATAACTATTGACAAAGGGTCCAGACCATTGCTCAAGCAATTCCAAAATGAGAATATTTTACTTGTTTGGAATAATCAAGGTAGACTTTATGGAACAATTTTTAACAACATGGCTGCGCTCGTTAAAGGAAAATTCTCTATTAGTTCTTCTCAAATTTCTAAGGGTCCAGAGCTCATTCCATTAAACAACGGAAAGATGTTAGTAGTCTGGGTGAACAAGACTCCCAATGGGCTCTATGGGCGAATTGTCGATAATGGTGCAACTCAAACTACGAATGAGTGGGTCATTGACTCATCGGCCTCCTATGACAATCTTCAAGGAATAGTTTTACAAGATGGGAATATTTTAATAACTTGGCATCAGCAAGATCAGGACAAAACTTTCGTCTCCGCACTTATCATAGACCCTTCTGGTGCAATTGTGAGAAATGCGTTCAACATCTCTGGGGATGTAGGAGTTGGAGCAAAGCAAGCAATCAAGATGGTCTTGCTTGATAATGGCTTTGTGGCAATTGCTTGGAGTGCTAATTCGTATCAGGGAATCTATTTGGGACTCTATGATCCTGCAACTCATACATTTTTCAAGGAACAAAAATTGATTGGGACAGATGAGTCGTCTGAATACACTCCAAATATTCTAACACTTCCAGGCAATAAGATATTCGCCACTTGTACTCAGGCGTCAGCCTCTGCTTCTCCTAAGGTAGTGGGCGCTGTGGTTGTACTAGACATAACTGCTTCTCAATCTTCCAGCAATACTCAATTCGTTTCGAATAGTCTCGAAGTCTTTCAAATAAGCAAATACGGAGGCGACAAACTTAATCCAACAATACTTACGAACTTCCTAACTGACTATGTACTGATTGGCTGGGGAAATCCATATTCGAAGGAGACTGAAGCTAAAGGTATTCATCTTGCAGTTTACGACCACAATGGGCAGATAATTGTCAAGGAATATCAAGCCAATTATCTTTTTCTACAAGACATCTATCCTCGAGTTGTATTTTACTCAGATCAAAAAAAGGTATTGCTTCTCTGGGAGAATATCATTGAACCAGTAAATGCCCTAGCAATGGTATTAGAGGCCAAAATCAAGTTTAATAATTATCCTGAAGTAGTAAAGCCTCTCGAAAATACTGTTATCAGGGCAGGAAAAAAAATTTCACTGAATCCTCAAGACGGTTTCGTTGATTTTGACGCTAATGATCACCTCTTTTATACATTGGTAGTGAATCCCTACACTAGAGATATACATATCGATAGAAAGACAGGTGAAATTCATGGTTCTTTTTCATTTCAGGAGGATTATAGTATTGCAGTGATCTGCTCAGATGAGTACTTTGCCAGTGCAACAATGTATTTCAAAATACATGTTGATGAACCCTTGCTCAACATGATTGCTAGAATAGTTTTTATTTCTTTGGTTCCAACCCTATTCTTGGGGACTATATTCATGGCCTTATGTATGGCTAGAAAAGCCAGAAAGATTAGAGTTCAAAACTACGATCCTACATGGCCATTGAAGATTGAAAAGGGCTCAGTGGAGGTTTCTCCAGGAATGATTCCACCTGATTTAGAAAAAGCCTTGAGAGAAGAGGAGGGGGATATCGCTGATGGTCCTGTAGCTAATGAGGAGAGAATAGAATTAAATAAATTGCAAGATGATATCCAAGTTGAAGAGATAGATGATTTGGTTAAAATATCAATTCCTGAAGAATTTACCTGCGCTATTACCCAAGAGATTATGGTTGAACCAGTGCTAGTTGTTTCAGTAGACTCGTCTGCAGAGAAAACCTTTGAACATAATTATGAACACTTGACTATCCTCAGGTGGTTTAAAGAAAATGCACTAGACCCTCTTACCAGAGGAAAAATCAAAAAGTTACTATTCAACCCTGATCTTAAGCAAAAGATGACAACCTGGGTAAATGAACTAACAGTCCAAGCTTTGAGAGATAATCCTAATATCAGAGAAGAATTAGAAAGATGGGCACTTAAGAGAAAGAAAAGTGAGAAGAATCAGGCCATGATAGATTCCATTATTCAAAAAATTGAAGACTCTAAGAAAGCAGTAGTAAAGGAGATACTGATAGAGAAGTAAAAGTTTTTTTCCTAAAGTGACTCTTGTATTTAACAAAATGAGTATATGTAAATCTTTTTCTATATGAATAACATTCTAATTTTTGAATGTATATGTTGATCCAAATTGATCTGAATGAGATCAGTAGTTTTTAAGCTGCCATCTTAAACTGAAGCTAAATATAGGAAAAAAATTGAATAAAAATCTCAAACGCATTAAATTTATTTACTCGAAGCAGCTTACAAAATAACATTATTCAAAAATACTCACGACACACTCTTCAATTATGGATTTTCAAATTAATCAATTCCAAGGTCTTGAAAAGATGGCCACCTCAAATGCCTTTCTTTCTCTGAAAAAATTTAAAGCTCCCACAATTATATTATCTCTTTTGTTAATTGTCTCTTTCCTAATCTTTTCCGTCAATCTCTCACCAGGAGCCTGGGTCAGTGTCAGTTTTATCAGTAGAAATCTGGCAGAGCCCAAGCTCTATACAGTCTATTATCCTGATAGACCCATTTCTTGGACTGTTCCTTCTGACGCATTTTCAGAGTCAGTAACTATCGTGAGAGCTGATATTCAAGGGAAACCTCTTCCAAAATGGTTAGAGTTTGTGGCTGCTGATGGATCCTTTGTGATACACCCTAGAATAAGCAACTCAGATGATCTTCTTATTGACCTTCTCGGCAGAACAGCCTCTAGTACAGAAATCTCCACACAAATTATCCTGAGAACAAGGAATAGAAGGCCTGTTCTACCTATTGCGTCTGAAGAAGCCCTTCTGAGTACTCAACAAAGTGTCATGGAGTTTTCAATTATTGACACCACCTCTGGGGCGTTTTTACTTTGGAGTCACAACGAACCCGGGAACACAAATGGAAGAATATATGGAGGTAGTGTCACTGATAGTTGTGGTCTCTCTAAAACTCAATATCTTATTTCTGCTCAAGACAGCAAAACAAGACGTAATCCTGGTCTAACTAAGTTTAACAATGGAAATATACTCCTGACTTGGGTTGAGAGTCCTACATCATCTTCTGGTCTTGCTATCCAAGTCCTGAGCAGCTCATTATCTGTTGTAACAGCCACTACCGTCTTGTCTTCATCCTATGTCTTCAGGAGACTTTTCACACACGTTCCTCTGGATAATGGCAACATCATGATTATTGGAGAGACCACAAACAACGAACTTCTTGGAATTATTGTGGACAACACTGGGGACATTGTAACATCAGAAATTGAGCTCGATTCCTCAACAATTCATGTCAATGTAAAGATCCTCAAGTTGAGCACTGGAGATATCATGATCAGCTGGAACAATGGTGATGATACTCATAGAACCCCTGATCTGTTCTTCATAGTTGTCTCTCAATCAGGAACCAGTGTCAGAGCCTTCAACGTTTTGGGAGATACCGTGTTTTATAAATTGCCAAATCAGATGATTCAATTAAGTGGAGGTCCTGTAGCCAATGTCTGGTCAGATGGCCACAATTTATGGCTAAATCTCTATGATACATCTTCTGGCTATGTCTGCAGCCACTATGAAGTCTTCACAGATGACAACAATATGATATCCTCTCCTTCCTTTGTAGCCTTCGATTCCAGTACTGTCCTTATTTCATGGATAGTAGCTCCAGATCAAGCTCCAGATCAATCTCAACACGTCAAAAAGGACCCTCCTGAAACTAATCTCCATTGGAAAATTTTGCAGCTTTCTGTCTTATCGTGTCCTTCAAGCAGTACCCCTACAACAGCCACTTTGGTGGCAGAGGGCAAATTCAGAATTGCTCGTCCTGCTCTTCAATCCCCTTTTCTTAAAGTATTTACAACAAATCGAGTTCTGATTGCTTGGGGTGCAAATTCTACTAATATTCTAGATGGCGCTAATTTTGTAATTATCGACAATACAGGAAAGGAGATCGTACCTCCTCAAAGGATTAATGGCAAATTAATGGAGGGCTCTTCTTCCACACCGGTTCCTTTGATCTTCTCAAATAATAACCTCTTCTTTGCTTGGACTGATAGCAAAGAAGTCCCAGTCTTGAAATACAGATGTTTCGGTAACACTCCTATTGACAACTACGTCCCTGAAATTAAATCTCTTGCTAAGAGATCTGCCAAATCTAACAAAGAGTTCAACCTAGACATCTCATTTATTGATTATGATGATGATGCCCTGAAATATTTCGTCATTGTACCTGAGGGTGACAACAATATCCCAAAGCTTGAAGTCGACCAGACAGAAGGCACTGCTCGCGGAAAATTACACAGAAATGAATACACATTCAAGTTTGTGGCCTTTGATAAATACCAAACTGGAACCCCAGCAGACGTAGTAATTGATGTTAAAGGAAGCTTCCCATGGTGTATTCTTTTGATTTGTGTGGGTAGCATTTCCATAGTAGTTGCTCTTGTATATTGGATTATCAGAGTAAGAAGATTGAGGAAAATGACAAACAGGAGAAGAGGTTTCAGTGACGTTGTCCTTGAAATTCCTGAACAACTTCCTGAAGTCTCTGAACCTCCTAGCTCCCAGAAGAAGTCACTTCTTCTCATTGACTTGAAGAATATAGAAGTCTCACTTGGACTCATCCCTGACGATCTAGCCAAAATCAAAAAGCTACCAAGTAAGAGGGGTAGGCAGGATGATTTTGAAGAAGAAAGATTAGTCACTAAGCCTGTGTATATCCCTGACAGTTTCTTATGTCCCATTACAAGAGAACTCATGTCTGATCCAGTTCTTGTGGTCTCTGGAACCGAAAAATTGGAGCATACATATGAGCGCACCACCATATTAGAATGGTTCATGAATAATAAATTGGATCCCTTAACCAGAAAAGAAGTAAAGAAGCTCGTCTTCAATCAAAATTTAAGAGAAAAGATTGAGGACTTCGTTTCCAAGCTGAGCAGGGAACAGCTTAAAAATGATGGAAATTTGAGAGCAGAAATTGATAGCTGGATAAAGAGGAGAGGAACTAATAATGTTCTAAACGATAAGAGACTTGTGAGTTTGGTTATTAATTTAGAAGAAGCAAGGCCAAGAAAAGTGAAGAAAGAACCCACAAAGATACAATTATCAGATGACGATTTAGGAAATTAAGCAATGAAGTTATATTAGTAAGATTTTCTTGATGTTGTATCATTATCAAATTTCCAAATCATGATTGCAATTTTGATCAAAATTAAGAAAAAAAAAAATTCTCAACAAACTTTGTCAAATGTTTGAAGAAATATTCAGCTCCTTATTATAACTTAGGCTTTTTACCCTTGGGCTTTTCTAATAATAATTGAGGAAGATATTGATTCAAACAAAGGTCTCACCCTACATCAGAGAAACTCTTTCATAAAAGCTAATATATTTTGAACCTACTGGGCAATGGTAATTTTAAAGGAAGTGATTCCAGAATAAGACTGAAGCAAATCAAAGAATATTGATCCTATGACTCTACGATTAAGTCTGATTTGGTGCTATTTATATTTTCAATCGAAATTGAAATATAGGTATTTTTCTAACTAATAAAATTTATTGAATGTGAGTCAATAATGATACCCCGTAAACTACTCTCAATGAAAATTAGCCAACATGAGTTTCAGGGATCTGATGAGGAAATCACAAACTGTAAAAAGAACTTCAATATCTGTATTTCAAGGAACTCAGTCTCATCCGTCTATATCAAATCATATTTCAAACTCCAAAATTCTTCTTTCTTATTATTTATATTCTGTCTCTTGCTATGTGAACATGGTTTTGCACAACCAGTGAGATTCTCAGGAGGTAATTTAAATAGTAATAGACGAAGAAATTTAGCTAACCTTGAAATTTTCACCTTCTATCTTCTTTCAGACCCTCTAACATGGAGAATTCCAGAAAATGTGATGCCAGAATCAGTCCAGAAAATAAAAGCCACTTTGGATGGAGGTGATCCTCTCCCTGATTGGCTTGTATTTGATTCAAGTATAAGAACATTTACAATATATCCTCGAGAAAAAAACAAGGATGATGCAATAGTTAAATTGACTCCCATAAATTCCCCAGAAAACATCGATAAGAAACTGATTATTATTAGAACAAGAAAAGGGCAGAAGGCACTTAGAGTATTAAGAGATACTTTTGAGTTAACAGATGATATACAATCAAGCGATCCTAATTTTGCTCTGTTAAGAAATGGGAGTATCTTTGCCATTTGGGATGGAGGTAACTCTATCCGCAAGAAATCTAGGATATATGCTGCAATATTTGATGATGAAGGGAATGTTGTAGTCAAGAAATCCCAGATCAATACTGATCCTTCAGTAGCAAATGCATATGAAAGTACCCCAATAATGAAAGCTGTGAACAATGAGAATATCATGATGATCTGGGAAGTACTAAATGGGAGCTACCAATATCTATACATGAAAGTTATCGATAGTGATGCTAATACTATTCAACCTAGCATTGCTCTAAGCAGCCATCTCCCCGTGGGCCTTCCAGAAACATTAAGTTTGCCTAATGGAAACACAGTGATTGTATATACAAGTTCATTGTCTGGCAGATTGATCGTTTATCATCTATCAGCTTCAGACTACTCTGTTCTAAATAGCTTCACAATAAAAAACTTTGCAGCTGACTTTGGAGTAAAAGCAATTTCTCTCACAACTGGAAACATACTTGTCACCAGTCAAGATTATCAACCAAGTTCCGATGCCTATGTACTGAAGCGTATGATCATAAATCCAGAAGGTACTATCACGGTACCTTCCGAGATTATAAGCCAAGTTATGGTTGATTTCTTGCAAGAAAATCAACTTGTTACCCTCTCCAGTGGAGTCATTGGAAATGTATGGAGTGGAGGAGCAAATAATAATATTTACCTGAGCCTAATTGATCCCGTAGATGGAAGAATTACAACAGAAGTCAGAGTTAATGTTAAATCCTTTGCATATAGTCCTGCTGCCTATGCTTTGCCGAATGATTGTTTGCTTATCGTATGGGTCACCCTAGAAAAGAAAAATGAATATTACATAAGAGGAGTTTTCCTTAAAGTACTTACATCAGAAAGCTTTTCAACAAGCAAGACTGAAATAGAGTTTCTCACAAAAGAACTCCTAATTTCCAGAAACGGAGGAGACCCCTATAACCCTCCACATATATTCCCTTTTTCAGCTAATGAAGTACTCATCAGCTGGGATACATCATTCTCATACACCCAAAATAAAATTTACCTCTCAATATATAGTCACACTGGAGATCCTGTGGTCCCAGAGTACGTTGTAGTAAGTTCTTCAGGCTCTACTATTCATGATCCTGTATTCACAGGGCTTATGTCCAATAAAGTTATGGTGGGATGGCAGGTTGGGCTCGGAAGTTCAATTCAAGCGAAAATATTGTCTAAAGAAGTTGTATATAATGCTTTTCCAGAGGCTGTAAAGAGCATATCTGATAGGAAGTTCAAGAAAGGAGATAACGTAGAGATTAAATTAGAGACGGATCTTTTCTCTGATTATGATACAGATGACATTACATATCGAGTGAATTTCAGTCGATATACAGGATTATATTACGATAGTCAAGAATTTAAAATTAGAGGAACAGTGGACTTTGATGGTGTTTTACAGGTCACTGTAATCGGAGAAGATCCCTATGGGGGGAGAGCTTTCATTGACTTCACCGTGTCTTCAAGTAGAAATTTGATTGGGATTTTTTTGTTGGGAGCATCTGGATTAGCATTCGTAGTTGTAATGCTAATTTGGATAGCTATTAGGAGAAAAAGAATGAACGAGACTCAAAGGAGACACTTTTCCAGAGTACACAGAAGAAGAGCTCCCTCAGGAAGAATTGAAGAAATGCAAGAATATTATCATGATACTTCTATCCTCCAGTTGGACCCAGAAGTTACTTACATTGCTCCAGGGATAATTCAAGAAAGCATGCTCGTATCAGAGCAGGATCAAAGTCAGGTACTCCCTCAAGAAAACTCAACGTATATCCTCACTTTGGAGCCTCCTCTAGTTATAAATCCTGTTATAATTCCTGATACATTCCAATGCCCTATCTCCAGAGAGATCATGTCAGAACCAGTACTTGTTATCTCTGGAGATCAATACTTTGAGCATACCTATGAACACCTAAGTATCATAGAATGGTTCAAGACTAATAAACAGGACCCTATGACTAGAGGAGAAGTTTCACATGTGGTCTTTAACACAGATTTGAAAAAAGAAATAGAAGAATTTTTAACTAGTTTAACCACCAAACAAATATTAGAGGATGGAAATTTAAGAAATGATCTCGAGAGTTGGGTCAGAAAAAGAGGAAGAGAAAATTTATTAAAAGATGAAAGGCTCAAGTGTATCGTTAAAAGATTGGATAGGGCAAAATTAGTTAAAAAAGCTCAGGAAAGTGGGGGAAATATATGATTAACAATTTTATATTGAATTGTAAATACTTGTTTTTCTAAGCTTCATTCTTTTTGGATGTATAATATCGACAAAAATATCAGTCAAGAAATTTTGATTTAGTTTCAACTAAGAAACCTGAGTTAATAACCCAAAAGTCTTACAGTATATTTAGCGAATGAGTATAGACATGCCTTTTTGATTAAGGGGATTTAAAGAAGTTCAAAAAACCAACCGCTAACATCTGTGACTCTCGCAAAATAACAATTGAAAACGCTGTAGGATATCTTTGAAAGATAGAAACTTTTAGGATCCATTTTTGTCGTTGAGGCTGTGCTTTTAATTTCAATAAAAATAGTAAATTTACTATTTTTTCAGACAATCAATGATATCCAAGTCCTCTGGGTCATCTTATTCAGAAGACCAACAAGGCAAGCTCTGGACACTCGATCTCCTTTCTAAAAAGAGGAATAGTAAAAGGTTCGACCAAGAATCATTTCATACAAGAGAAAGCCCAAGAATCTTCATTAGTTCTTTGCCTAGGATAAGTTTTAGATTGTACTTACTAGTCTTGATTGTGAATTTTATGTCCAATCAGTTTAATATGCATGTTTCAGCAGCTAAATCTAATGAAGATAGTGAAGATGCTCTTCCTAACACATATACTATTCTAATTGAAGGGGAATCAGAGGTTTGGAAAATTCCTAAAGGCATCTTGCCTGATGTAATAAGTGAACTAAGAGCAGAAATGGTTGACGGAAGCTATTTACCTGATTGGATAGACTTTAACTCTGAAACTAAAGAATTTCTTATCCATGCTAGACAAAATAATTCAGAGAATATTGTAATGACATTGAAAGGACTCTCTCGCCAAGGCGAAGAGTTCAATAAGACAATATCTCTCATAACTAGAAATGTGAATAAAATAATACCGAGGATTTCTCCAGAGTTTGAATTCTTAGCAGGAGAAAATGTGACTGCTACTCCTTTAAAGGATGATAGATTTTTGGTGACATATGTTGTTCCGGATGAATCTAAAGAACAATATGAGATCTACGGAAGAGTTTATGATACAAGTGGAGAGTCTGTAATGGAAGAATTTTATATTGGTCTAACCGATTCACAAGGGGAAAATTCCAATGAAAAATATTACTCCATTGTTAGATTAGAAGGAGGAAATGTAATCATCTCTTGGCTGGAAGTTAATGATGACCTGTTCGAGATATATTATTCAATTATTTATCAGAATGGTGAAGTTATAAGTGACTCAAAGCTCTTAACCGCAGAACACTCTCTTGAAGGCTATAGACGATTTTACTCTGTGCCAATATTTGGCGGTGGTGCCCTTTTTGTATGGCCATGTGAGCATAAATTGATTGCGAAGGTACTAAGCTCTAAAGGTAAAACTTCAAGGCAAGAATTTGTGCTGGAAAATTCTGACACTCAAGAATTTTTTATTAAGCCGATTGACTTTAAAATGCATTTATTGGCATGGAGGTGTACTAACGAATCTGTCTGGTATGGCAGAATTATTAATACAAATGAGTTTAAAGAAGATCAAGGAATCACTTTTGCAATCACAACAAATGAAACTATAGTAGACAACTTCAATGCTGAAATTCTTAATGGAGATATGATTTTGTTTACATGGACTCAGCCGCAAGAGGGTAATGACTTTTGTCACTTTGCTATCTACCAGATCAGAAGTCGTGTGCTATCTCCAGAAACAAAAGTCCAACTGACAAACAGTGATGGTCCTGCACATTTTGGATTCCTAGGGGAGTATGAATTTGGAATTTTCTGGAGAGCTAAGCTAGATAACAATCAATATGAGTTGCTCGGACAAATTTTGAGAGTTAGTTTTTTCCATGGTAAAAATGATGAGATAACCGGAGTCAAACTGATTACAGTTCATGAAACTTTCAGCCTAAGTGGTTGCCAAAATGACATTATAGATGTGAGAGTGAATCGTTTTACCTCAGAAAGTCTTATAGTTAGTTGGATTTATGTAAGTGATGATGAAGAACAAGGAACTTCCAGAATTGCAACATTCGGAATTTATGATCGAAAAAATCCTATCCTAGCAGCTCCAAGAGTAGTGAACCCAATTGCAGCTGAGCAAATGGTTGTCGATTTGCTTTCTAATTCACAGATGATAGTGTTGTCCCAAAAGGGGAATTCAAAAAGCATGCGTATGAGAGCTTCCGTTTATAAAAGAGAGCTCTTAGTCAATATGCCTCCAGAACTATATCATCCTATTCCTAATTATATTGCTCCGTTGGCCCAAATCATCTCGGTCTTCATTCCAAATGATACATTTATTAATTATGACAACAAAAAGGATCCTCTCCGTGTAAGTTGCTTCAGCAGTGAAGTTGGACTTTCCTTTAACCCTGTGACGTTTGAATTGAGTGTTTTTGCTAAGGAAAAGGGAACTTATAATATAACAGTATTTGCTGAAGACACCTTCAAGGCAAATGTAACAACATACTTTCTCTTAACTGTTTATTCTGAAACTAATCTTGTGCAACTTGTAATGTTGGCTTTTGTAACTGTGGGTGCACTTGTGGTGGGAATTTATGGAACTCAATGGTTATACAGAAATTGGCATCAACTTATTCCAAAAAAAGGAAGTGCTCTTAAATTTGCTCCTCTGGAAGAAGAAGTAAAAAGCACAATCAGCAACTCTGGGCAAGCACATAAATTTGATGTTGAACTTGTTGAGGGAGAAAGGACCACAGAAGAAACTATTCAATTCGAAAGAAAGCCTCATACTGTAGATGATCTAATTGGAGTCAATAAAAGTGTCGATCTGCAATTTAAGGTCAATTTACAATCAATGATATTCACCCCAATTCGTGTTCCAAAACATTTCATATGCCCTTTAACACATGAGCTTATGGTGAACCCTACAAAGGTTATTTCCACATTGGGAGGCCATCAATATATACATACCTATGAAAGAGCTGATGTGATCGAATGGTATCAAAAGAAGAAACAAGATCCTTTAACAAGGGGAGAGTTAGTTAGGATGGATCCTGATCTCCAACTAAAAAGAGAGATTGAACAATTTATTTTGAATATCAGACCTGAACAACTGAAAAATCAACCAAATCTAAAAGCTGAAATAGAGAATTATGTCAGAAGAAGGGGTAAAGAAAGCTTCATCAAGAAGAAGAGGTTGACACCCATATTGGATACATTGCACCAAGTTGGAGCAAAAATATAGGATTAGCTCAGAGAGATCTTATTGAAATAAATTCTGTATCTGTATTTCTAGTGTCTTAGGTCTTGACTTCTTATAAATTTATTTTGTATGTACTATAAATTTAAACATATCAATACTCAAGAGCTACTTGAATCTTTTCCTTTAAGGCAAAGTTATAAATTTCTTTAAAATTAGATTTCTAAATTGAAATTTACTATTATATTGGCATGAATAGATCTGTGAAGGATTCAATGACGTTATGAGCAATGTAATTTCACTCCAGTTTATGAAGTCTCAGTATGACTTTCACAGCTATAATTATTATACAATTCTTGGCAAGCTGTCTTTTTCTTTGGAAAGTGTCTGTCTCTTGAACTATACATATTTGGGTCTTGGATCCGAGTGGAAAATGCCAAAATTCTCCTGAACAATTATATTTGACGAGGTATTTACAATGAAATTCAAATCACTAAATCTATGAAAAATGAAATCCCCCCAAAAGAAGCATTTTATTCTTGAATATTACCATATCACCTGAGGTCAAAAAATGAGGACAAAACAAATCTTTCTTTTCAATTCTTTTTTATCAATTCCACAATTGTGATTTTATAGCAGATTTCAAACCCTTTTCTTTAAGTAGTTTAGGCATATCTTCAAGGACTTTTTGCCATCTACTTCCATATCGTGATAAGTCATTTGATTCAGGACCTCAAATCCATTTCTTACGAAACCAGCTGAGCTTCGAGAGTTTGAGGCTGAAGCGAGATATATTTTAAAGTTTTAACAAACTGTTCCTCTAAAGAAAACTTAACCATTCTTGTCATTAGACCATGTCTGCGATATTTCTGAGATGTTAGAGCAACCTTGATATTTAGTCTCTTCTATGGCTGCTCTGGTTTCCCGAAATGCTCGATCACAGGCTTTATACAGGGAATTATCGCAGCACTCATAATTTTGTCCTTTGCTTTGAATTCTCATTTAATTCTGACGTTTTTAGCATAGCATCTGTTGGGTCAAAGAGATCCTCAGTGAATAATAAAGAAGCATATTCTTCAATTGATTTATCGCAACATATTATTCCCATATTCTTCTCTACATTTATCTCTACACAAATGCACATAAATTAGTATAGATCTTCTTCAATCAACCCTATTAATTGTCTGACATGAAGCAAAAATCTTTGCTGCAAATTTAGTTATTGATTTAATATCAATCTCCTCTTGTGGCTAAATCTCAGATTACGGTTTCAAATTATATTTGCATGTGAAAGGAACTGATTATGAGTCTGATGCGAATTTTTCTTTGCTATGCATTTTTTAATAAATCTTATTTTTCAAATTTTTGCTAAATTCTGAGAAACTCTTTAGTTAGATCACGCATGCTCTCTATTCAGTATAGAGGTCATGAAGCTCTTCCTGATAGTTCAAAATAAACAGTGTGAGGAAATTTGATGTTAGATCACAACCTTTCATGCTTGGCTAAGCTAACCTTATTGCTCAAGATATCAAAGCTTGTTGGTTTACTAATCAAAAATGATCAAACTAGTAGTGAATCTGAGAATTGGTTATGTTAGTCCAGAAAAGAACTCTAAAGGCTAATCAAATTTTCTGAGCCTAAAAGAGGATGAATTTTGGTTGAGCTCCAAAGGGAACCCAATAATGTTGTTTGATGTTCTTTTATCAACATCTTGAACTAAACTGAGGCACGGAGTCACTGAAAACAAATCAGCTTGCAACAAAATCCTTTTGGGAGAATTTCTCTCATTAGATAAGTCGAGACAAATTTTCAACAAAAGCTATAAGAAGAGACTCCATTAGTTATAAGCTAAAGGGAAATCACGATTTTCGATATCCTTGTGAAGTCTTTGATATTCTTGATAATTTTCCTAATTTTGGTAAAAACTCAGAAAAAGCCTTAATCCCTTGAAACATACAACAAAAGACCGCAAATGACTACTTTATGCAACAAGTCTAAAGTGCCCAGGCTGAGGCTCTAACATCTAACGGAATGAGCTATATGATCTCTCAAGAAATTTTCTAGTGGACACAGTATGCCTGCTGGTCGAAAGGAGCCAGCAGTCAGGGTACATCAGCTAAATTGCTAGTGTAAGGTAGTCTGTAAGATCTCAGAAATCCGAAATCGAATAGAATTCTTGAGATGGGTTCTAGAGAGTAATCGTCAAGAACAGTATATTCTAATGGAGAGATAGATGAATGATTAGCATATGCTAATCATGACGATGATTGATCTTCCTTTTGTCTAAAGTTAGTAACCAAAATGTGTAACTATTCATGGTCTAAAATGTTCTAAATATAACCATCTCGACAAGCACTTAGGCTCTGATAGATTTTCTAGAAGTTAACAAGATTCTACATTGAATGTCGAATCAACAGACAATTCTTGAAGGGAAAAAACCCAACAAGAAAAAGAAAGTCTGGCACAGTCCTTATAATGTTATCCACTTGCGAATCTGAGACTCATAGAAAAGAGTCGCAGAGTTAGAGAATGGACATATAAAGACAGACTTGAGTAAAAATTTCAAACAAATGATGCTTCATCGACCTTATAGGAATTTACTTTGAAGCCATGAAGAATATCTATTCAGACATACATTGAATTTACTTAATTTCCAACGATTTGAGATGAAGTGAGGGTGAAAGTGTTGCTCCAGGGTTGGCAGTAAACGACCCATTCCATTTGTTGGGTTTGTCCTTCAGCGTTAACAAGTTGAACCTTGATCTTGTAGTTCATTCCAGCGACAACTTGAGTTTGGACGGAGATGATTCTTTGAACAGCCCATCCTTGGCTAGCGAATTCAGCTCCTTGAGAGAGAGTTTCCATGGCAGCCTTAATGGCTCCAGCCAAGACCTGGTTTTCAGTGGCAGAGAGTTGGCTGCCAGTGAGTTCTTTCCATCCTCCAACAGTGGCGAATTCAGTGTTTCCTCCTTCAGTGGCAGAGACAAGTTGAAGAGTTCCAGTCCAGGGTTGGAAGTAAACGATCATAGTGACTTCTTGGGTTTCTCCAGCAGCGTTCTTAAGTTGGCATTCAATCTTATAGTTAAGTCCAGCAACAACTTGAGTTTGGACAGAGTAAAGCTGGGAGATTTCCCACTTTTGACCAGCAAGAGCGGGAATAACAGTTCCGATTTGGCTGACACCAAAGTTAGCAACTTTTTGGAAAGTGGGATCAGCAGTGAGTCCCTTGGTCTCAACAGTGGTCCATCCACCAAGAGGCTTGGAGAGAGCGAGACAAACGAGGGCTAAAACAATGAAAGTTCTCATTACAGAATTTGCTTGAGGAAATTAAAATTATAAAAATTCCTTTAAGCACTGTATTTAACTACTGTTTTAATTAACAAGTTTGGTCAGAATAATTTACTTCTAGTAAAATCCAATAATATGATACATAAAGTAGATAGTAATATTTCAAAAAATACGTGTTCCTCTACTTTAAATCTGACATGGAAAATTGAAATACTGTTACTTTACCTCAAATCTCAAAGAACATCCTTCTGGTTGATCAGTTTTATCTCAAGTATTTTCCTTCTTCCTTCAAATTTACCACGCAAGGGCATTTCAGGTTCACAAGTCCATTAATTATTAAATAAAGTAATCACTATCCAAATGGCACTCCGACCTTGCTCATACGACGAGACTATATTCCCCAATATATCAAAAACACAAGAACAACTGAAATTAACCGAAACAACTATTAACGAAAAAAACTATGTCTTAGTTAAAAACAAGTTGAGATTCTGTGAATATTTGAAATATTGAGCCAGCTCACTGTGTATATTCCTTTTAAATATTTAGCTTCTACGTTCTTTTCCCTACCAAAGTGTTCTACTCGAGAATTTCCTTTATGCAAACCTGAAAATTCTAGGAACCCTTATAGATATATCAGATTGGTTCCAATTTTGTGACTTCAATATTTGTGAAATAATAGGTAAGAAAGGCAGTGAGAGTAAATTTCAATTCTTGTCATAGGTCTAAAATGTTTCTTTCTTTCCCTCTAATTTTCCAAAGATTCTTTCTACATATTGTCGTTATGGCTTTCAAACCTTCTTCCAATTGCAGCATCTTTGGGGTATCCTATCTTTCTAGGTTTGAAGTACTGATGTCCTGTAACAAGCAGGAAGTAAAGTTTTCAATATTTAACTTAAAAGTTGTATTCAAGTCTATTCCAATTGTGAATATCTAATGAAAAAGACTTTTTCAGGTCTCAAGCCTTGCATAGAGTTTGAAGACATCTAAGACCAACAAAAAGAAGTGAAAAAGTTTGAGGGAAATTGTGGTTTTCAGATTCTAATTAAAGTATAGCTGAAAATGGGAATGGTGTAGATCCCTATCATTCTAGACTCACAATGTCAAGGAAGTGAAACTTTGGTAAAGCTTCTGAAATTTGTATCCCCAATTGAAAATTTTATTGGTATGAAATGCCATCTTTTGCTTTTGATTTTAAAGCAACTTTTTTGACTAGCACATTCTCATGAGTTCAATTCAGTATACTCTCAAGCAATATTGATGTATTAACCAGCAGGCAAGTTATTCAATGATATCATATAGAGCATTTTTTATAAATCTAGAAAGTCATAATCATTGCTAAAATAATCTAGCTAAATTAGCTTCTAGTATTTGAACATATTTACATAGGTAGTTCTCTAAAGTTGAAAATCTTGCAGCCCAAATAGAAAGAGCAAATGTTCAATTTCTTTGGCTAAAGGATTATTAGTTTGACATTGAGCCGAAGATTTTTACTAGAGCTTACTCCCTCATAGATTTCAACTTTTCTTGAGATTATAAGGAAATTATCTTCTTTATTGTTAAAATCAAAATTTCTAAAGAAAGCTTCTGTAAAAATTTTTGAAAAAATTGTTAAACATAGACTGTGGAAAAAACTCAATGTTAAAAAAAAAAAAAGTTATATCAAATTCCAATCCCAAAAAAAAAAAAAAAAAAAAAAAAAAAAAAAAAAAAAAAAAAAAAAAAAAA
>Ga0065720_1003777_pt1 | contig 18331 bp, 19 predicted proteins | sample Thericmetagenome_FD_59107 | JGI IMG/M metagenome (GOLD analysis project Ga0065720, IMG submission 59107) | Thermophilic microbial communities from the Joint Bioenergy Institute, California, USA of rice/straw/compost enrichment - eDNA_2 v2... | ecosystem: Engineered > Solid waste > Grass >...
AGCTCCGGGCAGACCTCAGCAAGCCCCCTACGCATAAAAAAATGCATGCGCTTCCCGACGCGATGCGTTTACAAATATGGCGAAACTTTGCGCCAGGCCCAATACGAGTCAATAAAAAATATAGTAATTGCAAGTAGACGTATAAGTATAATTTTTCATTTTATTAGATCATCATTTTTACTTTGAACACCGTTCATGTAAGATAACTTGACTACGATATAACTATTTTCAATATAGCTCGTTGAGCCTGAATGTAGCGAAAAGATTCGCGGAACGGTTGCTAGGCTTGGGGCGGATGCTGTCCCGGCCCACGGCTGCCGACCCGCCTTTGGCAGTATGTGTGCCGTCAGCGTGCAAAAATGCCTTGCGGCGGCCGCAAACGAACTTCAGCCACTGGAATTGCCGCACTCGCGCATTCACATAGGCTGCATTCCGGAATATGCAGGAGCCCGTCGCAGACACGGGAAGCTTTGAAGACGATGAGAGCGCTCAATCCGAAGACAATGGCCGGGCGTATGGCCGGCAGGTGGTTGCTATGACCCTGAAAGCGCGCGTCATCCCCTGCCTGGACGTGAAGGACGGCCGCGTCGTTAAGGGCGTGCAGTTCGTCGATCTGGTCGATGCCGGCGACCCGGTGGAGGCGGCCAAGGCCTATGATGCGGCGGGCGCGGATGAGCTGTGCTTTCTCGACATTACGGCGAGCCACGAAAACCGCGAGACCATCTTCGACGTGGTCGCGCGTACGGCGGAACAGTGCTTCATGCCGCTGACGGTGGGCGGCGGCGTGCGCCAGATTTCAGACATCCGCAGGCTGCTGCTTGCCGGTGCCGACAAGGTTTCCATCAACACGGCCGCCGTGAAGGAACCGGAATTCGTCGCGCGCGCGGCGGAAAAGTTCGGCGATCAGTGCATCGTCGTGGCGATAGACGCCAAGAAAGTGTCGGGGCCGGATGAGGCGGACCGCTGGGAGATCTTCACTCATGGCGGACGCAACGCCACGGGCATCGATGCGGTGGAGTTCGCGCGCCGGGTGGTCGATCTGGGCGCAGGCGAAATTCTGCTTACCTCCATGGACCGGGATGGCAGCAAGGCCGGTTATGATATCGCTCTCACGCGAGCCGTGGCGGATGCCGTGCGCGTGCCCGTTATCGCTTCAGGTGGGGTCGGCACGCTTGATCACATGGTGGAAGGCATCCGCGACGGCCATGCGGCGGCGGTGCTCGCCGCCTCGATCTTCCATTTCGGAACCTATACGATCGCCGAAGCCAAGCGGCACATGGCCGAAGCGGGCATTCCCGTTCGGCTCGACCCTCCACGCCAAGCGGGGCACGCATGAGTACGTTCGATCTGGCGAGGCTTGAGGCCATCATCATGGAGCGCGCCCGCTCGGACGGCGCTGAATCGTGGACGGCGCAGCTCTTTGCGGCCGGTATGGAGAAGGCAGCCAAGAAGCTGGGGGAGGAGGCNGTNGAGACCGTCATCGCCGCGGTCGCCGANGACAANAAGGCGCTGACCTCGGAAAGNGCCGATCTTCTCTACCANTGGCTGGTGGTGCTGGCGATTGCCGGCGTGCGACTCGACGAGGTGATGGCGGAGCTCGAAGCCCGCACGGCGCGTTCAGGGATAGAGGAAAAGGCCTCGCGCGGAAAGCCGCCGCATCAGGCGGCAGGATGACAGTGGCTGCAACGATATGGGCTCAAGGGAAGCAGGCACGGAAGGAACACTGATGGACCAACTCGCTCCGGCGGACCGCTATTCCCCCTACCGCATCTTTTCCGCCGACGAGTGGGCACAGTTTCGCAACGACACGCCTCTCACCCTCACCGAGGACGAGGTGCGCCGCCTGCGCTCCCTGAACGACCCGGTCGATCTCGAGGAAGTCCGCCGCGTCTATCTTTCGCTTTCAAGGCTTCTTTCGGCCCATGTGGAGGCCACGCAGCTTCTCTTCGAGCAGCGGCGAATCTTCTTCAACGCCGGCAATGCTGTGAAATCTCCCTTCATCATCGGGATTGCGGGCTCCGTGGCCGTCGGAAAATCGACCACGGCACGTGTGCTCAAGGAACTGCTTGCGCGCTGGCCCTCAAGCCCCAAGGTCGATCTGGTCACCACCGACGGCTTTCTCTATCCCAACGCGGTGCTGCGCCAGGAGGGCCTGATGGACCGCAAGGGCTTTCCGGAGAGTTACGATGTCGGCGCCATCCTGCGGTTTCTTTCAAGCATCAAGGCTGGCCTACCGAATGTGCGCGCACCGCTTTATTCCCATCTCACCTATGATGTGCTGCCCGGCGAGTACGTAACCATCGACCGGCCGGACATTCTCATCTTCGAGGGGATCAACGTGCTGCAGACGCGGGAGCTGCCCAAGGACGGCAAGGCGGTGCCCTTCGTCTCCGACTTCTTCGATTTTTCGATATATATCGACGCGCCCGAGCACCTGATCCATCAATGGTATGTAGAGCGTTTCATGCGCCTGCGCGAGACGGCGTTTCAGGACCCGAAATCCTTCTTCCATCGCTATTCGAAGCTTTCGCCGGACGCGGCCAAGGCGATTGCGAACCAGCTGTGGACGAACATCAACCTGAAAAACCTACGCGAGAACATCCTGCCCACGCGCCCGCGCGCAAGCCTCATCCTGCGCAAAGGGGCGAATCACCTCGTGGAGGAAGTGGCGCTCAGAAAGCTCTGAGCTGTTCCTGGTCAGCCAGGCGGGTTGACCCTCCTCAGCGTCAGGTTGATGCGGCCGCCGTTCTTCAGAAGGTCGGAGGTGTCGGGATAGATCCGGTCAACGCCGTGATAGGCGAGGCGCCCTTCTCCTCCCAGAACGACCACATCGCCGCTTTCGAGCCGGAAAGAGACAGTCTTGCCGGAGCGGCTGGTGCCGCCCACGCGGAAAAGGCAGGCATCACCCAGCGATATGGAGACCACCGGAGCGTCGAAGTCCTGCTCGTCCCGGTCCTGGTGCAGACCCATCCGGGCGCCCTTGTCGTAGAAGTTCACAAGACAGGCCTCGGGCGAGTGCGGATAGTCGGAGACGGCACGCCACAGCGCATAGAGCCGCTTCGGCATGGCAGGCCAGGGCCTGCCGGTTCCGGGATGGGTGTACTGATAACGGTAGCCACGCTCCCTGTCGGTTACCCAGCCGAGCGGCCCACAATTCGTCATGCGCACGCTCATTGGTTTTCCGGTGCGGGGCATGGTTGGCACGAAAAGCGGCGCTTCGGCCACGACGGCACGGATTTCGGCAAGCAGAGCTTCCTGCTCCGGCCGGTCGAGATAGGCGGGCAAGTGGCGTATGCCGCTTGGAAGCGCAAGCATCAGAAGGCCATTCCTTGCAATAGAGCCGGGTTCATATTCCGCGGGAAGGCGCGATTGTTCTCCGGCGTGTGCAGCAGGGGCATCCAGCCGAANGCGTTCAACGCGGCGCGCATCATCTCATCGATCGCGTCTGCGTCCGCGCTTTCTGNCGGACGCAGCACGACGCCNCGGCCATCGCTTCAGGCGGCCCGCTTCCTCGGCTGTATGAGGTCGCGGGCAAGCAGCAGCTCGGCGATTTGCACCGCATTCAGTGCCGCGCCCTTGCGCAGATTGTCGGAAACCACCCACATGGCGAGCCCGTTCTCCACCGTCGGGTCCTCGCGGATGCGGCTGATATAGGTGGCGTCCTCGCCCGCGCTCTCATAGGGCGTGACGTAGCCGCCGTCCTCCCGCTTGTCGACCACCAGGCAGCCCGGCGCCTCGCGCAGGATCTCGCGCGCCTCATCTGCCGAAATCGGCTTCTCGAACTCGATGTTGACGGCTTCCGAATGGCCGATGAACACCGGCACGCGCACGCAGGTGGCCGTGAGCTTGATCTTCGGATCGAGAATCTTCTTGGTTTCGGCCACCATCTTCCATTCTTCCTTGGTGAAGCCGTCTTCCATGAAGACGTCGATATGAGGGATGATGTTGAAGGCGATGCGCTTGGTGAACTTCTTGACCGAGATAGGATCGGCGACGAACACGGCGCGCGTCTGCTCGAAGAGCTCGTCCATGCCCGCCTTGCCTGCGCCCGAAACCGACTGATAGGTCGAGACCACCACGCGCCTGATCGTCGCAATGTCGTGCAGCGGCTTCAACGCCACCACGAGCTGGGCGGTCGAGCAGTTGGGGTTGGCAATGATGTTCTTCTTGCTGAAACCGTCGATCGCGTCCGGGTTCACCTCCGGCACGATCAGGGGCACGTCCTGGTCGTAGCGCCAGGCTGAGGAATTGTCGATCACGACGCAGCCCTGACGGCCGATCCGGGGCGAATATTCCTTGGAAACCGTGCCGCCGGCCGACATCAGGCAGATGTCCGTGTCGGAGAAATCGTAATTTTCGAGCGCTCTCACCTTGAGCGTCTTGTCGCCATAGGAAACCTCCGTGCCCATGGAACGGCGCGAGGCGAGCGGAACCACCTCGTCAGCAGGAAAGCCGCGCTCCTCCAGAATGTTCAGCATCTCGCGCCCGACATTTCCGGTGGCGCCGACCACAGCCAACTTGAAACCCATGTGAAAGCTCCTGTCCCTCTCTCCACTTGGCTTGGATGAGGCCCGCCGGCCGTGCGGGCTCTTCGCCTCCCCGGCCTGGCTCGGGGAGAGAGCGAGCGGGCCAAGGAAGATCAGACCGTTTTGCCGGTCGTTTTGGCCGTTTTCTCGGTAAAGCGGAAACCCCCGCCGCCGTTCCCGGCAGCGTGTTGCTGGCTGACTACGATGTCTTGCGCAGGAAGAAAGGCGCGCATGACCCAGACAATCTCCGTTTCCGCGCCGGTTTTACGCCGAAACGGAGCAGAGTCAATCGGGCTCGCTGTGAGAACGGTTTTCCGGCCTCGCCGCAACGTGAATTGAATGGGAAAGGGGAAAGCCTTACCGTCGGAAAAACCGGAAAAAGGAGGCGCGGAATGAACATCCGTTTGCCATTCCGTTTGGTATGCGCTCTCGCACTGGCGTCCATCCTCACAGCGCTTCCGNCCGTGCCAAGCCTTGCCCATCACGGCTGGTCATGGACGGACGAAGAGATTTTCGAGCTCGAAGGCNCGATCACGGAAATCTACGTGGGAAACCCGCATGCAACACTGGATGTCGACGTCGCTGGCGAAATCTGGCGGGTCGAGCTGGCGCCACCCTCGCAGACCGTGCGCGCCGGCTTTTCGGAGGAGGCCGCGCGGCCCGGAGATACGGTGAAGGCCATCGGCAACCGCTCCCGCGACCATAGTGAGCGGCGCATGAAGGCGGTACGCATCATTGTCAACGGAACCACCTACGATGTCTATCCGAACCGCGTTCCGAGCCAGTAAGCGCGGCTGCGAGGCGGCCTGATTGGAGCTGCTGCAGGCAATCGAGCAGCTTGCGCCAGCCCGGGAGCTTAGGGCNTCGTTCTACGCCTATCCGCTTGTCAATGCCCTGCACATCCTANNTGTCGGCGCGCTCTTGACGAGCGTGATCCTGATGGATCTCAGGATCCTCGGCTATCTTTNCAGGCAGGATCGCCAGCCCTTTCTGCGCCTGATGCGGAGNCTGGCCCTCACCGCCTTCGGCGGAGCGGGGGTCACGGGGATGTTGCTCTTCTCCATTCGTGCGAGCGAGTACTTCTTCAATCCCGCCCTGCAACTAAAGATGGGGCTGATCCTTCTTGCAGGCGCAAATCTGCTGGCGCTGCGCGTCGTGGCGTCGGACCCGGGAGGCCTGCCTCATGAGGGCGGGCCTTCCCGCGTCTTCGCCGCCCTGTCGATCCTGCTCTGGATCGGCGTACTGATCTGCGGCCGCTTTATTGGCTTTCTGTGAATCGCAGAAGCTCAGGCCGAAAGCTCGCGATATTTCCGTATGATCGCGTCGCCCATGGCCGAGGTGCCCACCTCGCACATCCCGTCCGACATGATGTCGCGGGTGCGCAGGCCATCCTCCAGAACGGCGGCGATCGCCCTCTCCAGCCGGTCCGCCTCCTCGATCATGTTGAAGGAGTAGCGCAGGCACATGGCGAAGGACGCAATCATCGCGATGGGGTTCGCGATGCCCTTGCCGGCGATGTCGGGCGCCGAGCCGTGCACCGGCTCGTAGAGCGCCTTGCGGCTTCCGGTCTTGGGATCGGGCGCGCCGAGGGAGGCCGAAGGCAGCATGCCAAGCGAACCCGTCAGCATCGCCGCGACGTCCGACAGCATGTCGCCGAAGAGATTGTCGGTCACGATCACGTCGAACTGCTTCGGCCAGCGCACGAGCTGCATGCCGCCCGCGTCGGCCAGCATATGGGTGAGCTCCACGTCGGAATATTTCGCTTGGTGGGTGGTCGCCACGACCTCCTTCCAGAGCACACCCGACTTCATGACATTGTGCTTTTCCATCGAGCAGACCTTGTTGCGCCGCGTGCGCGCGAGCTCGAAGGCCACGCCGGCGATGCGCTCGATCTCGAACGTATCATAGACCTGGGTGTCCACGGCGCGCTTCTGTCCGTTGCCGAGATCGATGATCTCCTTGGGTTCTCCGAAATAGACACCGCCGGTCAATTCCCGCACGATGAGAATGTCGAGGCCTTCAACCACCTCCTTCTTGAGCGAAGAGGACACCGCCAGGGCTGGATAGCAGATGGCCGGGCGGAGATTGGCGAACAGTTCCATTTCCTTGCGCAGGCGCAGCAACCCCGCCTCCGGGCGCACCTCGTAGGGAACACCGTCCCATTTCGGCCCGCCGACGGCGCCGAAGAGCACCGCGTCCGCCTCGAGCGCGCGCTGCATGTCCTCTTCGGAAATGGCTTTTCCGTGCGCATCATAGGCCGAGCCGCCCACAAGGCCTGTCTCCGTCTCGAAACCGGCGCCGAACTCGGCATTCATCACCGCGATCAGCTTCGAGACCTCGGCCATTGCCTCGGGGCCGATACCGTCACCGGGAAGGAGGAGGAGCTTGCGCGTAGCCATGGGAAGCCTCTCAGGAAAGAAAAACCGTGCCCTTGCTAAACGGCGGGAGGGTGGAGCGCAAGAGAGCTTCAGCGGTCGCGGCCGCACCTCAACGTCGTCACCTCGATCTCCACCTTCATCTCCGGCTTGATAAGGTCGCAGATGATCATCATCGCCGCTGGCCTGATTTCGCCGAACACCTCTCCCGGCACGGCGAAGACGCCCTCGACATAGGATCAGTCGGTCACGTAGTGGCGCGCGCGCACCAAGTCTGCCATATCAAACCCGGCCTCGACGAGCGCGGCGCGTATGGTCGCCACGCAATTGCACGCCTGCCCGGCGGGGTAGCGCTTGCCCGCCCTTTCTCCTTCGCTTCTCCCGAAAGCCACAGCGCGATACCGGCGTCATAGCGCAAGCCGCAGCGCTCCTCTCCGTCATCCCGGAAGCCGCGTAAGCGGCTATCCGGGACCCAGTAGCGCCATCTCCACTGCTTTGGATCCTGGCTCTCGTTTCGCTCGGCCGGGATGACGGTGGAGAGCGACTGTCTTGGAAGTCCAGGCCGAAATGCCTCACGGCTTACGCTCTGGTCCCACTTCACTGGCCCATCCTTGCGCCAGACGGGGTGGATCCTCGGCTGAGGGTTTCCCCAAGCGACTGTTCGGGCTTGGGAAAATGGTGAAGTTGGCCCTCTCTCCCACGATCTTCAAGATCTGTGTGTCGTCGGGCTTGGCTCCGCAACGACTTCCAGTGGCCGCCGAACGTCGCCGATTCCAAGTTACAGGGTCGTCGCATGACCAGAACTATGGCCGCCTCTTTCTTGCAGAACTTGATGCACAGAACCGCCGCCGCGCTCTAATGAAAATTTCGTCCCTTGGGCATCACCTGGGCGGCGGACATGGGCTTGACCACAGGCGCCAGCCGCGGCCTTGCCGGGCGGGGCATGGGGCTGGAACCGGATGGCCGGAGCGCAGCCCCGCCGGCCTCATTCCCACGGCCCTGCGGCAGATGCATGCCCTTTTCTTCAAGCAGCACGTTGAGCCTCGGACTCAGATCTTCGATCCGCTCGGCAACGACATGGATTACGCCTGATGCACTTTGCAGGCGCCCGGTCACACGCATGAAACGGGCACCCAGCACCTGCGGCCGGAACCGCTCGAAGATCTTGTGCCAGACGACAGCATTGGCAATGCCGGTCTCATCCTCAAGCGTCACGAAGATGACGCCCTTGGCGGTGCCGGGGCGCTGGCGGATGAGCACGAGGCCGGCGACAGAGACGCGGCTGCCGTTGCTCATCTGCCCTAGATGCTCGTTGGGGGTCACGCCTTCCGCATCGAGGCTGGCTCGCAGGAAGGAGACGGGATGGGCCTTCAGCGACAGCCCGAGCGCCCGATAATCATGCACGACGTGGCTGCCGATTGGCATAGGCGGCAGGCGCATTTCCGGTTCGTTTTCGGCAAGGCGCAGATCCGGGCGATCAAGTAGCGGAAGCCGTTTGGTCCCCGTGTCGTCCAGCGCCTGCACGGCCCAGAGCGCGGCGCGCCGGTCAAGTCCGAGGGAGCGGAAGGCATCCGCCTCGGCAAGGCGCGCAATGACGGATTTGCCGAGCCCGGAGCGCAGCCACAGATCGCGCACCGAATCGTAACCGGCGCCGCGTCTTTTTGCGAGCTGCTCCATATCCTGCTCCGACAGCCCCTGGACCTGGCGAAAGCCGAGTCGGACGGCATGCCGCGTCCTGATGACGGACCGCATGTCCGCATGGCGCTCCGCCACGTGGGCGGGGTCAAAGGCGGCCTCTTCCAAGGTGCAGTCCCATTCGGAAAAATTGACGTCTACGGAGCGTATCTCGACGCCGTGCTCGCGCGCGTCGCGCACGAGCTGCGCCGGCGCATAGAAGCCCATAGGCTGGGAGTTCAGGATCGCCGCGCAGAAGACATCCGGATAATAGGCCTTGAACCAGGCGGAGGCATAGACGAGCAGTGCGAAGGAGGCGGCATGGCTTTCGGGAAAACCGTATTCGCCGAAGCCTTCGATCTGCCGGAAGCAGCGTTCGGCGAACTCGCGCGGATAGCCGCGGGAGACCATGCCCTCGATCAGCTTTTCCTTGTAGTCGGTGACCGAGCCGGTGCGCTTGAAGGTCGCCATGGCGCGGCGCAATTGATCGGCCTCCCAGGGCTCGAAGCCGCCCGCCACGATCGCGATCTTCATCGCCTGCTCCTGGAAAAGCGGCACACCGAGGGTCTTCTTTAGAATGGTCTCGAGCTCGGGCCGCACATATTCCGGATCTTCCTTGCCCTCGCGCCGTTTCAGATAAGGGTGCACCATGTCGCCCTGGATCGGACCGGGCCGCACGATCGCAACTTCAATGACAAGGTCGTAGAACTCTTTCGGCCTCAGCCGCGGCAGCATCGACATCTGCGCGCGCGATTCCACCTGGAAGACGCCGATCGTATCGGCACGGCTGATCATGTCGTAGACGGGCTTTCGCTCCTTCGGGATTTTTGCAAGATCAAGCCCCCTGCCATAGTGGCGTTCCAGAAGCCCGAAGCAGCGCTTGAGGCAGGACAGCATGCCAAGCGCGAGCACGTCGACCTTGAGAAGGCCGACATTGTCGAGATCGTCCTTATCCCACTCCACCATCTTGCGCTCGTCCATCGCCGTCTTGACGATAGGCACGATCTCGTCGAGCCGATCCTTGGTGATGACGAAGCCGCCCACATGCTGCGAGAGGTGGCGAGGAAAGCCCATGATCTCATTGGCGAGGGAGATCAGCTGCTTGGTGCGGGGATCGGTTCCGGCGAGACCGGCTGCACTGGTTTCCTTCTCGCCCACCTTCGCGCTCGACCAGCCCCAGATCGAGCCTGACAGAGCCGACATCACGTCTTCGGACAGGCCGAGCGCCTTGGCCACCTCGCGCAGCGCGGAACGGCCGCGATAGGAGACGACGGAGGCGGCGAGCGCGGTGTGCTTTTCGCTGTATTTCTCATAGATGTAGGCGATGACCTCGTCGCGCCGCGAGTGCTCGAAATCGACGTCGATATCCGGCGGCTCGCCGCGGTCCTCGGAGATGAACCGCTCGAGCAGATGATCCATGATATCGGGCCCGACATCCGTGATGTGAAGGCAGTAACAGACAAGGGAATTGGCCGCCGAGCCCCGGCCCTGGCACAGGATTCCCTTTGAGCGGGCAAACCTCATGATGTCGTAGACCGTGAGGAAATAACGCGCGTAGTTCTGCCGTTTGATGAGGGCGAGCTCCTTGCGGATGAGCTTCTTCTGTGCCTCGGGCACGCCCTTTGGGAAGCGCTCTGCCGCGCCTTCCCAGGTGAGGCGTTCCAACTCCTCCTGGGGCGGGAGGCCGGATTCCGTCGGCTCGTCGGGATAATTGTGCTGGAGCTCATCGAGCGAGAAAGTGAGGCTTTCGGCAAAACGGATCGTTTCGGCAAGCGCCTCGGGGTAGCGGTGGAACAGCCGCGCCATCTCCCTGGGCGGTTTCAGGTGGCGTTCGGCATTGGCCTGAAGCGCAAAACCCGCCTCTGCAACCGGGATTTTCAGGCGGATCGCGGTCAGCACGTCCTGGAGCCGCCGGCGCTCTGCCGCGTGGTAGAGCACGTCGTTGACCGCCATGAAAGGAAGACCCACGGCCTCGGCCATGCCCGCCGCCTGAGCGAGCCGCCAGCGATCATCCCCTCGGTAGGCGGGAGCGGCGGCAAGACGCAGATTGCGACCGAACCGGTCCTTGAGCGCCCGCAGGAGAGCAAGGGTCTCCTCCTCATTCGCGTGCAAATCCGGCAGGACGGCGAGCGACATGCGCTCGCCCCATTCCAGAAAATCCTCCTTGCGCAGATCGGGATCGCCTTTCTCGCCGCGCGCATTAGCGACGGTGAGCATGCGGCACAGATTTGCCCAGCCCTGCCGGTCCTGCGGGTAGGCCAGCACGTCCGGCGTGCCGTCGGAAAAGACGAGCCGGCAGCCGGGATGGTAGCGCAGTTGGACAACCTCTCCGGACTCCAGCCTGATGTGCTTCGACTGGCTCCAGGCACGCACCACGCCCGCCACCGTGTTGCGGTCGGCAAGGCCCATAGCCGCATAGTCGTAGAATTTTGCCGCTACGACCAGCTCCTCCGGCCGCGAGGCCCCGCGCAGGAAGGAGAAATTCGACTGTACGGCAAACTCCGCATAGGCGGGGATGGACGTGCTCATGGGAATATCCCGTGCATGAACCAGCGCGGCATCTCTTCGACAGCACCGTAAAGCCCTTGCCGGTAGAGCCAAAAACGGCGGCCCTCGGTATCCTCGACCCGGAAGTAATCGCGCGTCGGTGCATCCTCCTGATCGTCGTGCCACCATTCCGGCGCGATGCGCTCGGGCCCTTGCGCGCGGGAAACGTTATAGATGGCGCGCCGCCAGCGAAAATTGAGCGGTGGTCCATCTGGCACCTCGGCCGCTGCCACCTCAATCGGCTCGGGGTGAAGAAAGAGGCGGATCGGCCGCTCCGGCACGCCGGATGTGCCGCCTGCAGGCACTGCGGCTTCGGGCAGGGCTGCCTTGCCGCCAGCGGCGAAGGGAAGCATCCGGACGGCGCGTTCCGGGATATGGCTTTCCACCGGCACGGGCCGCATCAGCACATGCTCGCCCAGGCGAGCGCGCACCCGATCGGCGAAAAGGGCGAGACTTTCTTCCGCGACCATGCCGTCGCCGGCAAGATCGGTTTGTACAACGGTGAAGGGCGAAGCCTTCAGCACCGAGAGCCGCACCAGCTCGAAACCATAGCCGGCGTCGATCTCATCGCGGGAAGCGGAAAACCGCTCACGGAAGAGCCTGCGGATCAGGTTCGGCTCGCGCAGCGGCAGGGTGGCGCGGACCACGTGCCGCTGCACCGCCCCATCCACCCGGAAGAGCGAAAGCTGCACCACATCGGCCCCTTCGCCGCGGCGCTCCAGATCCTGCTGCAACGTGCCAGCAAGCCCATGGACGAGGTTCTCGATGTCCTCGGCATGGACGACCGGCTCGACGAGCTGCCGCTCCGCCGAGAGCGGCGGCACGGGCAGGCGCGGCGAGATCGCCTCCTCGGCCTGGCCCAGCGCTTGGTCGAGCCGGACAAGAAGCCCGGCGCCGAAGCGACGCGCAAGCGGCGCGCGCGGGGCGTGGAGGATGGCTCCTATCGTATGGAGGCCGACGCTTTCCAGCCTGATGCGGGTCTCCGCATCGATGCGCAGGGCAGAAAGGGGAAGCGGCGAGAGAGCGTCCGCCTCCTGACCCGGCAGGATCCTCGCAAGCCCCGGAAACCGCGCCGCCGCCCAGGCTGCGCCGGCGGAGGAGGCTAGCCCCGCCCGCGCGTCAAACCCTTGGCGGCTGAGCCGGGAGAGAATGTCCTGCATCATTTTCTCCTCGCCGCCGAAGAGATGGACGCAGCCCGTGATATCGAGGAACAGGCCGTCGGACCCGTCGATGGCGACAAGCGGCGTGTAGCGGTCGCACCAGTCCGCCAGGCTTTCGAGCAGGCGGCGGTTGGCTTCCGGATCGGCCTCCACGATCTCGATCTGCGGATGCATGGCCCGCGCATCGGCCACGCCGAGGCCCGGCTTCAGCCCCAGCGCCTCAGCCTGCTCGTCGAGGGCGGCGATGCGCTGGACGTTCCTTTCCCGGTGGCTGACCACCAGGGGCGGGCGCTTTGCCTGCGGGGCGCAGCGCCACGACCGCCCCCATCGCTGCCGGAGGATGCGGTCGGTTGCCAGATGCGGGAACCAGAGCGCCAGAATGCGCTGGGCGGATTTCGCGGAAGCTTTGCTCATGAGGGTTCCATTCCAGAATAAAACGCCCCGGCCGAGCCGCACGGCTCTTGCCGATGACGACGGTGAAGGCGGGATGGCCGATTGAATCCTGCAGGAGACCGGCGAGTGAGCGGCGCGGCGCCGCGGGCTCAGCCGAAACGGTAAAGCGCAGGGGAGCGGCCGTCGGTTCCGCTACGGCCGCCTCACGGATCAGAAAGACGGGGCGGCCCAGTTCCTGCGCCCTGCGGTGCAGGCGGCGGGTCGCCGTAAGGTCGAGCCGGGCGGGATTGCCGCGGACTTCCAGAACCACGGCGCCGAAATCCTTCTGTCTTGCGGCCTCCTCCGCGACCCACAGCGCATCGGCAATATGTGCCGTACTGACGAACAGAAGACCGCCGGCGGCAAAACCGAACAGCTTTTCAAGGCCGGGAGCGTATGGGAATCCTGCCTCACGAAAGACATCTGCAAGGCCTATCCAGCAGATGAGGAACTGCTTCCGGCTCCGACCATCGGCCCGCCGCAACAGGGCGAGGAGGCCGAGGGTAAAGCCTGTCGCCGCCCCCGCATCGCGCGTCTGAAGGCTGTGAATTTCGGTCAGAGCGGCGCGCGGCACCCCGCCCGCGAGCGCGCAATCAAGTTTTGGCACACCAGTGCCGAGAAAGGCGCTGCAGCCTTCGCGGACCGCCGAGATGCCACGGCGCAGCACAACGGAATCCCCGGCCTGCGGCGAAGCCAGCCGCTCGGGCAGGCTGCCTTCGATCCTGGAAATTTCCCGGCGCAGGGCACAAATCGTCTCCTGCGCCATGGCAGACCTTGCCATGGCGTATGCTCCGGCTTCTCATATTTGTTCCTGTTATGTTCTTATCGATTCCAGAGGAGAACCAAAGAGTCAACAAGGATTTTATTCCTCGACCTCCTATGTTCAGTGCCTCCGGGAAGCCGTGAGACCGGATGCTCTCGAATCCTTAAGCGGAAACCGCTATATGCCCGAGCAAAGGATACGAAATGGCACGCATCTATCAGACACGCGCCTGGCACGACCAGCTTTCGCCGTCACTCGGCGAGTTCGAGCTTCTGGCGATGGAAACCTATGCCAATCTGCCGGAAGAGTTCCGCAAGCTCACCGGCGACATCATCATCCAGGTCGCCGAGTTTCCGACCGAGGAGGTCATGGACGATCTGGCGCTGGAGACGCCGTTCGACCTGCTCGGCCTGTTCGAGGGGCGCGGCATTGCCGAGCGCTGGAACCCGGCGACAGGCGAGGGGCCGAACCGCATCACGCTCTACCGGCGCGCGATCCTGGACTATTGGGCCGAGAACGAGGAGACCCTAGGCGATATCGTGGCCCATGTGCTGATCCACGAGATCGGCCATCATTTCGGCCTGTCGGACGACGACATGGCGCGCATCGAGGAGGCGGCCGAAAACCCGTCGCGCCCGGAATCGTAAGACAAGAGGAGCCCGGCTCCTCTTGCCCTGCAACAAAAATCGGGCCGGAAGACCGGCCCTGCTTTTCCAAGGCACCTTAATATTCGCCAAGCTTCATATCGGGCGAGTATTCGACGCTATCCACCTCCTTGTAGACGGCCTGGCCGCAGCGCATCGTCTTTGTCTCGGGATCATAGGCATAGGTGGGTGAGCCGTGCAGAAGCCAGCCCTTGTTCAGGGCTGCCGTGACCTTATGGCAGAAACTTGAATCATCCGGCCCTGTCAAGAAACGGTAGAGCTTCATTCACCCTTCTCCTTGATCTCGCGCGCCTTCTTCAGAAGCGCTTCCGCATGCTCCAGATGCAGGCGCTCGACCATCCGGCCCTCCACCGAAATGACGCCTGCGAATCGGTTCTCCGGTTTGGCGAACGCCGCCACGATGGCTTGCGCCTCGGCGATCTCCTCCGACGTGGGTGAGAAGGCGGCGTTCGCCGGCGCGATCTGCACCGGATGGATCAGCGTCTTGCCGTCGAACCCCATGGCGCGGGCGCGGGCGCATTCCCGCGCGAAGGCCTCCGTGTCGCGAAACGCGTTCCACACCCCGTCGAGAGCCGTCAGGTTTCCGGCCCGCGCGGCAAGCACGATCTGCAAAAGCCATGGCGTGAGATAGTCCCGGCTGGCGACGCGGGTCTCCTTCACAAGATCGTTTGTGCCGGCCACGAGGCAGGAAAGCCGTGCTGCGGGATCGCGGCCAAGCTCCGCGATGGAACCCGCATTGAGCAGGCCGCGCGGCGTCTCGATCATCGCCCAGAGCCGGATGGAGCGGGGTGCATCGGTCTCGTCGAGTGCTGCATCCGCATCGAGAATGTCGCGAGGGCCCTCGACCTTGGGAAGCAGGATAGCATCGGGGTGACAGGCGCGGGCGGTCAGAAAATCCTCCGTTCCCCACTCGCCCGCAAGCGGGTTGATTCGGATGACGATCTCGCATTTGGGCCGGCTGGTGCTCTGCAGGAAGGCGCGCAGCTGCTCGCGCGCCTCTCCCTTCGTGTCGGGGCTCACCGCGTCCTCGAGGTCGAAGATGATCGCGTCGCAGGAAAGCGTCGCGCTTTTTGCCAACGCCCGTTCGTTGTTGGCTGGTACATAGAGAACGGAGCGGCGGAGACGCTGAAGAGGCTCGTGCATGAAGCGCTTCATGGCCCAGCGCCGAAGTCTGCGCAAGGCCTTTGCTTGATCGCCGGGCATGATGTAAAGGGTGCCGGTACCCATACTACGAGATGAGACAGGCACGAAGGGCCATGGAGAAGTTCACAACGCTTACCGGGGTCGCAGCGCCTCTGCCGATCGTCAATGTCGACACCGACATGATCATCCCCAAGGATTATCTGAAGACGATCAAGCGCACCGGGCTCGGCAAGGGCCTGTTCGCCGAGATGCGCTACAATGAGGACGGTTCGGAAAATCCGGATTTCGTTCTGAACAAGCCGGCCTACCGCAACGCCAAGATCCTGGTCGCCGGCGACAATTTCGGCTGCGGGTCCTCGCGCGAGCATGCGCCCTGGGCGCTTCTCGATTTCGGCATACGCTGCGTGATCTCCACCAGCTTCGCCGACATTTTCTACAACAACTGCTTCAAGAACGGCATCCTACCCATCACCGTAAGTCCCGAGGAGCTGGACAAGCTGATGGACGATGCCGAGCGGGGCGCCAACGCCACCTTGACTGTAGATCTGGAGGCGCAGGAAATCCGCGGCCCGGATGGCGGCGTGATCAAGTTCGAGATCGACGCCTTCAAGCGCCACTGTCTCCTGAANGGCCTCGACGACATCGGGCTAACGCTNGAAAAGGCCGCGACCATCGAAGCCTTCGAGAACAGATANGCCGCAAGCCGCCCCTGGGCGTGAGGTTTGCGCGGCCCGATCCGCCGGCGCGCCTTCTGGCGCAACTCCAGGAAAGGTGGATGCCGGTTTTCCGTCCGGAATTGCGGAAGGCGACTTCAATCCTTTCACCGCGAAACACTGACCGGATTGAGCGTCGGCATTACCGCTCGCTTTTGTCCTGTTACGACCCTCGTGATGCCGGTGTGCTGTCGGCATCAAGCGGCCGTGCCTCAGACGGTAGCATGACGGGAACGCCATCGCGCACCGGATAGGCAAGCCCTGCCGAAGCGGAGATCAGCTCTTTCCGCTCCGCGTCCCACTCAAGCGGCCCCTTGGTCAGGGGGCACACCAGAAGCTCAAGAAGCTTCGGCTCGATCAAGGTGCGCTTGTCTCGCCCACCCGTGGGCATGATTGGGCCTTACGAGAACAGAAGGGAGGAAAGCTTGCGCCGGGCCGAGAGGGTGACGGGATCGCTCATGCCCCAGGCTTCGAAAAGTTCGAGAAGCTTGGTGCGCGCGGCGTCGTCCTTCCAGGCGCGGTCCGCCTTCACGATGGCAAGCAGGCTGTCCGCCGCCGCCTCCCGTTCGCCGCGGGCGTTCTGGATGAGCGCCAGATCGAAGCGCGCCTGATGGTCGGCGGGATTTGCCGCAAGCCGGCGCTCAAGCTCCGCCGGATCGCCGAGTTCCGCAACCTGCTCGGCAAGCGCCATCCTGGCACGCACCGCCGCCACGGCCGACGCGCCCTTCTTGGCCTCGGGAACCCGGTCGAGCACCGCCTTGGCCTCGTCCGTCCGTCCCGCCTCGAAAAGCAGGTCGGCAAGGCCGGCAAGCGCATCGACCTGTTCCGGATCCTGCTCGAGCACCGCTGAATAGATTCGCACGGCGGTCTGGCTGTCGCCGGCCTCGCGAGCCTGGCCTGCCGCAGCGAGCGCCTCCTCGATCCGGCCCGTATCACCCGCCGTCAGGCGGCCGATGAACTCGCGCACCTGGCTTTCGGGAATGGCGCCCATGAAACCGTCGACGGGCCGGCCGTCCTGGAAGGCGATCACGGCGGGGATGGACTGGATTCCGAGCTGCCCGGGAATGGCCGGATGCTCGTCGATATTGAGTTTGGCGAGCTTCACGCGCCCGCGCGCCTCGCGTACGACCTTTTCAAGCACCGGGGTCAACTGCTTGCATGGGCCGCACCAGGGCGCCCAGAAATCGACCAGAACCGGCTGGCGGCGCGATTCCTGGATAACGTCGGCGGCGAAAGAGGCTGTGGAAACGTCCTTTATGACGTCCGTGCCCTGCGGGGCCGTCTGGCTAGCGCCGGCACCGGCGGCTGCGCTCCTGTCGGACCCAGCGTTCAGGCCTCCGAAGGTGATGTTCACTTCGCCTGCGCCGGTGTCGTACGGATTGTCACGGTTGCTCATCTGTGCCCCTTGCTGTGCTTGCGGCCTTCACCACCTGTGCGGCATAGCAGCCGCCTTGCGAAACGCAAAGCCGGAACGTGATGTGGCGTTCATTGCGAAAGTTTCAAGATGAGCGGCTCATGCCCCGTCGAGCGGAGGAATCGCAGAAGGTCGGCGGTGCGGATGGAAGTCGTTGCCGCATTGTGCAGCGGATGCGCATTGATGATTTCATCCTTGAGCAGTTCCTCGTCCAGCACGACGGTAACCTTGCCTTCCGGATCGTTGATGACGCCGAACAGGGTCACCGCGCCGGGCACCACCCCAAGCATCGCCATCAGGGCATCCGGCTTGCCGAAGGAAACCCGGCCCGAGGCGCCAATCTTGTGGTGCATGGTCTTGAGATCAAGCTCGGCCTCTTCCTCGGCGGTTACGAGGAAATACCGGNCCTTCTTGTCCTTCAGGAACAGGTTCTTANTGTGCGCGCCGGGGATTTCGCCGCGCAGGCTGCGCGATTCGGCAACCGTGAAGAGCGGAGGGTGGTGATGGGTCGTCACCTCGATATCGAGCTCCGCGAGATAGCGCATCAGCTCATCCGGCGTTTTCGGCATTTGGCCTTCGTCTCCCTTGTTCGCTCCTCGGTCTCTCCTGCATGCGCAGATTCGCCTTGCCGCTCGATTCCGGCCGGCCGGCTGCTGCGCGCCGGTTCAGCCGGCCCATGTCCTTCGGCTGGCCCATGTTTTTGGCCGGTCTATGCTCAATGAGTCGCAACTTCCATCTGGGTCTACGTGCGTGCACCGGTTCCGCGCAAGAGCGCCTGGCGCCCCATGCGCCCTGGCGACCCGGGCCCGCATTCTTTCGCCTGCGGTTTTCGGGTGAGGTTATGCGAATTGGCTGTTGCAATCGGCGAGGCTTTCGGTCATATAAGCGCCGCGCGGTTTCGGACCGCATGAGCGGGTGT
>Ga0065720_1019955_pt1 | contig 18321 bp, 18 predicted proteins | sample Thericmetagenome_FD_59107 | JGI IMG/M metagenome (GOLD analysis project Ga0065720, IMG submission 59107) | Thermophilic microbial communities from the Joint Bioenergy Institute, California, USA of rice/straw/compost enrichment - eDNA_2 v2... | ecosystem: Engineered > Solid waste > Grass >...
GAGCCGCTGTTCGGCTGCGACGAGACGCTGGCGCTCGGTTCCGTGCTCGGGTACGGCTCCATCGCGGTAACAACCTTCGGCCATCTGGACAAACAAAAGGTCGGCATCATCCGCCAACTGGACACCAAGATCGGCAACGGCGTGCACACCTTCCTCGACGATCTGGTGGCCAGCGTAGCGGCAGCCGCCTCGGGCCGCATCGCGCACCGCTCCCGCGACCGGGAAGAAATGCTGATGTTTGAAGATGACGGCCCCGACGCACAAACCGGTTGAACCGGACCCGGCAGACCGGCCCCGCTCTCCGGAGCGGGGCTTTTCTGTTGCCTTCGCCCGCCGGGATGACCGGTTGGCGCCGGCCGGTGCAGCCGCCCTGCCGATTTCCGCCGCATGTATTCGCTCGTTTTTCCCGGCGGCCTTCCCCCGAAAGGATTTCGGCCAAATTGGATATGCTATAGCACGTCGACTCCATGCTAAAAGCGGAGGTGAAGCGCAGCGTGAAGTGGGTGTATTGGGGCCGCTTGTACGACAGCAAATTTCAGGCGGGATGCCTGGCGAGGCGCATGACGGAAGACTGGTGGGTGTTCGGATACGAGTGTCCGCGGGAAATCGAAATTTTCCAATCGCGGAAAGGCCGGTACGGGGTGAAGTTCATGTTGTGACGGACGCGGATTCTTTTCCGCTTTTGCGCTTTTTCAGATCTTGACATCGCGCCCGCAATAGTGTATATTTAGTTCTGTTGTCCGTACCGACGCGGGGTGGAGCAGTCCGGTAGCTCGTCGGGCTCATAACCCGAAGGCCGCAGGTTCAAATCCTGCCCCCGCAACCAACTTCAAGCCAGGGCCCTTAGCTCAGTTGGTTAGAGCGGTCGGCTCATAACCGATTGGTCGGGGGTTCGAGTCCCTCAGGGCCCACCAGCGAGAGAAACCTTGAATTGACAAGGTTTTTTTATTTTGTCCGCAACCCCGCTTACAAAAACCCAAAATCAAGAAAATTTCTCGTCAATGGATTGACAAAAAATTGGCGGAGAGTTAGAATACATACGAAAACGTTTTCACATTGAATATTGGAAAATTGGCGTTAATAAAGGAGTGAAGGAGAAAAGTCCGTGAAATATCCGAATTTTTTTTGGAATATCTGAAAACGTTATCAGATTTTTTTCAAAAGTCAGTCCAAGCAGCATCACAATCCATTTTTAAGGGGGAAATCGCGCATGGCAAAGAAAATGAAGTCCGGTTGGAAACATCATTCGCTTGTGTTCTTGTTGATTTTCGTTCTCTTATTGCTGAGCGCTTGCGGAAGCCAGGGTTCAAATCAGCCGGCGGACGGCGCGACAACAGTTAGCGAGGCGGCAGGCAAAGGGGCAGCGGGCGCCGAGGCGACAGGCACCGGGAATAAAACGCTGAAAATCGGCGCTTTGGTCTCGTTGTCGGGCCCGTTCGCCCCGCTGGGTGAAAGCGTCAAGAACGCCGTAGAGCTGTATGCCGATCAACATGGAAACATGCTGGGAGACTACAAGCTCGAGTTGAAATTCGAAGACGATGAGAACAATCCGCAGGTCGCTTTGCGCAAATACAGACAATTGGTGGATAATGAAAAAATCAATCTGCTGATCGGACCGGTGTCCACAACGGTCGTCTATGCGATCCTGAATGAAATCGAAAAAGACAAGATCATCATGCTCCCCAATGCCGGGGCCAACGATATTTCCTGGTCTAAGAAAAGCGATTATATTTATCGTGTCTCGATGGCCAGCTGGCAATTGGCCACTGCGGGCGCGGATTACTTTGCCGAACATTTGGGCAAGAAGGTTTACACGATTGCCCCGGATTACGCGGCCGGCAAAGAAATGTTGGATGCGTTTACCGCGGCGTTCACGGCAGCGGGCGGAGAAATTGTCGGGCAAGCCTGGCCGAAGGTGGGCACGAACGATTTCGGCAGCTATCTTTCGCAAATCGCAACTTCGGATATCGATTTCGTTTACGGCTTCATACCGGGCACGGACGGCACCCGCTTCATTCAACAATACAGCCAATTCGGCCTGAAGGACAAAATCCCGTTGGCCGGCGCCTTCTCTTTCAACGATCCGGTCATTATCGATCCGGCGGGCGACGCCGCGGAAGGCATAGTTTCCGTCCTTCACTATTCTTATGTCCTGGATAATCCGATCAACAATGAATTTGTAAAGGCTTACGAAGAAAAATATAGCAAAGTGCCGGACTATTTCGCGTCGTACGGCTATGATGCCGTTCTGGCCATCGGGAAGGCCGTTCAGGAGGCGGGCGACATCGGGGCCGAAAGCCTGGTGAAAGCCTTCGACGGACTCGAGTTCGAAGGAACGCGCGGCACGATGACCATCGATGCGAACACCAATAACCTCATTCAAAAATTCTATATCAGCAAGAACGTGAAAAAAGACGGAAGAATCGCTCCGGAAATCCTGCAGGATTTGGGCGTGTTTCAGATGCCGGAGAATGAGCCGGGCAATTAAACATGCTTCGCCGCGAAACTTTCGCAGCCATAGATGGATTTCTCGTTTGAAGGAGGGTTTCGCTTGAATGCTTCGTTGTTGGCGGCGCAACTGTTGAACGGTCTGGCTTACGGCATGCTGCTGTTTATGATCGCCGCCGGCCTGTCGATTATTTACGGGTTCATGAACATTGTGAATTTGGCTCACGGGACGTTCTTTATGCTGGCGGCTTACGCCGCGTATTCGCTGGCCGGCATGAAGGTAAACTTTTGGCTGGCCATACCGGTCGCGATTGTTCTGATCATGATATTCAGCATCGCGGTGGAAAAGCTTCTTCTCAGCTTTGTATACGGCAAGGAACATGAGCAGGTTTTGCTGACTTTCGGGTTGTTGATCATTTTTGCCGATATGGTCAAATGGATTTGGGGAGCAAGCCCCCGCTCGCTCCCCATTCCCCCGTCTCTCGATTTTTCCATCACCATGGGAATTTTGGATTTTCCGGTGTACCGTCTGTTTGTAATCGCCGTCGGCATTTTGGTGGCAGTTGCGCTCTGGTATTTTGAGAATCGAACCCGCATCGGAGCCATTATACGCGCCGGTGTCGACGACAGGCAGATGGTGTCCGCGCTGGGCATTCACGTCGGCATCGTTTTTACGGGCGTATTCGCGTTCGGGGCAGGACTTGCGGCTCTCAGCGGCATCCTGGGCGGCGCGATACTGGGCGTCTACCCGGGGATGGATACGGAAACGTTGATATTGTCCCTTGTCGTGATCGTCATCGGCGGTCTCGGCACATGGAAAGGGGCATTTTCGGGCGCGCTTCTGGTCGGATTGCTGGAGACGATGGGACAAATCTGGTTTCCGTCGCTGTCCATGGTGCTGATTTTCCTGTGTATGACTGTGATCCTTCTGGTTAAGCCCACCGGTCTTTTCGGAAAGAAGGTGTCGACGTGAAAAAATCGTTGTTGCTGTTTCTTGTTCTCTTCGCGGTCGTTCTTTGTTTCCCGCTTGTCGCCGGCAAGTTTGCCCTGCATTTGATGATGGAGATTTTGATCATGGCCATATTCGTCATGAGTCTGGGTCTGATTATGGGGTATGCCGGCATGGTGTCCCTCGGGCATGCGGCGTTTTTCGGAGTGGGAGCTTATTTTGTGGCGCTGCTCGGCCACCATATCGGCAATCTGTTTCTGGTATTGGCCTTGGGGACGGCGATTGCGGGTCTGTTGGCATGGATCTCTGGCGGTTTGTTCATTCGTTCCGCGGGCGGATATTTCCTGATGATCACCCTTTCTTTCGGGCAAATGCTGTATGCTGTGGCGTACAAGCTGAAGAACGTCACCGGCGGCGACGAAGGAATGCCCGTCCAGGCGGCCCCCGATCTCGGCTGGAAATTGGCGACAATGACCGAGCTGTATTATGTGATCGGGATCGGTTTTCTGGCCTGGTTCCTGTTTCTCATCCTGTTTTCCAATTCCCCGGCCGGAAAAGCGGTAAAAGGAGTGATGGTCAACGAATCGCGGATGAGGGCGTTGGGCTATAACTCCATTGCATACAAATTGATCGCGTATACGTTGGCCGGGGGGATGGCCGGTTTTGCCGGCGTCCTGTACGCCTATTTCAATCAATACGTGAGTCCGGATTTGCTCAACTGGTTGTTCTCGGGACAGGCGATGATCATGGTCATCATCGGAGGGGTCGGGACGTTGATCGGTCCCGCCATCGGAGCCGGCTTTTTCGTCCTGCTGCAAAATTACATTAGTTCCTATACGGAGCGATGGCCCATTATCATGGGACTGATTTTTATCGCCATTGTGATGTACGGCAAAGGCGGAATCGTACACCTGGTCCTCCAATTGACAAGCAAGTTGCGGTTTAAGCTATGGGACGGCAGCGCCGTCAACCGTGCGGAGCAAAGGAGGACCTCTCCATGAGCCTGTTGACGGTGGAAGGACTGAATAAATCCTACAAGTCGCTGCAGGTTCTGAAGGACGTGTCCCTGGAGGTTGGCGAGTCGGAACGTCTTGTCATTATCGGTCCGAACGGAGCGGGCAAGACGACGCTGTTCAATTGCTTGACGGGGGTCGTTCCGATCGACTCCGGCATGGTGACGCTGGGCGGGTACGAAATCGGCAAACTTCCGGTCCACAAAAGAGTGTCCCTGGGAATGTCCCGCACTTTCCAGAAAAACAATTTGATGGACAGTCTGACCCTGGAGGAAAATGTGAGGCTGGCCGTTGCGGCCGGAAAATCTTACCGTTATCAAGTCCTCAAACCGTTGACCTCTTACAGGGAGGTTCGGGAAGAAACGGAAGATTTGCTGGAGCGCTGGAATTTGTCCGATAAACGCAGCCTGATCGTCGGCCAAATGTCATACGGGGAACAGCGCTTGCTTGAAGTCGTGCTGGCCATGGCATCCCGGCCGCGCATATTGCTCCTTGACGAGCCGACTTCGGGCATGTCTCCGGCGGAAACGGCACAAATGGCCAAAATGATTCAAAACCTGCCCCGGTCGATGTCGCTGCTGGTTATCGAACATGACATGGATGTCGTCTTTTCGATTGCGGATCGGATTGTCGTTTTGCATCACGGAGAAGTGCTCCTGAGCGGCACGCCCGATGAAGTTCGAAACGATGAGCGGGTTCGCGGCATTTATTTCGGCGGGGGAGCAAAGCAATATGCTGAAGCTTGAAAATGTCCACACCTATTATGGAAACAGCCACATTTTGCAAGGGGTTTGTTTGGAGATGCCCGAGGCATCGTGCGTGGCCATGCTGGGTCGCAACGGAGCCGGAAAAACGACCATGATGCATACCATCTCTGGACTCGTAACCCCCAGTCAGGGATCGATACAATTTCGCGGCCGGGAAATATCGCGCTTGAAACCTTATGAAATATCAAAACAGGGACTTGCGCTTGTTCCCCAGGGCAGACGGATTTTTCCGTCTCTGACAGTGCGCGAAAATTTGACGATGGCCGCCCGGCCGTCCCGGGATGCGGGCGGAGCGAAACGAGACTGGGATCTCGAAGCGGTTTACGAGATGTTCCCGATGCTCAAGGAACGGGAACGGAACATGGGCCATCAACTGTCCGGAGGGCAGCAGCAGATGCTGGCGATCGGCCGGGCGCTGATGACGAATCCGAGCCTCCTTCTCATGGATGAGCCGTCGGAGGGCCTTGCTCCCGTCATTATCGGCCAAGTGGGAGAAATTATCCGGAGTTTGAAAAAAACCGGCCTTTCCATCCTGTTGGTGGAACAGAACATTTTCCTGGCATGCGGGGTAGCCGACGAAGTGCTGATCATGAACAAAGGGCGCATCGTCTGGCGCGGGACACCGAAGGAACTGATGGCCAACAACGAAGTCATGCGCGAATACCTGGGCGTCTAACCTTGACAGCCGGATGATCATAAGTTAATTTCGATACAAAACGTTCTGATTACCGGAATGGAGAATGAAATCGATGCCAACGGAAAAACTGTCGCGGATCAAAGAGGTAGCGGATTATGTCGGCGTATCCATTTCTACGGTATCGAGGGTGATCAACAACCATCCTTATGTGAATAAAGAAGTCAGGGAACGGGTGTTGGAGGCCATTAAAATCCTTGGCTACAATCCCAACTACGCCGCCCGCAGCATGAGAGCGAAGTCGACCCGTTTGATCGGTTTGCTGATTCGCGACATCAGCAACCCCAATTTCGCCAAAGTGGTAAAGGCCGCCGAATCCATAGCAAGCCAGCATGAGTACGGGCTGTTGCTGTGCAATTCTTCGTTAGACAGCAAAAAAGAGAAACACTATATCGACATCTTCCTTCGTCACCGGGTGGACGGCTTAATCGTTTATGTCGCCGATGAATCGATCAACAACTTCAAGGCGGTTTCGGAACAAATTCCGATCGTGCTGGTGGACAGCGAACTTCCCGGGGTAAGCGCCAGCCGGGTGCTGACCCAGTTTGAGCAGGGAATGTTCGAAGCAACCGAGCATCTCATCAAACTGGGGCATCGGAATATCGGCCTGCTCATCGGCAAACAGGACAGCTATACGCAAAGACAACGGATGGCGGGTTTTCGGAAAGCTTTATCGCAATACGGGGTGAACGTCGGCACCCAATATATTCGCTTTTGCGATCTGGAAACGGAGCATGCCGTGCAGGAGACTCGCTTTTTGTTCTCGCTGCCGAAACCGCCGACGGCAATTATCGCGGCGTCCAATCAACTGACCTTCGGCGCGTTGGCCGCCTTTGACGCCATGAACATATCGATTCCGCAAGACGTTTCGTTTATCGGCTGCGATGATACGAACACAACGATGCTTTACAAGCCGCGGCTTACGGTGATCTCAAGGGATGTCGGCAAATTGGGGGAAGAGCCGGCCCGCTTGCTGTTCGAGAGCTTGAAAAACAAAGGGAAGCGGGAGGAGAAGGAAATTTTTGTGCCGACCCGGCTGATTGTGCGCGAATCCACAATTCCTTTATCATGATAAAAATTTTTTTCGATCTGAAAACGTTTCTAGATTAAGGGGGTGAATATGTGAATCGTGATGAGGCGCTTCGCATTTCGAAAGAGCTTGAAAAGTGGAGCGTTGCGGACCTTTATGAAGCGCAGGGCAAATACGGGGACATCAGTCACACGATTTATCCGGTTCATTTTGTGAAAAGGTTCTCAGGTATCGCGGTGACGGCGCGAGGGTTTCAAGGCTCCGTCATGGGCGCTGTTATCGACGCAATGGAAAAGGCGCAGCCGGGAGATGTTCTCGTGATTGACGCAGGCGACGAGTCCTCCACCTCCTTCGGAGGGAGCACCGCATTCGCCGCGCATCATCGGGGAATCGCCGCTTTGATCACGAACGGCTATGTCCGGGATATCGCCGAAATCAAAACATTGGCAGTTTCCGTATATGCCGCGGGGGTGAACATACGCGGATCGCTGCGCTCCCATCGCGGCTGGATTCAAATTCCGGTCTCGATAGGCGGGTGCGTGATCCATCCCGGTGATTTTATCGTCGGCGACGAGGACGGGCTGCTCGCGATTCGGCCGGAGCGGGTTTTCCCGGTGCTGGAGGCCGTCAGGGAAAAAGATGCCCGAAATCAGATCATTCGGGAGAACATTCGGAAGGGCATGTCGCTGCGCCAGGCATTGGAAGAAAATTAAACGGACGGGAGGGCTTAATGGACGTGGGTGCAACGATGGCGGAAAAAATATTGGCCAGAGCGTGCGGAAAAGAAAAGGTGACCCCCGGAGAAATCATTTATCCTTTTCCCGATTTGATTACCGTTCACGATTGGTACATCACCCATGCTATCAAAACATTGGAAGAGCTTGGCGTCGAACGGATCTGGGATCCTTCCAGGGTGATCGTCAGCACGGATCATGAAGTTATCGCAACGAGCGTGCAAGCGGCGGAGCGGCAAAAGGCGGCGAGGAAAATTGCGGAGAAGTATAACATTTCCAGATTTTTTGATGTCGGCTTCGGGGGGCTGGGACATGTTTTCCCGGTAGAGAAAGGTTTTGTGGAACCGGGGATGTTCGTGCTTGCTTACGACACGCACGTCACGAATTTCGGCGCGGTCGGAGCACTGGGCATTCCCGTTATCACGGAAATTGCCGCTGTGCTGGCGCTTGGCACCGTCTGGATTCAGGTTCCGAAAACAATCCGCATCAACCTGAAGGGGCGGCTGAAACCGGGTGTAAGCATCCGGGATTTCAGCCAGTGGATTTTGGGCCGGATCAGCGAGGATGTGTTCGATTACGCCATTGTCGAATACGGCGGCGAAGCGTTTCGCCATCTCGGCATCGATGCCAGGCATACGCTCTGCAATATTCCCATTGAGATGGGGGCCAAGTCCGCTTTGGTCGAACCGGATGACTTCGCAAAGCAATATTTGAAAACGAGGCCGAATCCCGTTCGCCTGGACTGGTTGGTCATGCCTGATCCCGACGCGGAATACGCGGAAGTGTACGAGTTCGATCTTTCCGAGGTGGAACCGCAGGTTGCCGCTCCGCCGCGTCCCGACCACGTGTTCCCGGTTTCGCGCTGCGCGGGCACGAAGATCGACCACGCCTTTATCGGATCCTGCGCATCAGGTTTGCTCGAAGATCTGCGGGAAGCGGCGCGCATATTGAAAAACAGAACATTGCACCCGGGTGTCCGGCTGTTTGTCACGCCCGCCACGCAGGAAATCATGAGAAGCGCGGAGGAAGAGGGCATCATCAAAATTTTCGTCGAAGCCGGTGCCGTGATCACTCCGCCGGGCTGCGGCCCTTGCGCCGGCGGCAAAATCGGAGGTCTGGCCGCGGGGGAAGTCTCGATCAATACGGGGACCCGGAATGATCCGGGCCGGCTGGGCGCTTACGACGCGCAAATTTATCTGGCAAGTCCCGCAACTGTTGCCGCATCGGCAATAAGAGGAAAAATTACCGACCCGCGCGAATTTTTTAACGAAGGGGAGGCCGCCGATGAAATGGGTCTTTAGGGGAAAATGCTGGAAGTTCGGAGACAATCTGGCGATTGACGGCGAAATTATGCCCCTCCGTTTCGCCCTTGCAAGGGAAATGTCTCCCGAGGTGCTGAAGCATCATGTCATGGAAGAGATCGACCCCGAGTTTGCCAAGAAGGTGAACCCGGGGGATATCGTGGTCGCCGGGAAGCGTTTCGGTCAGGGGAATCCGCACATTCAAGGGCTGCTCGGCCTGAAGGGACTCGGACTCGGTCTCGTTGTGGAGTCGATTCCAAGGGGCTCCTACCGCAACGCCATCAATGCGGCCTTGCCGTTTCTGCCGCACTGCCCGAACGTGACTCAATTGGCGGAAAGCGGCGATGATCTTGAGGTCGATTTTCAAACCGGCTTGTTCATCAATCATACGCAAAACATCAGGCGTCAGTTCGAGCCGTTGCCTAAACCTCTCCTGAACATCATTGAGGAAGGCGGATTTTTCGCGGTGACCAAGAAGCGGTTGCAACAATCCGGATGAAAGAAGGGTTTCCATGAACGAAAACGATATTGTGATTGTGGGCGCATCACGAACCCCCTTCGGAAAATTCGGCGGAGCCTATCTCCACACTTCAGCCGTTGAACTGGGCGCATTGGCCATTGCCAATACACTGTCGTCCATCCGTCTGGCTCCGGAACATGTGACGCATGTCTGGATGGGGACGATGTATACCGGCGGCCTGGGTCAAGCGCCGGCGCGGCAGGCGGCGTACCGCGCGGGGATCCCGAAAGAAGCGATTGTTGTCGGCATAGACAAGGCATGCTGTTCATCCACGGAAGCGTTGGTTCAGGGGATGCGCGCACTGAGGGCGGGAGAAGCGGAAATCGTGGTGTGCGGAGGAATGGAGAACATGTCCCGGGTTCCCTTTTTGCAAAAAAATGTAAGATGGGGAAACAGGATGGGGGACGTCGTGTTCTCGGACTATTTGCTGGAAGGATTGACCTGGCCCGAGACGCAAGCGCACATGGGAGTGATCTCAGAACGTTCCGCCCGCAGATGGAACATCTCCAGGGAGGAGCAGGACGAACTCGCCTGCGAAAGCCAGCGGAGATGGAAACAAGCATGGGAGAGCGGGTTTTTCTCGCATGAGTTGTTTGCGGTTACGGTCAATAAGGGGAATAAGGAAGAAGTGATCCGCTGCGACGAGCATCCCCGTCCCCAGACGACGAAGGAAGCATTGGCCGCCTTGAAGCCTTCGTTCACGCCGGACGGCGAAGTGACGGCCGGCAACTCCTCCGGCATCTGTGACGGGGCCGCGGCGATCGTGATCATGACGCGCAAGACGGCCGGCGAATACGGTCTCAAACCGCTTGCAACGATACGCGGTTATGCGCAAGTCGGAGGATCTCCCGAAGATATGCCCAGCACACCCGCTTGGGCGATTTCCAGACTGCTGGCCGCTCACCGCATGCAGATCGGGGATATCGATCTGTTCGAGATCAACGAAGCGTTCGCGGCGGTCACGTTGGTCAGCATGAAGGAACTGGGGATTGAGTACGACAAGACGAACGTAAACGGGGGGGCCATCTCCATCGGCCACCCGGTGAGCGTATCGGGAGCGAGATTGGTGATGACGCTGATGTATGAGCTGCGCCGAAGCGGCTTAAATCTCGGAATCGCCGCATTGTGTGCGGCCGGCGCGCAGGGAGACGCGATCCTGATCGAAATCGAGGAATAGGAAAGGTGGTACTTATGGGAATTTACACGATTACCCCGATGAATCTCGGTCGCGTCACGCGCGAGAAATCATTCTTCACGTATATGACGGACCCGGGAAAAAAGCAGGAGTTGGCGGTTCCCAGTTTTCTTATTCGGGGAGGCGGCTACAACATACTGGTCGATACGGGGGGCCCGCTGCCGGAGGCGACGGCACCCTGGCATTTGCCCTATGAAGTGAATGCGGATGAGACGATGCCGGCCCAGCTCGCCCGGTACGGTGTGAAGCCGGAGGATATCGATCTGATCATCTTCACCCACCTGCACTGGGATCACTGCTATAACGTGGAATTGTTCCCTAGGGCCCACTTTTTTGTCACGAGGAGAGAGTTGGAGTACGCCAAGGATCCGTTGCCGCGCCAGGAATGGATGTACGATTCGCCGAGGTCGGGGGTGAGGCCCCCTTATCTGGATATCGATTTTCATTTCACGGAAGACGAACAGGAAATCGTGCCCGGCATCCGCGTGTTCTTAACGCCCGGTCATGCGCCGGGACATCAATCCGTGGCTGTGGAGACGGTGGCGGGCCGTTACATTTTGGCGGGGGATATCGCCCCCTTGTACGAGAATTGGGAAAAGCGCATTCCCAGCGGCATGCTTATGAATTTGGAGGAATGCTACAAATCGTTTCAGCGCATTGAAAAGATGGGCGGAACCGTCATACCCGCTCACGACCCGCAGCTGTTCAGCCGGGCGGTCGTCGGCGGACGCCCGGGGGAGAGGTGAGAAAACGGGGAGCATGGCGGAAAGCATGATGATGAAAGCCCAGGTCATCACGGGCTTCGGCGGCCCCGAAGTTTTTCGGGAAATGCTGATTCCCCGCCCTCAGGTATTGCCTGGTCATGTGTTGATACGCGTTGCCGCAACCAGCGTCAATCCTGCCGATTGCAAAATCCGGAGCGGCATCAGTCCGGCGTCGCCCAGCTCCTTTCCGGCGGTGCTGCACGGCGATGTCGCCGGCATAGTGGAAGAAGTCGGCGAAGGAGTAACGAAGTTCCGGAGAGGCGATGAAGTGTTCGGATGCGCGGGCGGGGTGAGAGGGACAGGGGGGGCGCTGGCCGATTACATGCTGGCCGACGCCAGATTGATCGCCCGGAAACCGCCGAATTTGACGATGGCCGAAGCCGCCGCCCTGCCGCTGGTGTCGATTACGGCATGGGAAGGTTTGTTTGAGCGCGCCCGCATCGAGCCGGGACAAACCGTTTTGGTTCACGGCGGGACGGGAGGGGTCGGCCATATCGCTGTCCAGCTTGCCAAGCATGCGGGCGCCAAAGTGTACACCACGGTCTCTTCGAAGGAAAAAATGGAGATTGCGATGAAACTTGGCGCCGATGCGGCGATACTTTACACCAAAACCGCCGTGGACGAGTATGTCTCGAAGTATACCGACGGCAATGGGTTCGATGTGGTGTTCGACACGGTCGGGGGAAACAATCTGGCGTTATCGTTTGCCGCCGCCGCCTTAAACGGAACGGTAATTTCCATCTCCACGCGCTCGGTTCAGGATTTGACGCCCGTGCACAACAAAGGGCTGTCGCTGCACGGTGTGTTCATGTTGATTCCTCTGCTTCACAATGTACGGCGGGAAAAACACGGCGACATTCTTTCCCGCTTGTCGGAATTGGCGGCCGAAGGAAAGATCAAGCCGTTGCTGGACCCGGCGTCGTATGATTTCTCCCGGGTCGGAGAGGCCCATCGGCATCTCGAATCGGGAAGAGCGATCGGCAAGGTCACGCTGATTCACGAATAAAACGTATTTTTGATAAGGAGGAATTCGTATGATTAAAGTTCAACAGCGGTATTATGCCAAACCCGGCATGGTCGATTCGGTGCTTGCGGTTCGCCGGGAAGCTAGCCGGGTGCTCGAGCGGCTGGGGCTGCCGGCCGGCAATTTCTACAAGTCTTGCGCACCGGCCGAGGGACTGCCCGATGTTGTCTGGGAATGCACTTACAACAATATGGATGAGCGGCTTCAATTCGAGAAAGTGGTGGAAGCGAGCGAGGAATTCATCGCGGTCCGGAAAAAAATGCAGCCATTCATTACCCGGTTTGAGCGCGATTACCTCGAATTGCAATCTTGATTTCGGAGGGAGAGAAACCGTATGTTCAATCAACGCGTCATCGTAAGCAAGTATGGCGGCCCGGACGTGTTGCAAGTGGTGGAGGAACCGTTGCCGCAGCCGGGCAAGGGAGAAGCGAGGGTCAAGGTGTTCAAGGCGGGAGTTGCCTTGGCGGATGCCATGCGAAGGGAAGGCGTATACCCCGGAACACCCCAGCCTCCCTTTACGCCGGGATACGATATCGTCGGAGAAATCGATGCCGTCGGTGAGGGCGTCGAAGAAACCCTGACAGGGAAACGGGTAATCGCTTTGATGAACGGCATCGGCGGGTATGCCCGGTATATTTGTCTGCCCGAAAGCGAGCTCATCCCTCTTCCGGAGCAGGTTGATCTTGAAGAAGCGGTGTCGCTCGCGCTCAATTACGTTACCGCTTTTCAAATGCTTCACCGTTTCGCTAAATTAAAAGAAGGAAGTTCCGTTCTCATCCACGGCGCTGCGGGAGGAGTCGGAACCGCACTGCTTGATCTCGGGAAATTGGCGGGGCTTCGCATGTATGGGACGGCCTCCGCGGCGAAACATCACGTTCTTTCCCGTTTCGGCGCGGTCGCCATCGACTACAGGAACGAAGATTTTGCGGCCCGCATGCGGCAGCTCGCGCCGGAAGGCGTTGATGCCGTATTCGATCCGATTGGCGGACCGAACTGGCGAAAATCGTTCCTTACGTTGAAAAAAGGCGGCACATTCGTTGGCTACGGGTTTACTTCCATCCTCTCCGCCGCCGCCTCCGAAGAAGACAAGAAATCGCTGGTGGCCGATTGGAAGATGATGTCCGAGACGAAGAAAACTCCGGACGGCAATGACGCATTGATTTACAGCCTTACGACGTTGAAACAGAAACAGCCGGACTGGTACAGGGAAGACTTGACCAAATTGCTTGAACTGCTCGCCGCGGGCAAAATCCGGCCGATTGTGGCGAAAACGTTCCCCTTGCAAGATGCAGGACGCGCCCACGAATTATTGGACAGTTCTTCCGCCATCGGGAAAATTGTTTTGAGCTGCATATGAGCGTCATGACCGGCATCTTGCAGCAAGCAGACGCGTTTGATTTTTTGATTGAATTGAATTCCAAAAATAGGATTCGCAAAGGAGTGGACTGAGAATGACCGTGCAATACCAGCCCGGACTTGAGAATGTGATTGCGAGTGAAACGGCCATTTCTTATCTGGATGTTGAAAATGAAGAAATCGTGGTGCGCGGTTACGATTTGATCGAACTGGCCAGGAAGGCGACGTATCTGGACGTGGCCGGTTTGTTGCTCGACGGCAAACTGCCTGATCCCGAACAACGCGCCGGGTTTGAAGACCGCCTGAAATCCGCCTACGACCTTCCTCCGGCGATTTTCCCGATGCTTGAGATGCTTTCTCCGTCGGCGAATTTCATGGACGTGCTCAGAACGGGCATTTCGGCAATCGCCACCTTCGACGAGGAACTGGATGACCGGTCGCGGGAGGCGAATTACCGCAAGGCGGTCCGCCTTTTGGCCAGGGTGCCGCAAATCGTCGCCAACGGTTACCGGGCCGTAGCGAAGCTGCCTTTGATCGAGCCGCGCAAAGATCTTTCTTACACCGCCAATTTCCTTCACATGATTACGGGCCGTGTTCCCACGGCAAAGGAAGAAAAAGTGTTCGACCAGTCCCTGATCGTGTACAGCGAGCATGAAATGCCGAATTCCACCTTTGCCGCGCGGGTGATCGCCTCGACGCAATCCGACATGTACGGAGCTCTGACCGGAGCCGTCGCATCTTTGAAAGGCACTTTGCACGGCGGGGCGAACGAAGCGGTGATGAGAATGCTGCTCGAGGCCGGATCGGAAACGAGGATCGAAAAGCTCATTCTGGACAAATTGGCCCGGAAGGAACGGATTATGGGCTTCGGCCACCGCGTATACATGAAAAAACCGGATCCCCGAGCCCTGCTGATGAAAGAAGCGCTGGCGGAACTGGTTCGGGATTCGGACAATGAGGAATTGTACCGGATGTGCGTCATCGGAGAAGAAGTGATGAAACGCGAAAAAGGGCTTTATCCGAATTTGGATTATTATGCGGCTCCCGTTTACCATCTGCTCGGCATACCGATCGAATTGTTCACGCCGGTATTTCTGGCCGCCCGCACGGCGGGCGTTTGCGCGCACGTGATCGAACAGCATGAGAATAACCGGTTGTTCCGGCCGCGCGTATTGTACAAAGGTCCCCGCAACCTGTCGCTTTGACCGTCCCCGGCATTTCAAACCGAAAGAAGGAGAAATGGAACAGATGAACACGGAAGACTTCGCACAAACCGACGGCAGAGAATTCGACCGGCTCATTGTCGACATCGCGGATTATGCATTGAATTATGAAATCCGCAGCGAGGAAGCGTACCGGATCGCCCAGCATGTGTTGATCGATTCCCTTGGAACGGCATTGCTTGCGCTTCGCTTTCCGGAATGCGCGAAGAACCTTGGTCCGATCGTCCCCGGCGCCTATTTGCCGGGCGGCGCCCGTGTACCGGGAACGCGGTACGAACTGGATCCGGTTCAGGCGGCCTTCAATATCGGGTGCATGATCCGCTGGCTCGATTACAACGACACTTGGCTGGCGGCGGAATGGGGGCATCCTTCGGATAATTTGGGCGGCATTTTGGCAGTTGCGGACTATGTCAGCCGCTGCAACATGACGGAGGGAAAAAAGCCGTTAACGGTTAAAGACGTGCTGGCCGCCGCGATAAAAGCCCATGAGATTCAAGGCGTGCTGGCGTTGGAAAACAGCTTGAACCGCGTCGGGCTCGATCACGTGCTGTTTGTCAAGGTCGCTTCGACAGCGGTTGTTGCCGCGATGCTGGGCGGAAACCGGGAGCAGGTCATGAACGCGCTCTCCAATGCCTGGCTGGACGGCGGAAGCCTGAGAACGTACCGGCATGCCCCGAATACCGGATCGCGAAAATCGTGGGCGGCAGGGGACGCGACCAGCCGGGCGGTGCGTCTTGCCTTAATGGCGATCAACGGTGAAATGGGATACCCGACGGCGCTTACGGCGAAAAATTGGGGCTTCCAGGACGTCCTGTTCCGGGGCAAAGAACTGACGCTGGCGCGCCCGCTCGGCACGTATGTCATGGAGAACGTGCTGTTCAAAATTTCGTTCCCGGCCGAGTTTCATGCGCAAACCGCGGTGGAATGCGCCTTTAAGCTTCACGAGTCGGTCAAGGACCGCTTGGATGAAATTGACCAAATCATACTGACCACCCATGAATCCGCAATCCGGATCATCGACAAGAAAGGACCGCTTCACAATCCGGCCGACCGTGATCACTGTCTGCAGTATATGGTCGCTATCGGGCTTATCTACGGCGATTTGACCGCGGAGCATTATGAAGACGAAACCGCGGCGGATCCGAGAATCGACGCGCTGCGGGAGAAAATGGTCGTTGTCGAGGATGAGCGGTACAGCAGGGACTATCTCGACCCGGAAAAAAGATCGATCGCCAATGCGATTCAAATCCGTTTCAAGGACGGCACGCAAACGGAAAAGGTGGAATGCGAATATCCGATCGGCCATCGAAGACGGCGAGAGGAAGGATTGCCGAAGGTCGTGGAGAAATTTGAAAACAACCTGCTGACGAGATTCCCGCGGAAGAAAGCGGCGGAAATCATGCGACTTTGCCTGGACTTCGACCGTTTGCAGGCGACGCCGGTGCCGACGTTCATGAATATGTTTGTGATTTGATCGTTGAAAGAAAATTGTCTTGGGAGGTAACGATGACCTGGTTAATCGAAGAGGAGCCTGACCAAAGGCAATTGGCTGCCGAATTCCGCAGGCTCGCAAGCGCCGGGCCGATCGTCCAAATCGTCGGCGCTCACGACGGAATGGCGGCGCGAATCGCCAAACAATGCGGTTTCCGGGCTCTTTATTTGTCGGGTGCCGCCTATTCGGCAAGCCGCGGATTGCCTGATCTCGGGATCATTTATTCCAATGAGGTGGCGGAGCGGGCGCGCGAATTGATTCGCGCCTCCGGCCTCCCTCTGCTCGTTGACATCGATACGGGGTTTGGCGGTGTGCTCAACGTGGCCCGCACCGCCAAGGAAATGGCTGAGGCGAAAGTGGCGGCCGTGCAGATCGAAGATCAGGAGATGCCGAAAAAATGCGGCCATCTGAACGGCAAGAAGCTCGTCTCCGCTCAGGAAATGGCGCAAAAAATTCGCATGATCAAAGAGACGTGCCCTTCTCTCTTCGTGCTTGCCCGAACGGATGCAAAAAGCGTGGAAGGGCTCGAGGCGGCGATCGAGCGGGCCAGACAATATGTTGCCGCGGGGGCGGACGGCATTTTTCCCGAGGCGCTGGAAAACGAGGAGGAGTTCCGCCGTTTCCGGGACGCGCTGGACTGCCCGCTGCTCGCCAACATGACCGAATTCGGCAAAACCCCTTACTACACCGCCGAGCAATTCGGGGCATGGGGGTATAACATGGTCATTTATCCCGTCACTTCGCTAAGGGTGGCCGCCAAAGCGTATGAAAGGGTATTTACGGAGATCATCAGAACAGGCACACAGGCCGGTTCCCTCGGCGACATGCAGACAAGGAAAGAACTGTATGAGACGATCCGTTATTACGATTACGAGAATTTGGACGCGAAGATTGCGAAAACGGTTTTGCCGGACCGGGAGTGACGATGAGAAGCAGCGGGGCGCATCAGAGAAAGGCTGATCGGGAGGTTGCGGTCTATGCCCTTTAAGGTGGTTTGGCAAGATATTACGAAAATGCAAGTCGACGCGATCGTGAACGCCGCCAACACCGAACTCAGAATGGGCGGAGGCGTGTGCGGCGCCATTTTCAGGGCGGCGGGCATCGCCGAAATGCAGGCGGCCTGCGACAAGCTTGCGCCCATACGGACCGGCGAGGCGGTGATCACTCCCGGATTCAATCTGCCGGCCCGGTTCGTCATCCACACGGCCGGGCCGGTCTACCGCGGCGGAGGACACGGCGAGGAAGCGCTGCTCCGCTCCTGCTATCTAAGCAGCTTGCGTCTTGCCGCCGATAACGGGTGCAAAAGCGTCGCCTTTCCGCTCATCTCCAGCGGGATTTACGGCTATCCGAAGGACGAGGCGCTCAAGGTGGCGGTGGGCGCGATTCGGGATTTCCTTGCCGAACATGACATGGAGGTTTATCTCGCCATATTTGACAAGGAAACGTTTGAAATCAGCGGGAAGCTTATCGGCGAAGCCGGGAGCTGAGCCGACGGACATTGCGCCGCCAACTCCCGGAACGGCAATCCGGCCGGAGTCCCGCGGCTTCATTTCGTTCATTTCATGAAACCGCCTGGCATGCGGATCAGCGCCAGGCGGTTTCACTGTTTTTCGAAGAAGGAAATTAATAGTTTTATTTTTAATAATTATTATGCATGCGCTTACATAACAAATTGTTATAAAATAAAATTTGAATATCAAGTTGCCTCAGCAAATCCTTCACATGCGAACATTTGTTTGATATATTATATGCAAACAAATGTTCGGGAGTGGTTGGCATGGCACAACAAGAAGCGATGACGTTAAAGAGAT
>Ga0065720_1019956_pt1 | contig 18316 bp, 10 predicted proteins | sample Thericmetagenome_FD_59107 | JGI IMG/M metagenome (GOLD analysis project Ga0065720, IMG submission 59107) | Thermophilic microbial communities from the Joint Bioenergy Institute, California, USA of rice/straw/compost enrichment - eDNA_2 v2... | ecosystem: Engineered > Solid waste > Grass >...
TTTTTTTTTTTTTTTTTTTGACTAGCTAGAGCCTGTTTAAGTCTCTTTACCTCGTCGGATGACTGGGCACGACTTGGCTGGCTTATAACGATGCGCCAATCGTAGTATTTAGTTCTTAGTAGTCAGGGCTTGAATGGAAGTGGGATTCAGAACCAGTTCCCTGTCTATCCCTTGCGAATGTGTAGATATAATATTTGTGTGCCTAAGTTCCGTGACCATGCATTTCATTTAAAATCAAGGCTTGCTCCTTTCCAACACTCCACCAACACAAACTCCTAACACCGGACCACGGAAATGTATAAAGTAGCCCCACAAAATCCAATCCAACAACCCCCGTAGCACCGCAGGCCCCTCTCTCCCCAGTTACCCGCCTGCCTCTTACATTTCCCCGTGGTATAATAGGACTTCCCCCTTTACTTCCCCCCTCAATGCCTCATTCGTCACCGATAGGACCGCCGCTCCATCCATCCCAACTCAGTCCATTTCAGCAACACCGGCCCCGGAACATCCTACCCCCTCCGGAGCGTGGTGGCACCAGTTCGCCTCTGCCTCACCGCGCTCTCGACCTCGGCCTTCAACTCCCCAACCGCCTCATCCAGGTCTCTCTCAATATCGTCACTGACTCCCAACCCAACTGGACCACCATTCTCATCGCTCGACGACGGTGAGCGGACCATATCCTCACCTCCCTTCTTCTCCTTCTTCTTCTCCTCCTCCTCTTTCTTCTCACCAGCAGGGATGGCGAAAGCACGCTGCCTCTTTTCCAACGCCTTCCTTAGGCTCTTCTTCACACCAGGCGTCATAAACATAGCCAGCAGCGAGAAGGTACCAACAATGGCGTAGAAGTAGACACGCTTCCAGGCAATAAGGGAGTCATTGAAGCCAAGGAGCATGAAGGGCGCCGCGGCGAAGGAGAAGGTGAGTTGAGTGGTGAGCCAGGAGGCCAGGTCGTAGTAGCGTTTGGAGGGGAGAGGTTGTTGGGTGGTCGGGTGGAGGAAGAAGGGGCGGAAGTGACGCCGGAGGTCTGCGCAGGTTAGCACGTGAACCTCAGAGAAAGGGGAGATCGAGGAGGTGGACGTACTCTTCGCAACGGTCTGGATGAAGCTAGCCAGGACGAAGGCCATATAGTAGCCTGGATAGAAGCCATGCCAGAAGGCGCTCGTCGTAAAAGTCGCCAGGCTAGCACGGAAACCGGGCTTTTTGCCCCGCGGCGTGACGCGCAGATACACATAGTTGCGCAGCCACTTGCTGGTGTTGATGTTCCAGTTATCCAGGTAGGCGCGCGTGTTCTGCGCCGTCTCAACACCCCACGGGTTGATGTTCTGCAGCCGGTTCCACGACACCTTACCAGTGACGGGGTCAACACCGTTGTAGCCCAATCCAGCCAGGATGCAGGCGCCCTCAGACAGGGTCCAGACGCCATAGTACTTTGTACGGGCGGTAAATCCAACGAGATGCAACACCAGCAAGCGGCGCAGGAAACCGTAGGTCATGTACTTGTCGGACAGCAGGTGCTGTGGCGGGAAGTAGGCGCTCAGCTTCAGGAAAGAAAAGATCCAGACCAGAGCTGTCAAGAGCTTAAGAACAGCGGGGGTACCGCTGCGGGGGATGCGACGCTTTTTGCGAGTCCGCGGGCGCTTGGAGGGGTCGATGTTGGCAGGCACGTCGAACATGGAAGTATCCAGCCAGCGACGGTACTCGGCAAAGTCAAAGGCCGGACCGACGAGCAGCGAAGGGAAGAAGAAGACGAAGCCTGCGTAGTCAAGCAGAGACGGCAGCTCAGTCAGACGACGGTCCTTCTGGAAGTCAGAAAGGTATTCCTCAGGTAGCACGCCATCAGCTACGTTCCAGGCGAAGGCGGACAGCTTCATGACCATGACCATCTGGGCGCCAGTCACATCGACCGAGCGTGGGTTGTTAGCGCGCTGGCGGGCGATGTGGCTGACGCTCATGTGGCCCATGAGGAAGACGAAGGCAATCCAGGGCATGTAGGGCGAGCGGCGCAGGAACTTGGCGATGGCATAGGCGCCGACGGCGGAGATGAGGAGGGTGCGCAGGCCATCCCAGAGGTCGAAGAGCCCGACGAGGTAGAAGATGGACACGCTGGTCGGTGTTAGCCAGAGCTATAGGGCCAGCAGCGGGCTCCTTTGACGCACCTCACGCTGAAAAGGTTCTTGAGGTCAGGGCGGGAGTCGGGGATGCGCTTGAGTAGGGCAGTCAGGGGGTAGGAGAGCAGCATGGAGAAGATGAGCTTAACTGGGCAAAGTCAGCATTGGGTTTTTGTCCGAGACTATAGAGGAATCCGTACGCTCATCTGGTCCAGCGCCAATAACGCCTGACAGGTAGACGAACGCTAGAAATCAAGTCAGCTGAGAGTGTTCAACGAGACGTGGGCGCCAGAGCTCAAGAGGGCCTCAGGAGTGGTTGACCGGAGCATACGTTTGTGTATGAAGGGAATCATCTTGTGACTATGTTTGATTATTTCATCAGGCTTCTCGGAGTCCTTCGTGTCGGGAGTCTAGAGGGCCGCTAAAGGCAGGGTCGGCGCCCCTGGTGTTGTGATCTCGATCCGGCAGCTGATAAAGTGGAAGGGGGAGATCGCAAGTATAATTTATAATTGCGCCTTTTCTCTATCTCTTCCACTCTCTGTGCTGCGGGAAGAAAACGTTAAGCCCGCTGGAAGAGAAATACGCAAAAAGGAAGAGGGGGGGCAGCGACGGAGTTGAGTCGTCTGAAGCCCGTCGCAACTCTAAGGGGAAAGAAGATAAGAAAGGGCGAAAAAATACTCGATTGAGAGTTGGGACGGAATTGGATGTTGTTTGAGGCCCTTTCGTTGTGCAACACGCGTGATGTCACCAGAATCAGCTGGGCATTAAAATCTTGGCATTTTTCATGTGCTTGCTTGGCAAACGTCGTCCAGTGGGCTCCCACCTTCTCCACTTGCGAGGGGGAACCCGCATAAAGAACAGACCCCAACAATTGCATATCTGAAGCCAACCGTGATGCGGCTACCATCTTCCAGATGGGATTAACTGATGCTTCACTGCTTTGTTTGTCAAAGAGCCTCCTCTATACTTCTGGCCAGTCTATAATACAACACCAGTTTGTAGCTATGGATATCAACTCCTCCAACATATATATGTGTGTAAATTGTACAGAACTCCTGTCTCGTTAAGGTAGTTCATAATCTCCATCCCTATCTCAGTCCGCTGGGCCAGACAGATGCTCGAGGATACTGCCCGAAAGGGTTGGGTGACGTGTCACAAACCTCGATTAGTAAAAGTTACTAGAGCATGTAGTGTCGATCTGGGTCACTCGATGTGCGTATCCGTCTCGGCCTGTTGTGTATCGGTACATACCCTAGAAAATGTTAAAACTTTGGCTACGGCGAAGGCAAGTCGACTCCCGGCATCGACCCCGGCATCGGTCCTGGCATCTGTCCAGCAAGCGGCCCGTCATCAAAAAGATTCGAAACTCTCGGTCGTCGTCGATATCTCAGCGATTCGTGGAGGATCCTGTCAGTGCGCGCATCCGCCTCAGTCTCAACCTCTCTACTACTCCTCGCAGCTTCTTCTCTCAACTCCCTAGCTATTTCCATACCCTTTGCTTTGCTAATCGACTCGGCGATGGCTTCGTCGCCGCCGCGCGTATTCTTCTTGCGCGGCCACATGCTGGGCAACGCGATCTCCTGGAACCGCGGCTCCACGCAGCGCTCGTCGAACCATCGATGTAGCCGCGACTCGACCAGCTGTGCGATCTTTGGCACGTCCTGTAGACGTGACCTGCTGCCGAGCAAACTGCGGATCGAGAAGTCGAGCCGGTAATCATCAAGGAAAGTGAACGTCATCTTGGTCGGCGTGTTCTCGGATGGATTGCTGGGGATGAAAGAGATGGACAGTGTGCCACTAAACCGTACGACAGACACAGCCAGCGCTACCGGTAAAACTGCGCTCAGCTTCTTGGGGAAATTGAGCAGCAGCTTCGTCTCAACCGCCAGCGTAATTATGTCGCTCAGATCGACGTCCATCCGTGCCTGCAACCGGGCACCTGGCCGGGTGAGCCAACTAGCATCAAAACCCCCGCGCCGAGGCTCGAAGCTCAGCCCATCCTCGTCAACTGGTATGATGCGGCAGTTGCTGAATATGGGAAAGTCCTCTCCCAGACTAAGCTCCGTCACCCGAATCTCATCGACGAAGTCGGGCCGCGAGGCTCCGTTGAGCGCCTTCGTCAGTGAGCTTAAGATGGCATCGTCGTGCTGGGCATCGCTGCGGAACTGCGCAATTGTCTGCGCAATCAGGACGTTGAACCAGTCGAGGCTCTCCGGCTGGTGGCTGTCGACTTTGTAGTAGGTCTTCTCGAGAATAGCGCCAATTGTTAGGTTGGGGGGACCTGTACGGAGGATGCTCGATTTCTTCTTGCCAAGAGTCGGTGCCGGCTGCAGCCCATCCTGTTTTTGTTGGCTATCCTGTTGTTGTTGTTGCTTCTGTTGTTGTTGCTTCTGAACCTTCTCGCGGGCCTCTCGTAAACTGAGGATGGATTTCTTGTGGGAGAGGGTGCGCTGTCGTCGCTCGGAGGCACGGGCGGCAGCCGTAGCTTCAGGAGACGGAGGGTCGCCAAAAATGAAGAACCTGATGAACGCAGCAAGAATGATTACGACAGAGAGCTGACCGAGGATGAAGCCCTGCGTAAAGGAGAGTCTGTATCCACGGGAACAGCATTAGCAGCTCGGTTGACCACAGCGGAGCGGATGAAATGAAATCCAGATAATTATGCCGCACAGATCGATACTCACGTCGGCTCTGCCTTGGCGGGGCAGACCTCCTGCTCCATGGTTTATGAGCAGATCCCGCACTCGGCCTTGGATTCAGGGCGTTTGCATGGTGTCGTGGGCGATGGCAATGATGGTGACGTTTGGCTGGGCGAATTGAAAGTGGTTTTTGGGTTGATTGCCGGTGCTCTGGGCCCCACCCCCCCCCGGTTAGCAGACCAAGCTCCTTATCTTATCGTAGCATCTGCAGGGATCCGGGCTAAGCCCCTGCATTGGTATTCTTGGCATACCCAGGCATCTGGGGTGCGACTATCAATGGACTCGGGGCCAACTTCCAACTTGATTCATTTCATGAAACAGCTTGTTCCAATCTCACTCTAAAGCCCCGCGATTCGAGTTGACATCGTCTTTTAGATATCGGATCATTAGCTTCTGTGAATGGTGATTCAACTCGGGTTCAACGACTGAGAATTTTCTACATCAAAAAGCCGACCATTCGATCCGCTTCAAGCAGGGCTGCTTCTGTCACACTGTGACCAGCCTCGGCTCCTCGACCATGTGTACTTGAGCCGCAAACCACGACAGTTCCGCCGGGTTTTTATTCCATTCCAACAAAATTAAACTCGACCAAAAATGGATATTGTACAGGCAGCCGTCGGCTATGTCAACCGTATGGTGACGGCTGGCGGTGGCGCGTCCGGTTCAGGAGCGCCATCAGCCAAGATGAAGATCCTTCTCCTGGATCGAGACACCCTGCCCTTCATTTCGACTGCCGTCTCACAGTCAACCCTACTGAACCATGAGGTTTATCTTATGGACCGTATCGACAACCAGAACCGCGAGAAGATGCGTCATTTGCGTTGTTTGTGCTTTTTGCGGCCAACTTTAGACTCCGTTGGTCTCCTGGTCGATGAGCTACGCGAGCCCAAATACGGGGAGTACCATCTGTTCTTCAGTAACGTTGTCAAGAAGTCGACTCTGGAGAGGCTGGCTGAGGCAGATGATCATGAGGTGGTAAAGGTTGTTCAGGAGCTCTTCCTAGACTATTCTGTCATCAACCCAGACCTGTTTTCGCTCAACATGAGCTTGCCAACCCACCGGCTATGGAGTGGGAGTCCGGACATGTGGAACGCAGACTCATTGCAGCGTGCAACGGAAGGTATCATCGCTGTCCTGTTGAGCCTCAAGAAGAGGCCGTTGATTCGCTACCAGAAGACCAGCGGCTTGGCCAGGAGGTTAGCCCACGAAGTGCGGACCTTTGTTTCCAAGGAGGAACAATTGTTTGACTTCCGCCGGGTCGATACGCCCCCCATCCTCCTTATCCTCGACCGTCGCGAGGATCCAGTTACTCCATTGCTCATGCAATGGACCTACCAGGCCATGGTGCACCACCTGCTGGGGATCAACAACGGTCGTGTTGACATGAGCAGCGTGCCGGACATCCGGCCTGAACTTAAGGAGATTGTCCTCTCACAAGACCAGGACCCCTTTTTCAAGAAAAATATGTACCTCAACTTTGGCGACTTGGGCAGCAACATCAAGGATTACGTCGAGCAGTACCAGTCTCGCACCAAGAGCACCCACGACATCGAGTCCATCGCCGACATGAAGCGTTTCATGGAGGAGTATCCTGAGTTCCGTAAGCTGTCGGGCAACGTCAGCAAGCATGTCACCCTGGTCTCTGAGCTCAGTCGGCGTGTCGGTGCTGAGAACCTGCTGGAGGTGAGCGAGCTGGAGCAGAGCATCGCTTGTAATGATAATCATTCCTCTGATCTCAAAGTTCGTCCTCGATTCACCCTTTTCCCACGGAACAACTGGCTAATCTTCAATTCCAGACCCTTCAATCCCACCTTTCCAATCCGAGCATCCCCCCACAGAACAAACTCATCCTGGTCGCCCTCTACGCCCTACGCTACGCCAAACACCCTTCCAACTCATTGCCCATCCTCCTTGACCTGCTCACGGCCGCAGCTGGCGTCCCTGCCCGCCAGGTTGCGCTGATTCCAAAACTCCTGACCTACCACCGCAGCCTGCATGCCGCACAGCCCGGCGCAGACAGCAGCGGCGTCGAGTCATTGTTTGAGACAACCCCCGGCACGGTAGTCGCTAACCTCTTTGGCGTCGGTTCCTCCGGAGGTCGTTTCAAGGGCCTAAAGGGCGTCGAGAATGTTTACACGCAGCACTCGCCGAAGATGGAGGGTACCCTTCATCAACTGGTAAAGGGACGCCTACGCGAGTCGCAGTTCCCATTTGTGGATACCACATCAGCCGGGCCTGGGGCGTCTTCAGGAAGCACATCTGGCCTGGGGTCGGTGACAAAGGATAAGCCGCAGGATATTATTGTTTTTATGATTGGTGGTGCTACATATGAGGAGGCGAAGTTAGTTGCGGGGATCAATGCTTCGGTGCCGGGGGTTCGGGTCGTGCTTGGAGGGACGAGTGTTGTGAATGCGAAAGAATTTTTAGCGGAGGTTGAGGATGCGGTCGACGGTTGGGGAGGATTGGATTTATCTGGGGGGATAGGGAGCGGTGGTAGTGGTCCAGGCAGTGCTAGGAGAAGGTAGAGAGTATGATTTTTGAAAAGCCCGGCTTGGCTAGACATTGTGGTTAGGGATTGCCTGGTGATGTTAGGTACCATCGTAATGCCGACACTTCTTTTCTTAGCTTGACTTGTATATGTATTGCAACTCAAAACTCTATATATATACCTCCCTACCTTCTACCCTTTAAACCAAGCACACGGAATCCATACACCCATACCCAGCGGCCACACCGCCCTCCTCACTTGCCTCTCCTTTCGTCCTCAACAGATACCCGGCTTCCTCGTTATACTTCACCTCGCCTGTCACACGATCCCACACACATGTCCCATACACCCCCAACTCGCAGATTACGCCTCCCCGTTCGATCTTTCCATTCCTCAGAATAACATTCCGTACTGCTGGCGGCGTGATCAGCTCCATCAGGATGTAGCTACCCCAGTGCTCCTTCGGGGTCTTCGACAGGAAGGCTGGAATCGCAGAGCGGTAGACATTATTCCCACCGCCTTCACGCTGCGGCTTCAGGACATAACGTAGGCTGTGCTCTGGTGATGTTGCCAGAGACTGAGCGAACCGTCCAGCCGGTGTTGAGGGCGACATGGGGTAGATATTGGTGAACGTTTTCAGGAGACGGGGAACCGCCTCCTCAGAAGGAGCAAACCGCCTCAGCGCCGCGGGCGCTTGCTCGTTGTCCGTTTCCGGGGTAGCCAACACCTGCTGCACCTTCTTCATTCCCGCCAGCTGGGTCAGCACCGACGGGCAGGCGATCGTCTTCGACTTTTCGATCTGGTATCGCGCTTCCCAGGCATCTGGGGAGGTATAATCTCCCGGGCCGTACCCCGCGCGAAGGTACGTCACGGCAGCCTCAAACACGTGGCCTGGGTTGTGTGGCGGGCGGTAGAGCAGCTCACGTCCCTCGCCCAGGGTCGTGTGCTGCAAGACCTGGGAGAAGGGGAGTCGGAAGACGGGGATGCCTTCGGATTGAAGGGCGTATTCGAGATGGCGCTGGTCGAAGACGTTGCGCTCACCGTCTTGAACGAGGAAGAGGACGCAGGCTGGACGGTCCTGTAAGGAGGGGCCGTAGGCGCGGTAAGCGGCTGCTATGCCGGCCGCGAGGCCTTTGGCGCTGTCGTTGAAGGGGAGGTTGAGGGATGAGCTGGGAATGGGGGTGTTGAGAAGGGGGTATTCGGTCGCGGCGAGGTGTCTCGGAATCCGTTAGCCACTGAGTGCTCACGAGAGAGGGGAAGAGGGAATACTTGTGGAGGAGGGAAGTCTTTGAAGAGAGACCGCCGAATGAGGAGGCGATGGTGTTGAATTCAACTTGCTTGATCTGCAGGTTGTCACCATCCTTATGGACCATGTAGTCTGAGCGGAAGAGACCCAAGGTCAGGGGCTGGACATAGCCCTCGCCTTTCACTCTCTGGTGAACCTGCCACAGGTTGGCAATGAACTCATCACCGCCAGCAACCCTAGCAGAGTCAGCGTCACCTGTTGAGCCCACAAAGCAGAAGCAGGCTTAAATCAGGTCTTTCAAGTGCCAGGAACTACTCACTCCTCGACGACTTTCCCAAGGAACTCCTCATCCCTGCTGATCCTCGCATAGAGCTCGTTATACGTCGTCTGAATGGCCTTGGCTTCCTCAAAACAGCTCTTGGGGAATGGGCTAGGGAATAGTGTTACTGGTGCCGGGATAGCCAAAATCCCATCAGCATCAGCGGCCACAGCCGGCGGTGGACGTATGGCGAGGCCATTGGCAATAGACCAATCCTTGACTGTCTGGACGAGCCGTTCGGTCTCGGCAGTGTTGTCTAAGACTGGGGGATAGTTTGGGCCTGTGAGATATGCCATTTTCGGGAGCGACTCTAATGATTTACGTGAGCGTCCTGGAAAAGGCTAGAGATGTTATTGATTTTCTGAGAGTGAGATGACCGACTGCTGCTTACAAATCAGGGAAGTCTCGGCTTGAGAGTTCAAAATTGGCCGTTTTCAAGCGAGTAAATATTGACGTTCGCCAACTGTTTGAAAGAGAAGCCACGAGTCCCCAAAATGCGTATAGTAAAGACCTTCAGACCTCTCCTTAGAGCAATTATCGGTCAGCTGAAATGCTCATCCACTTTCCTGGCGCTCAATTGATGTGCCGAAAGCCAGTCAATGCCCCGCAGTCACCATCTCTCGTCACATCGCGATCGCGGGGTGTTTTGGAATCTTATCTTATCGGGACTAAATCGGCGCTACAAAAATCGTACAGTGTTTATGGTGGATACACACGGTGTTTGCCTCTAGATCCTGTGTGCGCTTCAGCCATAGCTGTACGGATGTTGCAAGATCCCCATACCCATAAACCCAGAGAGGTATGGAATCTCCTAGTGAAGTTTTGTCGAGTTCCAGTTTTCAGTCCCCGCCTCTGCCCAGCCTATATGAAAAGCCATTACACGCCAACGTTTACCACTGCAATTATGCAAACTTCAACATTAGGATTCAACAACTTCCAAAAAGTTGGGACTAGTAGGTTAAAGTTAGGTTAAGATTCGGGTTAGCAGCTAGGGTTCGGGTGTGGGAACATCGATCTTGGTGTTGTGCTCTGAGGTAAGTTACGTGTGTATTGGGGTGCATGGAAACTGGAACTGGGTAGACAACACCGAGCACATATGGCTTTTAATCAGCAGATTATAATGTTCTAGCCCCCTTTTTTGAAGGTTATAATACGTGGATGGCCCTCAGAATAATGATGCTTCAGTATTGTCTAAGGACATTTCCTTTTATAATTCTGTGCCAGAAGGATCGCGCACTGTCTCAGCATGAACTCACACACTGTCGAGCAAAAGTTCCCATCACACGAATCCTCTGTTTTTTCTACTACCCCACCAAAGGTTGCCAAGCTGAAAAGTTAAAAAACCCTCTGCAGTGTTTTAGCGGCATTGGGCCTGCTCTACAGTAACGTGAACACGGGCTATTATCCTCCGCGCCTCTTCGCGTTTGCCAGAGCTTCACGCGACACCCTCTCTCCAGGTTGTCTTTGGCTGGGGCCAAGGTTCGCACAGCTTCGGCTCTCCTTGTGAATGCTCAGCCGGTCTTTCGTCAAGGTTTGTGCATTTCGCTGTCTCAGAATCATACTTGCAGGCACTTTGTTCCATGTCCTGCCAGGAAAACTGCCGATTAGTCCGTTGGTCGTTCTCCAGCTGTTGCCACAGCCACACACACACACCTCTCACCAAGTCTTGGGCCGACCTGCACACGGAGTGACTGGCATGCGATATTCTGCTATCTTTTAAGGATCACTCAACTTCATTTCTTCGTCGCATAGAACATACTCTGCTATGCTGCTCCATCTTGGGCTTCACCAAACGGCTCATTCTCGACAGATAGTTTCGTCAGGGCTCAATCACTGTCATCAGATTACACTGACTACATTGTATCTTAGTTCCACTGTACCGTCTCTGTGAACTGCACCGAATTAATTGTACATCCACCGTTCACAACCCCGGCCTCAGCCTCACAACTCACGTCTAGTCAAGTCATCAACTGTGCTTCAGGCAAAGGACATGAAGTGGGCTTGTCACTTCTAACTTTTCTGTAAGTTATCCCGTATTCCGGGTTCGCTTTCTCTTATCATTGCCTTCTCTGTCTCTGTTGCCATCCCATCTTCTGCACTCATGTTTCGCACAGTATTGATTTCGCGAGATGTCACCTCCTCTCTCCCTTCTATTTTATCTTCTGCTCGTCTCAGCCAACTTCCTCCCCCACTCAACTGATTTCCTTCATTTTACTGTCCTCAACTTTCTTCATTTCGTAACCATAACCACTCCATCTGTCAATTTCAATACTTGTCCTTCAAGCCGGCATCATCTGCTACGGCTTCAAGGGCATCGTTCGTTGCTGGCCTCGAGCCAACATTTCTGGTCACGACGTGGCCCGAGGCCAAGGGTTTTTTTTTTCAACTCTCCTGTCCCGCTTTTTTCATCACCCATCATCTCTCATAATCATCTCACTGACCACCTGAATAGCAAGACCAGTCGGTCCTCAAGATGCCTGGGGACGACATAACCGATCCCTTTTTATGGGATGTGGACCGAGTGGTTCAAGAGCTTTGCACTTCCAATCGGTCATGGAAGGCTCCGTCGGCGAAGAAGCTTCCTGACCCAGTCGCTCTTGAAGCCAAGCTTCGGGAGTGCGAAGTTGACGGCGAAGCTCTTCTCACTTACGGAGAAGAACTTGGCTTCCATGAACTTTGGCACTATCTTGGCATCAATAAACTACCGCATCAATTGAGCCTCAAAGATGCCATTACTCAGTTCCAAAAGCGCAGCCAGAGGTACCGACAATGGAAGGCTGAGCGTCGTACCGAATCGGAAGGCGAGGAGGCTTCTGATGAGGAGCCAACTTTGAAGGCCGAACTCAGCAGCGCCACATCCCCGAAGGTCTCGATATCCGCGCCTCCTGCCAGCAGCTCGAAAGCAATGAATAATAGTACTCTACAAAATGCTTCAGATCGTGCGGGTTTGAGCCCAGTTGATAGGAGCGCACCGGTCTCCGAACCTGTGACAACGGAGCCACCTGCTAAGAAGAGGAGGATTGCACCGATTACCATCTCGACCGAGCCGACTAGAACGTGCCCTGCGCCCATTCCTACCCAGGGGGGCGTCCTCCTTAGCAAGAGTTCATCGGCGATCACCTTGGAGACCAACTTCCCGTTTCCCGGTACTTCAGGTCTTCCGGATGAGAGTTTCATTCTGGTTAACTCCCGGAACGCCAATAACGCTGATGACGACTTTAATTTTCAGCACATTGGCCTGAAGGTGCCTGGGTATCGACGCATCCAAGTCTACCGAAACTTCAAGCGGTTTCTTCTGTCTAACTCCCGTCCCGGGTTCCAAGCTAGGCAACTGTCAGAGGATGTGGTACTGCCACCATTCGGAGAGTCTGATGACGATCAAAGCGTTGACACAGAGACTTGGGAGGAGTACTTGAAAGAGGAGGAAGAGCGTAAAAGGAGACGGGAGCGTCTTGCCAAGGATGAACACACTCTCAGTCAGGACCAGGTCCGTGATTGTATCAACCAGGTTCTCCAGGAGCTTGAGGCTCGCTGGCAGGAAGAAAAGAAGCCCAAGTATGAGCTTAAGGCTCGGAAGATTTGGCAGGATGCTCGCCGAAATCCCAAGCGCCTCGAGTTCCTGAAGCACCTCAAATCAGAGGTTGAGCGCCTCGAGTCGCGGCTTCAGCGTTTGATCAAAGAAATTCTGCTCCAGCAGTGGAAGGTTCAGGAAAACGTCCATCAAAAGTTTGCAGATTACCTTGAGGTGACCTTGTTTGAGAAACTCCATCTCGCTTGGAAGATTGAAGTAATTGAGAGCCTAAGGGCTCCTCCGAAGCCGCTGCCTCTTCCAAGGTCATTTCGCAAGCCGAAGCAGGAAAAGATCGTCGTGGACGATGACGAAGAGGAAATTCTGACGAGTGACTCCGATATGGACCACTTCATCGAGTATGACGAGGATGGAGAGTTTCCTCCTACAGAGGATATGAAGTCACTTGCGACGGAGATGGATATCGACTCGCCCCCCCCTCTAGACCACGGCCCTGTTTCGATAAGCCCGAACTTGGAGGACTCAGCCATTGTCGAAGCTCCCGTCAAGGAGGATGCTCAGCCGAGACCTGCACCGGCCACATCGCTATCTCCCGAAAGAAAAATTGTCGAGGTTCCTCCTTCAGCGCAGGCGACACCGACTAAGGTCAAAGCCGGAAAAGTCCAAGCTCCAGTAACACCGAAGAACTTGATACCCACTCAGGCTGAGGTCATCGAGATTTCGTCGTCCGCATCTCCGGAGAAGTCTCGCGACCTTGGAGAGCTCCCCGGTTTCACCGACCTCGAAAGCCTCAAGAAAATCGGAGAAATGGGTTACGAACTCTGGGAGGGTAACAATGACGCCGATCGCCTTGTCGTCGCTATCTTAAACAATGCGTGGTCATCAGAACAGCGTACCGCCCTCGCGAAAGCTGTAGTTGGCCAGGATAGCGATCAGGTTTGGCAAGAGTTTATGGAACCCTTCGTTACGAAACTTGGCGTTTCGTCGCATCCTTCCTCTTCGCAGTCGGCCCCGAGCTCTCTAGTCCTTGAACTAGCCAAACTGTTTGATGCTTACATCAGCGTCACAGCAAAACGGATCCCCAAGCCGAACGTGCGCAGCATTACGCTCGCGAGAATGCAGCGAGAGGTCGAGAAGTTTACTAATTTTTGTGTTCTTCTCAACAAAGTTCTTCCCCTTTTTACACAGATCTTTGCACGGACGCCGACGAAGAACATTAGGATCGTCGTCAAATCGCCAGCCGGAAAGACCCCCAACAAAGAGGCGACCACAAACATTGAAGATCCAATCGCAGCCGCAGAGGCAGAGATCAAGGAGCTCGAAGCAGAAGCAGAGGAAGAATCGTCAATTAAGAAACGGCGGCGCCCCAAGCGCCGCGATCAGGCTGCGGAAGATCTTCGCAAGAGGACTTTCCTCCATGAAGAAGAGCTCTCTCAGCGAGCCAAGCAATTGCGCGAGAAACTGGCTCAGTCTGGCGAGGTCCCCAGCGACAAATCTCGCCTTATCGTTAACGAGTCCAAAGAGTCTGACGAGCAGGCTTTGATCTACATTAATGACCATATTGGCTCCAAGATCAAAGACCACCAGATTGAAGGCGTCCGCTTTATGTGGAATCAAGTCGTCCTCAATTCGAGTGTCCGCCAGGGCTGCCTGTTGGCACATACTATGGGCCTGGGCAAGACTATGCAGGTCATCACCCTGCTCGTCGTCATCGCAGAATCGGCCAACTCACCAGATGAGTCGATTCGCTCGCAGATTCCCGAAGACTTGCGAGAGTCCAAGACGCTGATCCTTTGTCCGCCTGGCTTGGTTGATAACTGGTGCGACGAGATTAAGATGTGGGCTCCGAACGATATTCTGGGACCTGTTCGCAAGGTTGAGTCCAGGCTTTCGGTTAACGAGCGGCAGAGGACTGTGAAGGCTTGGGCTGAAAACGGCGGCGTCCTCGTCATGGGTTACGCGATGTTTACCCTAATGATGGATATCAAGGAAGACGATAAGGACAAAGACGCCAAGCAAGAGGTTGCCGATCTTTTGCGGGATACTCCTAATATGGTTGTTTGCGACGAAGCCCATTACATCAAGAATTCCAGCTCTCAGCGCAGTCAAGCAGCGTCGAACTTTAGGACGATGAGCCGCATCGCGATGACTGGCTCACCCTTGACAAACAATGTCGACGATTACTATGCGATGATCAACTGGGTGGCTCCTAACTACCTTGGCGATTCGAGGGAGTTCCAGGACCGGTTCTCAATCCCGATCAAGGAAGGTCTCTACGCCGACAGCAGTGATGCTCAGAAGAGAAAAGCCAGGAAGATGCTCCAGGTTTTGAAGAAGACAGTGGAGCCCAAAGTCCACAGGAGAGATATCGAAGTCATTCGCAACGAACTCCCTACCAAAAAGGAGTTCATCATTACTCTGCCACTCACCGCAGTCCAGATGAAACTCTACGAAGAATACCTTGGCTGGGTTGTGCATGCTGATTTCTCGGACACAATGAAAGGCAACGTCCTCGCAAAGGCTTGGAGCCTCGTGGCGAGACTGAGCCTGATTCTGGCCCACCCATTCGTCTTCAAAACCTGGTTGGAAGAGCAGAAGAAGAAGGCGAGCGATAAGTTGAAACAGAACGAGAAGGTTGGTGATTCCTCCAGAGGGGATGATGAAGACGAAGAGAAGGCATTAATTGTGCCCGAACCTCCGAGCGAAGTCTTGAGCAACATGCTCGCAAAGGTAGCGATCCGCGATATTGAGGACTATGACAAATCCAACAAAATCCTGGTGCTTCTTCGGATCCTGGACGAATGCAAGAAAGTGGGCGACAAGGTGCTTGTCTTCTCTCAGAGCATTCCTACGCTCGACTTCATCGAAAACATTATGAAGAGGAAGAAGATTGAATTCCAGCGGCTTGATGGGAGCACCGACCGTTCCAAGCGACAGGAAAATGTCAAAAGGTTTAACACCGACCCGAACTCTATGGTGTACTTGATTTCGACTAGAGCAGGGGGTGAAGGCCTCAATATTTACGGCGCCAATCGGGTGGTAATCTTCGACTTCAAGTACACTCCCGCCAACGAGCAACAGGCCATCGGCCGCGCGTACCGACTGGGCCAGACAAAGCCAGTATACGTTTACTGGCTAACAATCGGTGGAACCTTCGAGGACATTATTCATAACAACGCGATTTTCAAGTCGCAGCTGGCACAACGGGTCGTGGATGACAAAAATCCTGATCCTCGGAGCAATCGAAACACCAGGGCGTACTTTGCGCCGCCCAAGGTTCCCGAGCAGGAAGATCTATCCGGCGCGTTGGGGCACGACTTGGTGCTGGACGCTATCCTCAAGGATGAGGTAGTTGGCCATTTGGTCAAGAAGGTTACGTCTACGGAGACGTTCGAAAAGGAGGAGACGTACGAGCTGTCGGCTGAAGATCAGCAGGAGGTGGAACAAAGCGTCCGCATGGAACGGCTGAGGATCGAGAATCCCGAAGAGTGGAAGCGCCTCGAACATGAACGACTCTGGCAGGCGAGGATCAACCTAGGCATGGTACCGCCGCCTTTCGGGCAACAGGCTTCAGCTACCGCAAGTGGTGAGTCTAACAGCAAGTCCAGCAAACAATCTACGAGCAAAGGCAATCAAGGCAAATTCAAGGTTAGGATCCAAGTGCCTGATCACCTGCGGGAGAAACGACTGCCTCAAGCGAGGCAGAGTTTTCAGTCGCCCTCCCGCAATCCAGCGCAAGTGCGACAAGGCTCCCCTCTAGGCGCTCCGACGGTGGCAACTCAAGCCAGCAGCGTCGGACACGCGAACACATTAGGGTGCTTGCCGGTGCCAAACTTAGCGGTTGCGAATGCAGTCATCGCACACCAGCAGCAAGAGATTCCGTTAAATGAGCTTCCCTTGGTCCAGTCAACGTCGTTCAACGAGACATTTGGTCAGCAGGAGTTCATGATGCAGCAGCAAAAATTTGTGCACCAACAATTCAACCAACTAACTGTTCCCAGCTACTCAACCAGCAACTACGCCACTCCCATGGTCTACGACGTTCGTTCATGTGAGCGCCGGCCCATCAGCGCTCCCAGCTCTCTCGGTGACTTCGGGGCTGTCTCCTCCTCTCGGTACTACAACCCCCCTGTCCGGGGCACCAGCGTTCCCCCCGCCGGTCAGCAACACCACGTCGGTCAACCCGCCGCTGAGCAACAACATTCCACCAGCAATTCTTCCGCCGCCGAACCCTTTCCTGACGCCCGTCGTGTCGGGCCCAGGTATCACTAACAGCGCCATCCAGCCTTCCATTGCTCCAGCAACCGCCGCCTCTAGCCCGGCAACAGTAGGTCTCATGCCAGCACCGGTTCTAACACCAGCACAAAGCGACTCAAATGTTGCTTTGGGTCAACAATCCCTGCAGCCTATTCTTGCTGCAGGGACTCATTACAAGAGCTCACCCATCTCCCCTCCGTCGGCCATTAGCACTGCTGCCCAGAATGCTTCCTCGCCCCAGCCGCAGTGGCGGTTCGACTACGAGCCGCTTATCAGGGTTCACAAAACAGTCTTCCGAGAAGGTCGGCATGTTCGTTGCACTCCTGAAGGCCTCATCAACAGAATCGTCCACATGCTTAGCCTGAGAAACACGGGACAGCTGCCTTTCTTGGACAAGCTTCAATGCCTGGGGGCAGCATCGCGCGAACCTCGATTTGCAGAGGCCATGCTCTCTGGATACTTCGACGTTTCCCACCTGGTCGAGATGACACGGGCCGAGACCAATCAAATGATTGATTACCTCAAGGCACTGCCTGAGGGAGCCTTCAAGAACCTCATCTGGACTTCACAGTTCAACATCAAAGTATGCAACCGCCCCCTTCGACGACACTATTCATAGCAGCTGGTTTTGTTTGAGACCAGCAACAAAAAACCACCTGTTATTTTGTGAACTCTTTCATCAGGGAGACTGAACTGAGCTAACACCAAGTTTCCGGAACAACAGTTACTTCGCAACCATGTTGAGTCCTCGGGTGCGATCGCCGGTAGTGGACCGAACTCGTCACCAAGGCAACAAGACCATCGTCGTCGGGAGAGTTTCAGCAGGGGTAGCCAGCGCGCGTTGCTTCGGTTCATTGGGGATGACTCTGAGTCACAATCGCAGCGCCAGTCACAACCACAACCCCAGCAGTCATCGTCGTTTGTGTTGTCTTCGCAGCAGATTTCTCGAGTGCAACAACGCCTTCGCCAGTCGGTCACGTCTCAGTCGCAACCGCTGCCTAAGAAGCTTCCGTCGACGCCGACACCGTTCTCTGCTACAAATACGTCAGCTAAGGCGGTGCGACCTGGCGATTCAGCCGATGAGCCACAAGTCATATCTGACAGTGATTGATTATGATCACTGTGCGTGGCGTGCTGGACTTCGTCTTTGACTGGGGCCCTCTTCTACGGGGCGTTTTTTTTTCTGGAGCTGCGTTTCGGGTTCTCGTTCTTTCTTTCGGTTTTCCTTTGCGTCATCGTATATTTATTTCCTTACTTTACCTGTGGGTCATGTACTGCCTTCCCCTTCGCGGAGGTTAAGGCAAATTTCTTTACTCTCTTCTCAGTTCGACAGCATTCTGGGCTTTTCTCTTTTACTTTACTATTCTTTTCTCTGCGTGTATGTCTAAGATACCCCGGGAGGTTCGAGGTCATCATTCAAGGGACATGGAGTAACACGGCGTTACTGGCGGCGGTCATGGCAGTCTACCGGGTAGACAAAATGGAAGGACGATTACATAGTTGTCTAACGTTGCTGCTTTTCGGATGGGACATTACGATGCTAGTTTGTTGGAGAGCGGGAGGGAATGAAAAAAGAGGTTTAACAAGAAGAAAAATGGTTATCTGATATTGCTGGGTGGATATGCTTCTTACTCTGGAAGCTCGGAGATGGACCTCTTACCCCCCCCCCC
>Ga0065720_1003347_pt1 | contig 18314 bp, 18 predicted proteins | sample Thericmetagenome_FD_59107 | JGI IMG/M metagenome (GOLD analysis project Ga0065720, IMG submission 59107) | Thermophilic microbial communities from the Joint Bioenergy Institute, California, USA of rice/straw/compost enrichment - eDNA_2 v2... | ecosystem: Engineered > Solid waste > Grass >...
CGGCGCCGCCGCGTCCCCCGCGGGTCATGCCGCCGGACCGGACACGCGGGCCGCACACATAACCAGCCGGTTGCCGGGCAGTTACCGGTCAGGACGTCCGATGCCCACCGGGCACCGCGTCCAGCGGTCACACGGAGACACCGGAGGTCGGCATGCGGTCCACGCGGTCCACAGGGTCCACGCGGTCCAGGGGGTCGGCGAAGCGCACGGTGGTCGTCAGGGCGGGCCCCGCCGGGCCTGGCGCCGGGCCGCCCGCGCGGCCGCCGGGCCGGACCGCCGCCCGCGCGCGGTGGGGGTCACGGTGGGGGTCACGGTGACCCTCACCGCCAGCTACGAGCGCTGCCGCCGGCTGCACGCCCGGCACGGCCGCTCCTACTACCTCGCCACGCGGCTGCTGCCCGCGTGGAAGCGGCGGCACGTGCACGCCCTGTACGGCTTCGCCCGCTACGCCGACGAGATCGTCGACTCGTTCGACGGCACCGTGGACCGCGCCCGCGCGCTCGACGCGTTCTGCGCCGACGTCGCCGCCGGGCTCGCCGGCGAGCCGACCCGGGACGCGGTGCTGCCCGCCTTCCTGCACACGGTGCGCTCGTTCGGCGTCGACCACGCCGACATCGCCGCGTTCCTGCGGGCGATGCGCGCGGACCTCACGGTCACCCGCTACCCGACCTACCGGGACCTGCTCGGCTACATGGACGGCTCCGCCGCCGCGATCGGCACGATGATGCTGCCGATCCTGGAGACCGAGCCCGGGGCCGAGCGGGAGGCCCGCGAGCCCGCCCGCCAGCTCGGCCTCGCCTTCCAGCTCACCAACTTCCTGCGGGACGTCGCCGAGGACCTCGCCCGCGGGCGCGTCTACCTGCCGCTGGAGGACATGGCCGCGTTCGGCGTCACCGAGGCCGACCTGGCCCGGCCGTACACCGCCAGGGCGGTGCGCGAGCTGCTCGCGTTCGAGGCGGAGCGGGCGCGGGAGCACTACCGGGCCGCCGAGCCCGGGATCGAGATGCTCATCCCCTCGTCCCGGCCGTGCATCCGCGCCGCCCGCGAGCTGTACGGCGGCATCCTCACCGAGATCGAGCGCAGCGGGTTCGCGGTGCTGGAGCGGCGGGTGCGGGTGCCGCGGCGGCGCAGGCTCGCCACGTTCGCCCGGCACCTGCTGCTGTCGGCGGCGAGCGGCAGGGCCGAGCTGCGCGCCGTCGTGGACGCGCCGTGACCGCCCGGCCCGTCGCCCTCGACGGCATGGGCGGCGACCACGGCCCGGCCGAGGCGGTCGCGGGAGCCGTACTCGCCCGCCGGGCGCACGGGGTGCCCGTGCTGCTCGTCGGCCGGGAGGCGGAGCTGCTGCCGCTGCTGCGCCGCCACGGCGCCGCCGGGGAGATCCCGGTCGTGCACGCGCCCGACGCGGTGCCGATGGCCGAGCGCGGCCCGCGGGCGAGCCCCGCCTCCAGCCTCGCGGTCGGCTGCGAGCTGGTCCGGGACGGCGCCGCCGCCGCGCTCGTCTCCGCCGGGTCGACCGGGGCGGTGGTGAGCTGCGCGATGCGGGGCATCGGCCGGGCCGAGGGCGTGGACCGGCCCGCGCTCGCCGTCGCGCTGCCGCAGTCCGGCGGCGGCGCGAGCGTGCTCGTCGACGCGGGCGCCACCCCGGACGCCACGCCGGAGATGCTGCGGCGGTTCGCGCTGCTCGGCGTGGCGTACGCGCGGGCCGTGCTCGGCGTGGCCGCGCCCGCGGCCGGGCTGCTGTCGATCGGCGCCGAGCCCGGCAAGGGCAACCGGCTCACCCGGGCCGCGGCCGGGCTGCTCGCGGACGCGCCGCTGCGCTTCCACGGCCTGATCGAGGGCCACGACGTGCTCGCCGGCGTCGTCGACGTGATCGTCTGCGACGGCTTCACCGGCAACGTCGTGCTGAAGACCGTCGAGGGCTGCGTGCGCACCACGCTCGGCATGGTCGCCGCCGCCGGGCTCGCCCCGCCGCGCGCCCTCGCCGAGGTCGGCGACCGCTACCACCCGCGCACCCACGGCGGCGCCGCGCTGCTCGGCCTGCGCGGCACCGTCGTGGTCGCGCACGGCTCCTCCACCGCCGAGACCATCGCCCGCGCCTGCGCGGTCGCCCACGCCCTCGCCCCGGCCGCGCTCGCCGGGAGCGGGCCGCCGGCGAGCGGGCTCGCGCGGGGAGGCCGCGTTTGACGTGCTTGACATGCTTGTCGCGGTTGACGGGCTTTACGGGGTTGACGGCCGTCGCACGGGAGGTTCCGGTACGGGTGGCCCGGTCAGCGGAGCGGGTTCCGGCCGTCCCAGGCGCCTTCGGCGGCGTAGGGGGCGAAGCGGGCGAACAGCTCCTCGGCGTACCAGTCGCGGGCGCGGACCCGGCGGATGACGCGGGCGTGCGCGGCGGTGCGGTAGGCGAAGGCGGTCGCGGCGGCGGCGTCGCGCCAGAGGGAGAAGGTGGCCTGCCGGGCGAGCGGCCACTCGCCGATGCCCACGGAGGCGAGCCTGCCCTCCTGCCGCCGCAGCACGCGGTCCACCTCCGGCACGGCGCGGTAGAACGCGAACAGGCGGGTGGGGCGGATCGAGGCCCGGGTCAGTACGGCGAGCGGCCCGGTGGGCGGGGTGCCGGGGAGGGCCGCCCCGGCGAACGGGTCGACGCCGCCCCAGCGGCCCCGCGACGCCAGCGGCGTGAGCCGTACCTGCCAGAACTCCACGGCCTCCGCGCGCCAGCGGGCGGCGATCGGCGACCGGCGCAGGAACTCGTCGAGGTCCCGCTCGCCGCGCCACACCGCGAACAGCGCCCAGCGGCGCGGATCCGCGCCGAGCGACATCGACTCGCCGCGGCCGGTGCCGAGCAGCCGCCAGAACCGCAGCCCGGCGGTGGCGCGCAGCAGCGGCCGGTCGACCGCCATGTACCGCATCCCGCCCAGATCGCCGTAACGAACGAGGTGGAACGACGCCATGATCGACGTGCTGGTGTCCGGCATCGGCGGCTACCTCATCGGTTCGGTGCCGGTGGCCGTGCTGGTCGCGCGGGCGCACGGGTTCGACCCGCGTGAGGTCGGCGACCGCAACCCCGGCTTCTGGAACGTCAAGGAACGGCTGGGCCGGCGGCCCGCCGTGCCGGTGTTCGCCGGGGACCTGCTCAAGGGCACGGCGGCCGGGCTGCTCGGGCTCGCCGTGGGCGGCTGGCGGATCGGCGACCTGGGCGTGGCGGCCGGGGCGAGCGTGCCGGCGGTGTACGCGGCCGTGGCCGGGGCGATGGCCGGGCACGCCTGGCCGGTGTTCGCCCGGTTCCGGGGCGGGCGCTCGGTGCTCACCTTCGCCGGGGGCATGGCCGCCGTGTGCCCGCCCGCGTTCCTGCTCGCCGTACTCGCCCTCGTCGTGGTGGCGCTGGCGACGCGCTCGTTCGCGGCCGGGGCCAGGGTCGGCGTGTTCGCCCTACCGGTGCTGCAGCTGCCGTTCACCCCGGTGGCGCAGGTGGCGGCGACGGGGGCGCTGATGTGCCTCATCGGGCTCCGCTTCGCGCAGGCCGCGCTGGCGGCGCGGCGGCGACGGCCTCGCCGGGAGTACGCCGGGTGAGCGCGGGCGGGTAGTGCCGTCCGCGCCAGGAGCGGACCGGCCGGAGCGTGGCCTGGGTGAGGCGTACCGCGGCGGCCGGGTCGAGCAGCGGCGACAGCCACAGCCCGGGCCCGGGCGCGGCGTAGCTGCCGCGCAGCGCCCCGGTGAGCAGCCAGCGCATCGCGAGCAGCCCCAGGTCGAGCCGGGACGGCCGGCCCGCCGCGAGCCGCAGCACGGGCAGCGCCGCGGTGAGCCACAGCACCGCGAGGTCCGCCGCCTGCCGTACCGGTCCGGTGACGTCCCGCAGCGGCAGCGACCGCCCCCACTCCCGCCACAGCTCGCCCGCCGACGCGTGCATGTCCACCTCGAGCAGCCCGCCCGCGTCGAGGAACGCCACCTTCCAGCCGCGTACGGCGAGGCACCTGGCGAGCGCCACGTCGTCGGTGAGCCGGTCCCGGACCAGCGCGAAACCGTCGGCGGCGAGCATCCGGTCCCGCCGGAACGCCAGGCACTGGCCGTTGACGACCACCCGGTGCGGTGGCGGCGGCACGGCGGGGCCGATCGGCCCGGACCGGTACACGAGCGTGGCGAGGAACGCGCCGTGCAGCGCCTGCTCCAGCGGCCCGTCGCAGACGAACCTCGGCCCGGCGCTCACCAGGTCCCGCCCGTCCAGCGCCGCGACGAGCGCGGCGAACAGGCCGGGCCGCGGCCGGGTGTCGGCGTCGAGCGTGACGACCACCTCTCCCCCGGCGGCCGCGACCCCCTGCCGCAGCGCCCACTGCTTGCCGACCCACCCGCCGGGCAGCGGCGCGCCGGTGACGACCTTCGCGCCCAGCGCGGCCGCCAGGCGGGCGGTGCCGTCCCGGGACCCGTCGTCCACCACGATGACCTCGCCGACATCGGGGTCGGCGAGCACGGCCCGCAGGCAGGGGCCGATGCGGTGCTCCTCGTCGCGCGCGGGGATGACCACCGACACGGCGCCGGGGACGCCGGCCGGCGCACCGCCATCACCGTTCCGGGCGGTGGGCGCGGTCAGCGGGGGCAGGCGACGGCGGCCGCGGGCGAGGCGGGCGGCGACCACGGCGGCGGCGACGGCCTGGGCGAGGCGGAGCGGGCGGATCCTCATCGGGCGCCTCCGCCGGCGGCGACGGCGGGGCGGCCCGGCGCGGGGAAGTCCGCGGCGACCAGGCCCGCGACGATCCGGGCGCCCAGGGCCACCAGGGGCAGGCCGCCGCCGGGGTGCGCCGAGCCGCCGACCAGGTAGAGGCCGCGGCGGGGGCCGCGGTTGCCGGGGCGCAGGAGCGGGGCGAGGACGCCGTTGGTCGCGCCGCCGTACACGGCGCCGCCCCAGCAGCCGTAGCGGTCGCGCAGGTCGGCGGGGGTGAAGGTGTCGACGAAGCGGAGGCGGCCGGACAGGTCGTGGCCGCGTTCGGCGAGCCGTTCCAGCACCATGTCCCGGTACGACTCGACGGTCTGCGGCCAGCGGGCGGGGTCCCGGGCGGGCACGTTGACCAGCAGCACCTGGTTCTCCGCGCCCTCCGGCGCCTGGGTGGGGTCGTCCACGGCGGAGCAGCCGATGTAGACGGTGGGGTCGCGCGGCGGGCGGCCCGCGTCGAAGATGTCACGGAACTCCTGCCGGTAGTCGGCGGAGAACACGATCGAGTGGTGGGCCAGGCCGGGAGTCCGGCCGGTCACCCCGGCGAGCAGCAACAGCACCGAGGAGGACCGGCCGAGCCGGGCGATGCGGCGCAGCCGGCGGCGGTCCGGCAGCAGCACGCCGTACAGCTCGGCGGCGTCGGCGTTCGCCACCACGATGTCGGACGGGACGCGTTCCCCGTCGGCGAGCCGTACCCCGGTCACCCGATCTCCGGCGGTCAGGATCCCGGTCACCCGGGCGCCGAGGACGATCTCCACCCCGGCGAGGCGCAGCAGCTCCGCCAGGCGGTCGGCGATGCGGGGCAGGCCGCCGGGCACGTACCAGCCGCCGCGGCCGTGCTCCAGCGCCGGGACGCAGCCCAGGGCCGCCGGGGCCCGGTACGGATCCGAGCCGGAGTAGGTGGCGTACCGGCACACGTACTGCACGAGGCGGCGGTCCCGGAAGAAGCGCCGGGCGAGCCCGTGCAGCGTGCGCCCCGGCGCGAGCGCGAGCAGGTCGCGGGGGCGGACGGCGCGGGGCGGGCGGCCGAGCGGCCCGGCGAACTGGGTGCGTTCGGCGACGGCGAGGCAGCGTACGGCCCAGGCGTGGAACGCCCGCCACGCCGCGCCCTCCCCGGGCGCGAGGCGATTCACCTCGGCGGCCATCCGTCCGGGATCGCGCCGCGCGGTGAGCACCGACCCGTCGGCGAACCGGTAGCGGCACAGCTCGGCGGGCTCGACGAGATCGAGGCCGAGGCCGAGGTCGCGGAACACCTCCGGCATGGTGAGCAGCGACGGGCCGAGGGAGAAGGTGAAGCCGTCCCGGCGGTGCTCGGCGAGCTTGCCGCCCAGCCGGGGCAGCCGCTCGAACAACCGGACCCGATGCCCGGCGCGGGCGAGCAGCAGGGCGGCCGCCATCCCGCCGACGCCGCCGCCGACCACCGTCACCCGCGCCATGACCACCCCCGGCCTTCCCGGCCGCCCGGCTCCGGCCGGGGCGGCGACACGGCCGCCACCCCGCGCACGGCACCGCCGGCCGTCGTCATCCGCGCCACGACCGCCCCCACGCTCGCGCCCACCCGCGCGGGCCCGGCCGCAGGGGCACGCGGCCGCCCGCGCGGGCGCGAGCCCACGCGGGCAGGGGCCGGCGCGTGGCGGCCCCTGCCCGCGCGGACGCCCCCTTCCGCGCGCGCCACCAGGCCGCGGCGGCGAACCCGCCCATCGCCACCCCGCCGACGGCCGCGACCAGCGGGTCGCGGGGCTCGAACACCGTGGCGAACGCCAGCGTCTCCATCGCGGCCATCACCGCGTACAGCAGCGGCAGCCCGCGGATCCGGCCGGGAGCGCCGAGCGTTCCCCGGATGACGGCCATGACGAGCAGCGACACCAGGAACCATCCCGCGTAGTTGGTCAACGGCACCCCCCGGTACGGCCCGGCCTCGGCCCACGTCCACAGCCCGAGCCGGACCATCTGCGGGTCGAGGAAGAGATCCCAGGCCGTGAGCGCGGCCGCGCCGAGCCCCACCGCCCACCGGCGGCTGATCGCCCCGGCGACGCCGTACGCGGCGAGTCCCATCCCGCCCCACGCCACGCACACCGTGAGCGGCACCGGCCCGGCCTCCGGCCACAGCACGCCCGTGTACCGGTACGCGCCGAACGGGAGGCCGGTCGACTCCCCCACCGCCTCGGCCAGGTACCCGACGAGGGCCGCCGCCGCGAACGCGGCGAGCGCCCGGCCCCGGCCGCGCGCCGCCGCGGCGAAGCAGATCGCGCTCGCCGCCATGACGCCCACGATCGGGTTGACGAACCCGGCGGCGTCCTCGGCCATCCCGGACGCCACCTGGAGCACGACCATCGCCGCCAGGGCGGCGAATCCCGCCACCACACCGGCCGAGGGCCGGTTCTCCGGCCCCCGCGTCACCCCGCGTCCCCCGCGTCCACCGTCCACAGCCGAACTCCGCAGCGACATCTCCTCCCCGGCCGCGCCCGCCGCCCGCGGCGGGACCACGGCGTTCCCCTAACGCTGCCCAGCGTCGCCCGTCTCATGCCCCCGGCGTGGGCACCGGCCCACCGCCGGGGGCGTACGACGCTGGGCGTACGACACCGAGCGCGGGGGCGGCTTCGCGCCGCTGCGCCTCGCGCCGCAGGGGACGTCGGTCGTGCCCGGGCTCGGCTCCGCCGATGCGCCGCGGCCGGAGTCGCAGGACGACCTGCCGCGCCGGATCGGCCGGGCCGCCGAGCACCTGCGGACGGCGGACCCGGCGATCAGCCGCGGTGCGGCTGCACGTCCACGGCCGGGGGCGCCCCGCCCCCGGTGGCCGACGAACGCCGCGGGCCGGGGCTCGTCGTCGAGACGGCCCACCGCTCCCGGGCTGACGGCCGCCCCCGTTCCGGCGGGGAATTCGGAGGGCCGATAATGACCTTGGATTCATGCGAAACAGTGACCTCGGGGGCCGCTTGTACCACGTCTTCCGTACCGATGATCTGCCTGCCGCCGAGAGGTTCGAGTCGTGGTGGGAGACCATCGCGGCCTCGCTGGTGCCGTTGGACGTAACCCGGGACCGGGAACAGAACCTGCGCGGGGAGATCCGGTCGCTGACACTCGGCGACGTCGAATTGTCCCGCGCCCGGTGCACGCCGTTCGAGGCGAGACGCACCAGGCAGTTGATTCGCAAGTCCGACCCGGGCGTGCTGCACCTGTCGCTCAGCCTACGTGGCGGATCGGTCCTCGAGCAGAGCGGAAGAGAAGTGGTCCTGCGCCCCGGCGACATGGTCGTCTACGGCACTTCGACCCCCTTCCGCGTGAGGGTGCCGGCGTACCCGGGAGGGACGGGCTCCCCGGGTGAGGCGACGACGGACGGGATCATCCTGCAGATAAGCCCCGATCGGCTTCCGCTGCCCAGGACGGTGGTGGAACGCGTCCTGCTGCGCCCGCTCAGCGGGCGCGATGGAATGGGGGCCGTGCTCGCCACGGTCCTGCGTCAGTACATGGCGCAGGCGACCAAACTGGTGCCGGGCGACGCCGGCCGGCTCGCCACGCTCGTCACCGACCTGCTGGGGGCGGTGGTCGCACGCGAGGCCGAGACGGACGCGGTGCCGCCGGAACGCTTCCGGTCCGCCCAGTTCCTGCAGGTCACGTGCTTCATCGAGCGCAACCTCGGGAGCCAAGACCTGGGCCCCGCGCACATCGCCGCGGCCCATCACATGTCCACGCGCGCCCTGCACCAGCTGTTCCAGCGCAACGGCACGACGGTGGCCGGCTGGATCAGGCAGCGAAGGCTCGAACGATGCCGCCGCGAGCTGTCCGACCCCAGGTACGACCACGTCCCGGTGGCCACCATCGCGGCCCGCAACGGATTCGCCAGCGCCACCCATTTCAACCGGCTCTTCCGCGCCGTCTACGGCGCCCCGCCTTCCGCCTACCGCCGCGAACTCCAGGTACAGCGGTATCGGACCGGGCACGAAAATCGGGCATGAAAAGGGCGGTGACCCACCCCGTGGGTCACCGCCCGGTCCGGCTCCCGGTCACCCCGGCGGGAGGCCTCTCCCGCCCCGGGAGCCCGCTTCAGAAGTTGTAGAGCCGACCCGAACCGCCGCCACTGGTGACCGACCTGACGCAGAGCAGACGGTGCTTGTTGTACGGAACGCTTTTCGATTCCGTCTTGACCACGCTCGGGCTCGAGTTGGAGAGTTGCAGTCGGATGTTCACGTACGGGTCATAGACATAACAGGTGACCGTTTTTCCATCGGAGGTTCCGAGCACGCTCAGCGTGATCTTGCTGCTCGCCGCGACGTAATCCGTACTGCAGCTGTAGGCCCCGTCCTCGATGACACATCCGACCTCCGCCGCCGACGCCGGAGCGGCCGGGACGAGAATGGCACCGGCGGCAATTCCCGCCATCATCAACGCACGTACCGAAGGCTTTCTCATCGATCCCACCCTTGTCTTCGGCCAGGCCGAAAAATTGATGACTCGATCATCGTAAAAAGCGGATCCGCACGCGTCATTGCCGCACGGCGCATATTTCTTGCCCGTCCGCGCACGGAAATCCCACCCGCGCGGGAGACCCTTTTCGGGCCGCCGCGGCGGGTATCGGACGGCACGAAGCGTGGGCGGGACCGTACCCGGAGGCCCGCGACCACCGGACGTTCAGCGCATGGGGCATAGGCCGGGGGAGGCCGGATGGTCGCCCGGGCGGGCGGGCGCACGCGCAGTGGCGGCCGGCCCGGCTCCGGCAGCACACCTTTCTCGGCTGAGGCGCTGGGTGCCTGCGAGGACTCGACAGCGCCCCGGCTGACACCGCACATTTGTTCACATGCGTTTACGAATCTTGGTCGCGGTCGGCCTGGCATGGTGGGCGATCTCCGGCTGTGCGGCCGACACCCCGCCGGGGCCGGCCGGAACGGCGGCGCCGTCCGCCTCCGCCTCGGCGGCGTCGGGCCCTGCCATTCCCGGAGTGCCAGGACGATCCGAAGGTGCCGCTGACCTCGGTCACGGTGCAGGTGCCGGGCGGCGAGACCCTCGTGGCGGGCGTGGCGGGCGACGGGCCGCTGGCGGTGGCGATCGCCAACACCACGACCGGCACCCACTGCGACTGGATGGTCTGGGCCGATCACCTGGTACGGCAGGGCCACCGGGTGGCGGTGTACAACTACGGCTTCCTGCCCAACCGCCTGGGCATCAAGGAATCCCTGAAGGCCGGTCCCGCCGAGCTCGCGGCGCTCGGGGCCCGGCTGCGGGAGCTCGGCGCGCAGAAGGTGGTCTACGCCGGAGGGTCGCTGGGCGGCTCCATCGCGCTCACCGTCGCCGCCGATCCCGCAAACCGGGCCGCCGGGGTCATCTCCCTGTCCGGCGGCTATGAGGTGGCCGACGAACTGCGGCGGACGGTCCGCCGCCTCGCCGTACCGGCCCTGCATGTCGTGACCAGGGACGATCCGCTGGACGTCGCGAAGATCGCCGAACGGCTTCACGCGGCCACCCCCGAGGGGAGGAGTGAGCTCCTGCGTTACCCCGGGACCCAGCACGCCCACGAGATGTTCAACGGCACGCCTTACCTGGACGAGCTCTTGTCCGGTCTGGACGCCTTCCTCGCCCGCCTGTGAGCCGGGCGATCGCGCACGGGCGGCGTGCGCTGTGGCGATTCCCTGGCCGGTCTCGGCAGGAGCCCGACGTGCGGGTCAAGCGCTCCGGCCCCCGGTTCATCCCTGATTTCGCTTCGAGATCGTGTTCAGGGTTCTCTCAGGGACCGTCAAGGAACCGCACGCCGCGCCCGGTAGTTGAAACAGGGCGAGAAAGGAGTTCAATTGCACCGTTCGAGAGAAAAAAGGATCATCGCAGGTATCTGCGGGGGCCTGTCGGAGAAGACCGGGCTTCCGGCGACCTTCTTCCGGGTGCTCTTCGTGGCATCGTGCGTCCTGCCCGGCCCGCAGATTCTCATCTATTTGATCATGTGGGCGCTCATTCCGCAGGCCCCGGCGAAGAGCGGCCTATATCACTGAGTTTTCCATCAGCGCCTGCCGGAAACGGGGGGACAAGGTCTTCGTCTTCGGCGCGGCGCGCCGGGCCGGCGGCGAGGCCGAGCGGCGCCGACCGGCGGCCCGCCACGTGACCGGTGCGGCTCTGGGAAGGTTCAAGAGATTCGCGAGTACGCGCGATGCCGGGGAGCGACGCGTCTCGCCGATCCGGTTCTCCGTGGCATCGCGCGAGAGGAACGAGGGGGGATAGGGGGGAGAAGAGGGGGAGGTCGGCAGCCGTTGACCTGCCGCGGGTGACGGGCTCGCCACTCGAAGGCCTCTCACCTCCGCCCCCACTGCCAGGCGGCCGGTGGGAGGGCTTCGGGCGGCGGCCGAGCTCAGGCGACCGGGGCGGCGGGCGGCGCCGGGCGGGACGGCGCGTTCCTGATCGGCGGACGCCCCCGCCCGAGGCCGGGCGGGTGCCGCCTGGTCACCTTCCGGGCCCGCCCGTGGCGGCGGGTCACCCGCGGCGGGTCACCTCTTGGTGCCCTTGACGAAGAAGCGGTACTTCGCCTTGTACGGCACGCCCTTGGTCTCGCCGTCCTCGCAGCTACCGCCGGGGGCGGCGCCGCCGCTGGTGGCGAGGCGCTGGATGTAGGTGACCCGGCCGAACAGGCCGTCGCCGCGGTTCTCGGTGGCCTTGAGCAGCAACAGCGGGATCGTCCCCGCGACCGGGACGTTGGCGACCGCGCTCGCCTCGACCAGCGAGGAGTCGACGGTGGACTGCCAGGTCGGGCTGCGGAAGTGGATGGCGACCGGGCGGCCGCGGGAGTCGGTCAGGGTCGCGGCCGGCTCGACGAAGGTCCACTCGCCGCCGCTGCACTCGTACACCTGGACACCGCTCGCGTTGAAGGTCGCGGCGGGGACGTTGCCCGCGGGCGGCTTCAGCTCGTCCGGGACCGAACCACCGGGTTTCGGCCGGGCGGCCTGAGCGCCTCCGGCGGTGGCGGCGATCAGACCCGCCGCGAGCAGACCGGCGGCCGCGATACGCCGCGCTGACGGAACCGTCGCCTTGACAGGAATTCGCAACTTGACCCCCGTGGTTTCTGTGTCGGGTGGGACAGCGGCGACCTTACAGCTTCGAAAGGCGCGGCAAAGGCTTTTTCCGCAAAAACCGTTATCCGCGCGAGGAGGGATGGCCCGTCGCCCGGAGCGAAAACCTGATCAAGGTTTGCCGGCGAGGCTCACAACGGGGCGGGTTTCGGCATGGACGTCATTCAGCGCCCTGTCACGAAATATCTGCCGGGCCGGGCCGGGATATCGGCGGTAACGCAATGGATCGCGGCGCCGGCGAAATGCCGGGACCAGGGAGAAGGCCGCCCGTTTCCGCGAGGGACCGGCCGGGGCCCGTCCGCTGCGGAGGCCGCCGTTCCCGGGCAGGCGGCTTTTCAGGACGGCCCACGTGTCACGGAGCACCTCCCGTCCGGCACCGGGCCCGCCCATCGCCGAAATGCCGCCCGATTTGAAACTTGCACCGGCGAGCGGGCCGCGCCCCCGCGCAGGTGAGGCATCGGTGACGCCATGCCCTCGGCGGCACAGGCTCTCGGCCCGGCACCGGCACCGCCCGGTGCGCACCCGCGCCGCCGCGCCCCTGCACCGCGGACTGGTCAGGCCATGGGGAGGATCGGCCGGAGGGCAGGCGACGCCGAGCCTTAGGCGCCACCCGACACCGACGCCGCCGAGCGGGTTCCGTACCGGCCACGCTCGCGTTCCGCCCGCACGGCCGCTTCGAGAGCGCCCCCGCCGGAACATGGATGCCGCCGCGCGGGTACGGCTGCCGCTCCGCCCGTGAGCCGAGTCCGCCGCGACGCGGCCTCGGCCGCGCCGCGATCGTGTCCGAGCCCACCGGGCGCGGCACGCGGCAAGCGGCGCCCCGCGGGCCTTGCTCGGCACCCCGCCGCCCGGCGAGCCATGCGCGGAGTGGCGGCGACGCTCGCCGTACCCCGGGGCCTGCCCCGGTCCCTGACCGCCGGCCGCGCCACCCGCCGCCCAACGGCTCCGATCCCGTCGCGGGCCCGGCGGCGGCACTCCCCGGCACCGCCATCCGACGGGTCGCGTACCGCCTCGGCGAGCCCACCGCCCGCGGCCGCCGGGACCGGGCGGGTCCACAGGCGGGGTCACAAGCGGAGACGGCACCGCCCACAACCCCTGCCGCCCTGCCGCCCCGGCCCCTCACCCACCGCCACCTGCGCCGATACATTCGGCCAGGCCGGCCGAGGGGAATAGGCCGCGGCTTCGGCACGGTTACCGTCAGTCGGGTCGTCGGGACCGCCGTGCCGCCGAGGAGGCCGCCCTGCCCTTCCCATCCCCCAGGTGACCGCCCCGCGAGCCCCCCTGGAATCCTCCGGAATCCCCTATCCGGACGGGAAGACGCCTACGGCAAAGTCACATGGACATCTCGGTCATTTGTCGCGGTCAACTCACCTCCGATGCCGGACGAAACGAACGTTTCGGTCGGCTTCACTGAGCCCAGGCGGTTCCGCCGACGCCCGCGCTAACTGGAAGGAACGAAAGCCCATGGCGATACAGCAGGAGGTTTCCGGCTCCGGGCGCCGAGGCTCCACTCTCGCTGATCTGGTGCGCAACATCGGCTACGAGGTGATGCCGTTCAAGAAGACCGAGCAGGATGTCCTGGCATACGTGCCGAAGGACATCCCGCTCACCGTCACGGTGACGGAGGCCAAGGGAATCGACCACACGCTGAACCTCGCCGAGCGGCTGCACAAGCACGGCTACACCGTCGCCCCCCACCTGCCCGCCCGCCAGTTCGTCGACCGCAAGCACGTCGCCGACGTCGTCGACCGGCTCAGGGAGGCGGGCATCCGCCGCGTCTTCTGCGTCGGCGGCGACGCCCCCAAGCCCGCGGGCGAGTTCACCGAGTCGTACCAGCTCCTGAAGGTGATGCAGGAGCTGAACCACCCGTTCGAGAACGTCGGCATCGGCGGATACCCGGAGGGCCACGCGCTCATCCCGCAGCACGCGATCGACGAGGCGCTGCGGAAGAAGGCGCCGCTGGCCACCCGGATCCTGACCCAGATCTGCTTCGACGCGAACACCACCGCCACCTGGGCGAAGCGCATCGCCTCCGAGGGCGTCGGCCTGCCCATCTACGTCGGCATGCCCGGGCCGGTGAACCGCCAGAAGCTCATCCGGATCTCCGCCGGCATCGGGCTCGGCCAGTCCGCGCGCTTCCTGCAGAAGCAGAGCGGCCTGCTGTGGAAGTTCCTGCTGCCGGGCGTCTACAACCCGACAAAGCTGTTGAAGCGGCTCGCGTCCGCGTCCGAGAGGATCGGTGGCAACATCGTCGGGCTGCACATCTTCACCTTCAACGAGCTGCAGGGGACCGAGCAGTGGCGGCAGAAGCTGCTGGCCTCGGTTGCTAGGAGGGACGATCGGTAATGAGGGAGCACCACAACGCCGACTACGGGCGCCTGATCGTGCAGGGCGCCGACCGGCCGGGGATCGTGAGCAGTGTGTCGGGCGTGCTGACCGAGCAGGGGGCGAACATCGTCTCGCTCGACCAGTACTCCAGCGACCCCTCCGGCGGCAGGTTCTTCCAGCGCACCGTCTTCCACCTCGAGGGTCTCAGCGCCCGCTTCGACCAGCTGAAGGCCGCGCTCGACGCCAAGCTCACCGGGGAGCTCGGCCTGGAGTTCCGGCTGGTGGAGGCGAAGCGCCGCAAGCGCGCCGCGATCTTCGTGTCGAAGGCCGACCACTGCCTGCTCGACCTGCTGTGGCGGCAGCGGCGTGACGAGATCGCGATGACCGTGTCGATGGTCGTGTCGAACCACCCCGACCTCGGGGACGNGGTCCGCCAGTTCGACATCCCGTACTTCTACATCCCGGTGGAGAAGGGCAANAAGNCGGCCGCCGAGAAGGAGCAGCTCAACCTGCTCAAGGGCAACGTCGACCTGGTCATCCTCGCCCGCTACATGCAGATCCTCTCCGGNGAGTTCCTCGACGAGGTGGGCGTCCCCGTCATCAACATCCACCACTCGTTCCTGCCCGCNTTCATGGGCGCCGGGCCGTANCAGCGGGCGAAGGAGCGCGGCGTNAAGCTCGTCGGCGCCACCGCGCACTACGTGACCGAGGACCTCGACGAGGGCCCGATCATCGAGCAGGACGTGATCCGCGTGTCGCACCGGGACACCGCGGAGGACCTGCAGCGCAAGGGCGCGGACGTGGAGCGGCTCGTGCTGTCCCGCGCGGTGTCCTGGCACTGCGACGACCGGGTCATCCGGGACGGCAACACCACCGTCGTGTTCTAGGAGAACGAGTGACCGCACAGATTCTCGACGGCCGCGCCGTCTCGGCCGGCATCCTCGACGACGTACGGCACGACGTCGGCGAGTTCATCAAGGAGTACGGCCGCGTCCCGGTGCTGGCGACGGTGCTGGTGGGCGACGACCCGGCCTCGCACACCTACGTGCGGATGAAGGCGAACCGGTGCCAGCAGGTCGGCATGACGTCCCGCCGCATCGAGCTCGACGCCTCGATCACCACCGACACGCTCGTCGGCCGGATCCGCGAGCTGTCCGAGGACCCGGCGGTGGACGGCATCCTGCTGCAGCACCCGGTCCCCGGGCACATCGACGAGCGCGCCGCGTTCGAGGCGATCGCGCCGTCGAAGGACGTCGACGGCGTCACCCGCACGTCGTTCGCGATGATGGCGTTCGACGAGGGCGGATTCGCCTCGGCGACGCCGGGCGGCATCATGGCGCTGCTCGACGCCTACGACATCCCGCTCTCCGGCAAGCACGCCGTCGTGGTCGGGCGCAGCCCGATCCTCGGCAGGCCCGTGGGCATGCTGCTGCTCGCCCGCGACGCCACCGTCACCTACTGCCACTCCCGCACGGTCGACCTCGCCGAGCAGGTGTCCCGGGCCGACGTGGTGATCGCCGCGGTCGGCCGGCCCGCGCTCATCCGCGGCGAGTGGATCAAACCGGGCGCCGTGGTGGTCGACGCCGGCTACGCCGACAACCGGGGCGACGTGGAGTACGAGGCCGCCGCCGAGCGCGCCTCCTACATCACGCCGGTGCCCGGCGGAGTCGGCCCCATGACGATCGCCACCCTGCTCGCGCAGACGATCAGGGCGGCGCGCGCGCACGAGGCCGCGCGCCAGAACTCGGCGATCCCGGTACGGAACTAGTTGAGACAGGACAGATGAGCAAGGCACGCGACAACTACGTGCTCGACGTGAGCGCGAGCCGCCGAGGCTACGCGCTGAACCGGATGTGCGGATCGTTGACGGACCCGGAGAACCGGCGCCGTTTCCTCGCCGACGAGGCCGCCTACTGCGACGCGTACGGGCTCTCCCCGGAGCAGAAGCGGGCGATCCTCGAACGCGACTGGACCGCGATGCTGGAGCTGGGTGCGTCGATCTTCTACACAGTGAAGCTCGCCATGGTGGATCAGAAGTCGATCCAGTACCTGGGCGGGGTCTTCACCGGCATGTCGGCCGAGGAGTTCGCCGCGGCCATGCGATCGGGGGGACGGATCTTTGGCTGAGGTCATCTGGGGGCTGGCCACGTCGCACGTGCCCGCGATCGGCGCGGCGATGGACCACGGCAAGACCCAGGACGACTACTGGAAGCCGCTGTTCGACGGCTACGCGCCGGCGCGCCGGTGGATGGCCGAGCACCGGCCGGACGTGGCGGTGATCGTGTACAACGACCACGCGAACGCCGTCGACATGGACCTGGTCCCGACGTTCGGCATCGGCACGGCCGAGTCGTACGAGGTGGCCGACGAGGGCTGGGGGCCGCGCCCGGTGCCGGCCGTGGTCGGCGACCCCGAGCTCAGCGATCACCTGGTGCGCGAGCTCGTGGACGAGTCGTTCGACATCGCGACCTTCAACCGGCTCAAGGTCGACCACGGGCTCACCGTGCCGCTGTCGGTGTACTGCCCCGACCCCGGGGACGCCTGGCCGTGCGCCGTCGTGCCNNTGCTCGTCAACGTCCTGCANTACCCGCANCCCACGGCCGCCCGGTGCCTCGCCCTCGGNGAGGCGCTCGGCCGGGCGATCCGGTCGTACCCGAAGGACATCAAGGTCGCCGTGTTCGGCACCGGCGGCATGTCGCACCAGCTCGCCGGGGCGCGGGCCGGGCTGATCAACAGCCGGTTCGACCGGATGTTCCTGGAGAAGATCGAGCACGACCCGGAGGCGCTGGCCGCGCTCAGCCGCGAGGAGTACATCGAGCAGGCCGGCACCGAGGGCATCGAGCTGATCATGTGGCTGGTGATGCGCGGAGCGCTGGGTGACGGCATCACCCGGATCCACGACACCTACCACGTGCCCGTGTCCAACACCGCCGCCGCGCTGGCGCTCTTCCAGGTCAACGCCGCCGACCTGGGCGGACAGGCGGCGGCCTGACCACCCGCGCCCCGGGCGGGCGGCGCGCGCGGTGCCGTACCGGCGCCGAGCGACCCGGGGCGCGCCACAGATCCCGACCGGCGTCGGGGCCGCACGCCCGCGAGCCTCACAACCGCGACAGCGGTTACGTCAAATGACTCACCGGCCATTGCCGGTCATGGCCACTCCACTCCAATCCTTCGCCATGTGCCCAACGCAGGGTGAAGGAATAGCTTGAAGCCGACGGAAGTGCCGACGGCGTCAAACGAGAACGGGTAAGAGATGACTGCGAAGAATCTGCAGGAACTGCTGGACCAGTCCGGGAACACGGTAGAGCTGCTCCGAAACTCTCAGCTCGGTGCCTACATCTACCCCGTCGTCCCCGCGGAGTTCACGAACTGGCGCCGTGAGGTGATCGCCTGGCGCGAGACGGCCGTGCTGTTCGACCAGTCGCACCACATGGTCAACCTGTTCATCTCCGGCCCGGACGCGCTGAAGCTGATCTCCGACACCGGCATCAACAGCGTGGCGAACTTCGAGGTCAACATGGCCAAGCAGTTCGTCCCGGTCTCCCCCGAGGGAGGAGTCATCGGAGACGGAATCCTCTTCCGGGAGTCGGAGGAGGAGTTCACCTTCGTCGGCCGCGCCCCCGTCGCCAACTACCTCCAGTGGAAGGGCAGCAAGGGCTACAACGTCGACATCCGGCTCGACCAGCGTTCCCCGATGCGCCCGTACGGCAAGGCCGTCAAGCGTGACCTGTGGCGCTTCCAGATCCAGGGCCCGAACGCCTGGCCGATCCTGGAGAAGCTGCACGGCGGCAAGCTCGAGCAGCTCAAGTTCTTCCGNATGAGCTGGATGAACATCGCCGGCGAGCGGGTCCGCACGCTGCGCCACGGCATGGCCGGTGCGCCGGGTCTGGAGATCTGGGGNCCGTACGAGACCTACGAGAAGGTCCGCGACGCCATCCTCGAGGCCGGNCGCGAGTTCGGCCTGGAGCCCTGCGGCTCCCGCGCCTACTCCAGCAACACCCTCGAGTCCGGCTGGATCCCGTCGCCGCTCCCGGCCGTCTACACCTCGCCGGGGCTGCGCGAGTACCGCGAGTGGCTGCCGGTCGACGGCTACGAGGCCACCAACGCCCTCGCCGGTAGCTTCGTCTCCGACAACATCGAGGACTACTACCTCAACCCGTGGGAGCTCGGCTACGGCTCCTTCGTGAAGTTCGACCACGACTTCATCGGCGCCGACGCCCTGCGCGAGATCGCGAAGA
>Ga0065720_1003348_pt1 | contig 18310 bp, 14 predicted proteins | sample Thericmetagenome_FD_59107 | JGI IMG/M metagenome (GOLD analysis project Ga0065720, IMG submission 59107) | Thermophilic microbial communities from the Joint Bioenergy Institute, California, USA of rice/straw/compost enrichment - eDNA_2 v2... | ecosystem: Engineered > Solid waste > Grass >...
TCCATCGGTCCCACCTCCTCCCCGCAGCCCGGCCGCCCGGCACCGCACAGGTGTCACAGAAGCGGCGACAGGAGGCGCGCCGCCGATTCTCGCGCCTTGTGCAGCAGCGGGCGGTCCTGGTACATGCCCGGCGTCATTTCCACTGCGTCCTGCAGATCTTCCTCGAACAGCGCCGTGAGCCGTCCGGCGGTTTCCGAATCGAACAGAAACGCGTTCACCTCGAAATTGAGCCGGAAGCTGCGGTTGTCGATGTTGGCCGTGCCGACCGTGGCGATCTTGCCGTCCACGACGATCGTTTTCGCATGCAGGAACCCTTTGCGGTACAGATACACTTTCACGCCGCTCTGCAGCAGATCGCCGAGATGGGCGAGCGTCGCCCAGTAGACCGTCCGGTAGTCCGGGCGGGCCGGAATCATGATGCGGACGTCGACGCCGGAGAGCGCCGCGATCCGGATGGCCGTCAGGAAGCTGTCGTCCGGCACGAAGTACGGCGTCTGGATGTAGATGAACGATTCGGCCTCGTGGATCATTTTGATGAAGCCGTTCTTGATCTGCTCCTGGTCCTGGTCGGGGCCGCTCGAGACGATCTGCATGCCGACGCGCCCCGATCCCGAACGCTCCGGAAAATAGCGCTCCCCCGTGACGAGCGGCCGGTTCGGCACCGCCAGATTCCAGTCGAAAAGAAAGCGCGCCTGCATCTGCCGCACGGCCGATCCCTCCACGCGGAGATGCGTGTCGCGCCAGAACCCCAGCTTCGGATGGCGGCCGCGGTATTCGTCGCCGACGTTGAATCCGCCGATGTAGCCGATCGTGCCGTCGATGACGGCGAGCTTGCGGTGGTTGCGGTAATTGATCCGCGGGCTGAACGGGCCGAACCGGATCGGGAAGAAGAACGCCGCCTGTCCGCCCGCCTCGATCAGCGGCCGGAAGAAGCGCCGCGGCAGCCGGTGCGAGCCGATATGGTCCGCCAGGAATCGGACCTCCACGCCGGAGGCGGCTTTCTCGGCCAGTTTGTCCAGGAGCAGCCGGCCGAGCCCGTCGTCGCGCACGATGTAGTACATCAGATGGATGTGGTCCTTCACCGCTTCGATGTCGGCAAGCAGCCGCTCGAACTTCGAGTCGCCGTCGCCGAAGATGTCGACCGCGTTGTCCTGCGTGTAGATTGCATGGGCGCTCGACAGATTCATGTAGATGAAGTCGCGGTGCGGCTCCATCCGCGGATCATTGAACGCGATCCGGCTTTCCGCGAACAGCTCGCGCTGGCGGCTGACGATGCTGCCGATCCGCGTCCGGTTTGCGGCGCGAATCCGCAGGATACGGCGGCGGCGCAGGTTCTGCCCGAACAGGAGATACAGGATGAAGCCGAGGCCGGGAAGAAACACGAGAACGAGCACCCACGCCCAGGTCGCCGCCACATGCCGGCGTTCCAGGAAAACGATCGTCGCGGCGAACAAGAGGTTGCATGCGGTAAGCACCAGGGAAATGTTCTGCAGGACGGTCATGCCGAATCCTCCCGTTTCACGAAACAGGCCTCCCCGCGCCAAAGGCGGGAAGGCACCGTCTCACCGCATCAGCTTTGCCGCCCGCCGCGCAGGGCGGCCAGCCCCAGGGCGAGCGCCCCGCACAGGCCGGCATTGTCGCCGAGGCCCGGCGGCACGATGTAGTCGTCAATATGCTTCAGNATCGCGTCGTGCGCCACATAGCCGTTCAAATTCCGCTTCACTTCTTCGCGGATCATCGGGAANAGCTGCNNCTGNTGCATGACGCCGCCGCCGAGNATGACNTTCTTCGGCGAGAGCAGCACGATGGNCGACGCGAGCGCCTGTCCGATNTAGAACGCCTCCATCGGCCANGCCGGATGGTCNGGCGGCAGNTCGCTGCCCTTCANNCCCCAGCGCCGTTCGATCGCCGGNCCGGCGGCCATCCCCTNCAGGCAGTCGCCGTGATAGGGACAGAATCCTTCGTATGTATCCTCGGGATGGCGGCGGATCAGGACGTGTCCGCCCTCGGGATGCAGCAGGCCGTGCACGAGCCGGCCCTCCGCGAAGATGCCGACGCCGACGCCGGTGCCGAACGTNTAGTAGAGGCAACTGTCGAGTCCCTTCGCCGCCCCCCATGTCGCTTCGCCGTAAGCGGCGGCGTTCACGTCGGTGTCCCAGCCGAACGGCACGTCGAACGCCCGTTTCATCGTGCCGAGGAAATCGAATCCCGACCAGCCGGGCTTCGGCGTCGTCGTCACATGGCCGTATGTCGGGCTGTCCGGGTTGATGTCGATCGGACCGAAGGTGCCGATGCCGATCGCCTCCACCTTTTTGTCCCGGAAGTAGTCGATCACCCGCTCCAGCGTCGGCTCGGGCTTCTCCGTCGGAAAAGACACGCGGTCTTCGATGTTGCCGTGTTCGTCGCCGACGCCGCATACGAATTTCGTGCCGCCGGCTTCGATTGCTCCGATGCGCAAATGCGNTTCCCCCTTGAGTCTCTCATTCTACAGCATTATAGCACAGACGCCGGGGGTTCGGCATGTTCGGTTTCGCGCGGCGGTCAGGCGGCGTCCGGGCGGTTCCGCCCGATCGCGAAATATTCGCGGACGCGCCGCGATCGGAGGAGCCAGACGATCCATGCCGCGCAAGCCGCGATCTCGAAGGCGGCGATTTCCCACCCAGATGCTGTCCGCGCCGAACAGCAGCGCCCGCGCCGCGACGACGGCCGGCAGCGCCGCCTCGCGGAATACGGCAACCGCCGGTGCGTGCCGCCTGCGAAGCCAGATCAGCGCGAGTACGGCCGCCGACAGCAGTTCCAACGCCACCGACGACCAGAATTGAAAGCGGAAATCTCCGCTATTCGCCATGATGCCGATATCGCCGGTCAGGATGAAATAAATCGACAATCCCCGCATCGCAAACACGATGATCGTATATTCCACATAGACGAGCAGCCAGCCCGACAGCGCCGGCTTTGTCCCGGTCCGCCTGTTAGTCTCCATCATCCGGCTCTCCTTCCTCCGCCAACCCGGTCAGCGTGCGCCCGCTCAATCCGCCGGACGGTACAGGGTCACTTCATCCAGCCAGATCGACGCCGAACCCCTGGATTCCGGATCGGTCAGAATTTGCACGCCGATCGCCCGCACCGCCTCCAGCCCGCCGACGTTGGACAGATCGAAGCGGATCGCGGCAAAACCATCGCCGGCAAGCGTCCGCTCGCCCGAATCGGTCCACGCCCAGTTGTCACCCGTCTTGACATAGAGCTTCGCGCGGACGCCGGAACCCGCGTCGGCGCCTTCGCCGAGGCGGACGAGCGCCTTCGCCTCGAGTGCGAGCGCGCCACTTAAGTCGACGTCTTCGATGCGCGTCAGTTCGAAGCTGCCGCCGCCGAGCTCGAAATCGGCGCGGAGCGCCCGTCCGCCGCCCGACGCCGCGTCGGCGGACACCGCCGGTCCCTTCGCCTTCGCGGTGTTCCAGATGCCGCCATTGTCGTTGTTGATCGTCCAGCCTTCGTCCGACGATTCGAAGTCATGCAGCAGCTCCGCGATCGGCGGCTTGCCCGAGCCGACCTTGACCTCGACCGCATCCTCCAGCGCCGCGCCGTTTTCGAGGACGGCCCTCACCCGGATGACGGCCTTGCCGCCGATCAGCGACGGGTCCGGCTCCCAGTCTGCCCGGTAATAGCCGGTGTTGGAATCGAACGTCATCGGAGCGGGATCCGTGGAACCTTGTACGGCGAAAGTGACGTCCGCCTTGCCGGCGTGCGCGACCCGCGCCCGGATCGCGGTCCGTCCGACGACCTCGGTTCCGGCCGTCGGCGTCGCGATATGCAGGAACGGCTCCTTCGGCGCGGCCTCGACCCGCTTCCCGTAAACCCCGGACAGGTCGCCCGCGAACGCCGTGTACGCATCCTCATAGAACGCGACGAAGTCCGGCAGCAGCTCGTGGTCTCCCAGGAGCGCGGCGTTTTTGTACGGGACGAAAAGATTGCCGTTCGTCGAGAAATTCGCCCATGTCAGCATGTAGGCGGTGCGCCGCGCGTCGGGATCGGACTTGATCGCCTCCAGCACCTTCGTGAACCACTTCAGCTCGCCGTTGCCCTCCGTCTTCATGCCCTTCGGACTGTAGCCGAACTCGGCCAGCGCCGCGATCTTGCCCTTCGCGTCCGCCAGCCGGTTGATCATCGCGAGATCTTTCGTCAAGCCGTACAGGAAATTCCGCCGGCCGGGGAAGTCCTGGTTGTCGTACTGGTCCATGCCGAGGACATCGACGTATTCGTCGCCCGGGTACGTCTGCAGATACGTCTTCTCGCGTGCCGGAGAACGGACCCGTTCGGCGAAAACACATACAGGAAATTGTGGACGCCCTTCCGGTCGCGCAAATATTCCACCGTGTAGCGGTACAGCGCGATGTAGTCGCTCGTCTTCGTGTGCGGGACGCCCCACCAGAACCAGCTTCCGTTCTGCTCGTGGAACGGACGGAACAGGATCGGGATCAGCTCGCCGTCGTCGTCCTTCAGATTGTTCGCCACATAGGCAATGTGGTCGAGCATTTCGTTGTATTCGGCGTTCTGGCTTCCGCCCGGCAAAATGTGGGGGACCGCGCCGACGGAGGTGTCGTAGAAGCCGCCTCCGGTGACGAAGTTCGGAAAATGCGTGCTGAGCGTGATGATGCCGCCCAGTTGGTGGGCCTCCTTCATCTTCTCGATCAGCCGGTCGCGGCTCGCCTCGATGTCACCGCTGATGCCGGGCTTCTCCTTGCCCTCGATGCTGAGCGTGTCCCACCCGAAGACGGCGGGAAAGTCGCCCGTCGCATGGTAGACATCGGATTGGATCGGATTGCCGGTGAGCGCGATGACCACGGTCGTATCGTGCTGATGGCCGAACAGGATGCGCTCGCCCCGCGATTCAAGCAGGTATTGAAACAACGAGCGCGTCTTGGGTGAAGCGTCGGGGTCGACCAGATGGACGACCGGCGTCTCCCCGCCGCCGGAAGGAGCTGCGTCTTGCGCGGAATCAGCGGAGACGGGCGCACCGCCGTCCGACTGCGTTTGCCGGGCGAAGGTCCAAATCAGCACGACCGCCAGGATCGCCACGGCGATCAGGAGCACGGTTGCGATTTGTTTGCGCGTGATGCGAAAGGAAAGGGACACCGTACAACCTCCGTTTCATTGGTCGGAACAACCTAACAAACCATTCAGTTGTTGCGTTTTGTTAGTTAGGAAAACGCTTTATTCCTATGGTACAACAATACTAACATTACTATCAAGCGCCAAACAAACATATCTGTTTGTTAGGTTGTTGTTAGGTTAGCCGGTTCCCGATCGCGAGGGCGATCGGACGAGCGTCCGGGAACCGGCCCGGTCCCGGGTCGGGGAGCCCGGTCCGGCCGCGAGCCGATGCGAAAAAACAGGCCGTACGGTACGATGGGGACAAAAGACCATTTTACGGGAAAGCGTGGTTGAATAGCATGAAACGATTGTCCTCGTGGGAAGCCTGGAAGTTGCTCATGCTTTCGTTGCCGAAAGGGATCGGGGCGTTTCTGTTTGCGGTTGCCGGTCTGGCGGTCGGCATCGCCGTCTCCGCGATCGTCATCGGCATTCCGCTGCTTGCGTTCGTCCTGATTGTGTGCCGACGGATGCTGGAAAGCGAGCGCGGACTGACGGACGCCTGGAAGAACGGAAAGAAGGCGGCCGCCGGTACGACGCGCGTTGACGAAGGCGGTACTATCCGGGAACGCCGGGGCCTCGGCGGCATGCTGGCCGTCTTTGCCGACGGGCGGTCGTATCGCGGCATCGCGTACGGCTTGCTGCAGCTTCCCGCCGGCGCGGTCTTCTTCACGCTCGCGCTTGCGGCGCCGCTGACGGTGCTGGCCTTGCTGCTTGCGCCCGGCATTTGGCTCGTCGTCGAGGCGAAGTTTGATTATGCGCTGTTTGCGGACGGGTGGCTGTTTGTCGTTTTGACCCGCATGTTCGGCTTCACCCCGTATGAGCAGTCCTGGATCGTCGGCGGATTCGGGCTGCTGCTGGCCCTGCTCGTTCCGTCGGCCATCCGGATGCTCGGCCGGTTCTACGCGGCCTGGATCGAGGGCATTGCCGGAGTCGGTCCCGATGCGGCCATTGTCCCGGCCTCGCAAGTTCCATTGGCCGAAAAGCCGGCTTTCGCTTCCGATGACTCCGGGCCGGAAGTATCCCCGCTGCGCCTTGAGCTTGAAAGGCTCGAGCAGCGTCTCGACGCGGGCGCGCTGCGAACCTGACGTTGCGTGGAGGCTCAGTTGCCGTAGCGTCCGATTGTCTCCCGGATCACCCTGAGCGCCGTCTCCAAGAAAGCTTCATCGACAAGCCGGCCGGTTCGGACGTAATCCTCGGCCGGCTTGATCATTGCATGCGCCCCGGTCATCACCCAGGCGCCGTAGATACGGTCGACCGGCCAGTCGGCATGCGGATCGACGAAATATTCGTTTGCCTCGTTTCCGACGCGCCGCCAGAACGGCTCCGTCTCCCCCAGCCCGGCATCCCTCCGCAGCACGTCCAGAACGGAGTGGACCGCGAATTCGCCGATCATGTCGGAAACCGAAATCTCCAGCCGGTCCGGCGGCGTATTCGCGTATCGCGCCGCCATGTCGCGTCCGACCGGCTCGGCCAGCACGCGGTTCACGATCGGAATCAGCGCGATCGGCTGATGGATCGCATGCATGGCTTCATGGAGCAGCGTGATGAACAGTTCCTCTTCATCAACTCCCGGATTGCCCGAGCATTCCAGCGTGATCGCGCCTTCCCCGACAAGCATGCTGCCGGTGCCGCCGGTCCACCCCTGCGCGCTGGGTAGCAGCCAGACCTTGAGGGATTGCTCGCAGGGGATGCCGAACAGCGCGTCCACGCGACGGTTCATCTCCCTGAACCTCCCGGGCGGCTCTTGAAGGCGCTTGAGAACGGCCTTCAGTCCTTCCTCCGCGGCGTCAAGGATGTGATCCGCGCGATGCCCGAGAATCTGATCCGCTTCCGCCCAAGCGTCGTCCGGCGGCAGGCCGCGCGCGATCCTCCGCATCATCGCGCACCCGTCCCCCTCGATCAGCGCGAGTCTCAGCTTCTCCAGCGCGTTGCGCTCGTCCGGCTCCAGCGGTCCCGTCTCCTTCAGCCAGGCCTCCGCGTAGGCCGAACGCGCCACCCCCATCGCCCAAAGTGTGAACGTCTGCAGGATGTACATCCGGTTGAAGGTACGGTCCATCACGGGCTCCAGCAACAGCAACTGCCTTCCCTCCTGACGGTTTTCCGCCGATTGCCGGCGAAATGTGGTATGATGCCCGTATCACGACATGTCGGGTGATGCGGTTTGGATTATCGATTTGCGGCGAACGAGCCCCGCGATCATTTCGCGAGCGGCCGGGTTTTGTACAATGCCAGGGGCGCCGCGCCGTTTCCGGTCCGTCTCGCGGACGAGATCGCGCAGCGCGGTTTTCATGTTCTGGAAGAGCGCGGCTGTGTCGGGCCGTACACGGTATACGATCCTTGCTGCGGCAGCGGATACCTGCTGACGGTCATCGGCCTGCTGCACGGCCCGCGCATCCGCGCCGCGCTCGGCTCCGACATCGACGAGGCCATGCTCGAAACGGCGCTGCGCAACCTGTCGCTGCTGACCGAATCGGGCATGCGGGCGCGAATGGATCAAATCCGCGAGCTCCATGCGCGGTACGGCAAACCCTCGCATCGCGAGGCGCTCGAGAGCGCCGCGGTGCTGGACCGGTTTCGCGCCCGCGGCATGATCGAACGGATCGAAGTGTTCCGGGCGGATATCACGGCCGGAACGCCGGATCTCTTCCGCGGGAGCGCCCCGGGTCCCGTCAACCTCGTGATCGCCGATCTCCCCTACGGTCAATTGACAGGGTGGCGCGGAGACGCCGGCGATCCGGTTGCGCGGATGCTGGACGCGCTTCGTCCGCTGCTTCGGCCCGGGGCGTCGGTCGTCGCGTTGATCGCGGACAAGTCGCTCAAGCTCCGGCATGAGCGTTACCGGCGGCTGACACTTCTCAAGGCCGGCAAGCGGCAGATCGGCCTGCTCGAGCCTTCGGACGAATGAAAGCCGGAACGCTTCCCCTCATGCCGGCGCGATGCGGTAGACCCCGCCCGCCACGGTCGCGACGGCGGTCGGCGCTTCGCCGGGCGAAAGGCGCGCCAGCGTCTCGCCGTCCGATCCGTGCACGGCGACCGGCCGCGCGTACCGGACGCGCAGCGGCTTGCCGTATCGCGATGCGATGCGGGCTTCCCGCAGCGTGCCGTCCGACCACGCGATGTCGACGGTGAAGCCGCCGCGCGCATGCAGGCCGCGCACCTCTCCGTCCCGCCATGCGCCGGGCAGGGCGGGCAGCAGATCGACAAACCCGAGGTGGCTCTGCACGAGCAGCTCCGCGATGCCGGCCGCGCCGCCGAAGTTGCCGTCGATCTGAAACGGCGGATGCGCGTCGAACAGGTTCGGATACGTCGAGCGGGCAAGCAGCTTCCGGATGAACGCGTGGGCCTTCTCCCCGTCCTTCAGCCGGGCAAACAGCGGGATGAGCCACGCGCAGCTCCAGCCGGTATGCCCGCCGCCGTGCGCCAGCCGCCGCTCGATCGACACGCGCGCCGCCTCGAGCAGCTCCGGCGTCGTCTCGTTCAGATGCGATCCGGGGAACAGGCCGAACAGATGCGAGACGTGGCGGTGGCCCGGCTCGTGCTCGTCGTAGTCGACAGCCCATTCCTGCAACTGCCCGTGCCTGCCGATCCGGTACGGTGGCAGTTTCTTGAGCGCCGCCTCCAGTTCGCCGCGGAACGCATCGTCCCCGCCGATGATCCGGGACGCCTCGATGCACGCCGCGAACAGCTCGCGCACGATCGCGAGATCCATCGTCGATCCGAAGGTGACGCTGCACGGCTCGCCATATGTCGTCAGAAAGACGTTCTCCGGCGAGGTCGACGGATTCGTGACGAGTGTGCCGTCCGGCCCCGGAACAAGCCAGTCGAGGCAGAACAGCGCCGCTCCCTTCAGCAGCGGATACGCGGCGCCCCGCAGCCATTCCGCATCCGGTTCGAAGCAAAACCGCTCCCACAAATGGATCGCCAGCCACGCGCCGCCCATCGGCCAGAACGCCCAGCTCGCGCTGCCGGCCGCGGGCGTCGACATGCGCCACAGGTCGACGTTGTGATGGGCGCACCATCCCCTGCAGCCGTAATGGATGCGCGCCGTCCGGGCGCCGCTTTCGGCCAGCTCGCCGATCATCGCCAGCAGCGGCTCGTGGCATTCGCTCAGGTTGCACACCTCGGCCGGCCAGTAGTTCATCTCCGTGTTGATGTTGATCGTGTAGTCGCAGAACCATGGCGGCTGGACATGCGGATTCCAAATGCCCTGCAAATTCGCCGGCTGCGTGCCCGGGCGCGATGACGCGAGCAGCAGATAGCGTCCGTATTGGAAGTACAGCGCCTCAAGCGCGGGATCGGCCCGTCCGGCCTGATAAGCCTTGAGCCGCTCGTCGGTCGGAAGTTCGTCCGGATCCGCGGCAACCGCCCGCTCCTCGCCGTCGCCGGACACATCCGGGCCGGCCGGATCGTCACCGGGCTCAACGGCCGCCTCCCCGCCCGACAGCCGCAGCGACACGCGTCCCATCTTCGCCCGGTGGTCCGCCAGATGGCGTTCCAACAGCGCCGCGTAACCCGTCTGCTCCGCCGCCCGCAGCCATTCCTCGCAGCGCGCCGCATGCGCGCCGCTCTCGTCCGGCGGCGTGCGCCAATCGACGAACGCCGTGGCGGCGGCGACATACGCGACGAGCCATGTCGCGCCGCGCACGATCATCCGGTTGCGGTCCGCGGTCATCTGTCCGTCCGTATCGAACCGGGCGCGCGCCTCGAACCGCATCCCCCGGCCCTCCTCGTACAGCACCGGCTCCGGATGATCGCCGCGCCAGTTGTCGGCGACATGGCTCGGCGCCCGGCCGGCGAGCGCCAGCGTGCGGCCGTCGTCCAGGACGCGCGCCGCGTTTCGGACCGGCGACGACAACGCGGCCGCCAGATCTATCGTCCCGCCTTCCGCCTCGTACCGCACGACGATCACCTGATCCGGCGCGCTGGCAAAATAGACCCGCCGCACCCGCAATCCGCCCGCCGCAAACCGCACGTCCGCCACCCCGTCGGTGAGCCGCAGCGACCGCGCGTACTCCCGGGCATTCTCCGCGCCTTCCAGCCATTCGATCGCCAGCTCGCCCAGCGGCAAATAGGGCTGCACGTTCACCCCCGTCATCCGCTCCTCGATCAGCCGCTGCGCCTCCGCGAGCCGTCCCGCCGAAACCAGCTCGCGCGCGCGGGCCAAGTGCCGCCGCGCATCGTAATTGACCGTCTCGCGGGGATACCCCGCCCATAGCGTATCCTCATTGAGCATCATCCGGTCCAGCCGGACGCCGCCGAACAACATTGCGCCGAGCCGCCCGTTCCCGATCGGAAGCGCCTCTTCCCACGCTTCGGCCGGCCGGCGGTACCACAACCGCTCCGTTCCCCCGCTCATCTCGCCCTCTCCCGTCCGCGCAGGTTGTTTTCATTGTAATCGCTTGCCGGCAAAAAACAAAGAGTCCGCCTGACGCGGACTCTCCGCCCTCAACCGATTATTCGTTCCACAGCCTGATGCGGGCTCTGACGAGCTTCTCGTATTCGTCTTCCATTCTCTCGACGCCCGCAGCGAGCAGTTCCTTCTGGTATTCGTCCCAGATGCGGTCGAAATCTTCCGGCGGAGCCAGAATCGCCTGCGGAATCCGCCGCCAGGTGATCTCTTTCATCCGCTCCTGCAGCACGTTCAGCTCGCTGTCGGCCGGCACCTGGATGTTCCACGCCGCGCCCCACGGCTTGACCGGGAACTCCTTCTCGCTCGGGAACAGATCCTTCCACGTCGTGGCGCCGTAGGCGGCCAGCGTCTCCTTCTCGACGTCGTTGTACGTGGCGACGATCTGTTCGGGGAAGTTCGTCGTGTAATAGTTGCCCGTCGAGTCGAGCACGCCGTCGCCGTAGTGGGCGCCCAGATTGTGGTACAGACCGATGCCCGATTCGCGCTGGAAGCCCGTCGGATCATTTTTCTTGCGCTCCAGGACCGCCTCCGGAACGACGCGCTTGCCGTTCTCGTAGACGTAATGCTCGCCTTCGATGCCCCAGTTGTCGAGAATCTGCCCTTCCTCGGACGCGAGGAAATCGAGGAACTTGATCGCGCGCACCGGATCCGGGTTGTCGACCGTGATGCCGACGCCCCATCCCGGACTGAAGCCGACCGGCCAGAACGAGGTCTCCTTGAACTCCTCCGTCAGTGTGACCGGATAGTGGCCGTAGCCGTATTCGAACTTGCCCTCCGCCTTGAGCGCGTTCTCGCCTTCCTGGAAGTCCCAGCGCTGGTCGATCAGGCCGAGCACGCGGCCGGACGCGATCTTCGCGAGATACTGGTCGTACTTCTGCACGAAGCTTTCATTGTCGAGCAGGCCTTCCGCGTTCATGTGGTTCAGCCAGCGGAAATATTCCTTCTCGATCGGACGGCGGAAATGGTACGTGACCTCGTACGTGTCGATGTCGATGTGGTATTCGCCGTCGTCCGGACCGCCCGTCGTGTAGAACGCCGGGTTCGTGACCGAGATGTACATGCGCCAGTCGTCCGCGTTGAGCGACAGGCCGATGTTCGGATTGCCATTCTCATCCGTCGGATGCTTCCTCAGATACTCGCGGATCGCGTTCTCGAAGTCCTTCACCGTGCGGATGCGCGGATAGCCGAGCTCCTTCACGACCCGGTGCTGAAGCTGGAAGCCTCCGCCCGCGTCGAAGTACGTCTGGCCGACTTCCGCGTAGGTCGGAATGACGTAGATCGACGGATCGTCCTCGCTGTAGCGCAGACGCTTGAGCTGGTCGCCGAACAGCTTCTTGATGTTCGGCGCGTGCTGCTCGATCAGGTCCGTCAGATCGAGCATGGCGCCGGCTTCAACCAGCTTGCCGAGATCGCCCTTCGGGCTGATCAGGTGCGGATAATCGCCGGACGCCGCGATCAGCGCGATTTTCTGCGCCGCGTCGCCGACTTCGAATTCCGCGTCGAGCGTCACGCCCGTGGCCGCCGTGATGGCCCGGCCGACGGCGTCCTGCATGTTCTGCCAGTTCGGGCTCGGATCCGCGCTGTAGAACGTGAACGTGATCGGCTCAAGCTCGCCGCCGGCATCGCCGGAGCCCGCGGAACCGCTTCCGCCGCTGCCTGCGGAGGTTGACGCGCCGCCGCCGGCGTTTCCGCCGCTTCCTCCGCCGTCGTTCTTCTTGCCGCCGCAGCCTGCAATCAGCCCCGCCAGCATGATGACGGCGAGCAGCAGGCCCAGCCATTTTCTTTGTTGGTTCATGCTGTCTGTTACCCCTCCCATGTTTTGATCGTCAACAGGTTGTATTGGTCATCGGGCGAACCCGCCAATACCGAAAACAAGTCGGTTATCGGCAACAAATCCCCTGACGCCGGCGGTCAGGTTTTGACCGCGCCGAGCGTCATGCCCTTCACGAAATACCGCTGCAGGAACGGATAGACGAACAGGATCGGCAGCGTGACAACCATCGTGATCGCCATCTTGATGGACTCCGGCGACACCTGCGCCATCACTTCCGTCATGTTGCGCGCCCGGTAGTCGACGTTCGACTGCGTGCTCTGGAGCACTTTCATGAGCTCGTATTGCAGCGTCGTCAAATGCTCGGACTGCGAGTTGAACAGGTAGGTGTCGAACCACGAGTTCCACTGCCCCACCGCGACGAACAGCGCGATGGTCGCGAGCGCCGGTTTGGTGAGCGGCAGAATGATGCGCCAGTAGATCGTGAAGTCGTTCGCGCCGTCGATTTTGGCCGATTCCTGGAGCGCGTACGGCAGCCCGTCGATGAACGAGCGGATGACGAAGACGTTGAACGCGCTGACCATACCCGGCAGGATGTAGACGGCGAACGTGTTCATCAGATTCAGGTCGCGGATCAGCAGGAAGAACGGGATCAGGCCGCCCGAGACATACATCGTGAGCGCCAGAAAGACGGAGACGAACCGCCGACCCTGGAAGTCCTTCCGGCTCAGCGTGTAGGCGAGCATCGACGCGCTGATGACGCCGAGCGCCGTGCCGATCAGCGTGCGGAGCGCCGAGTTGCGAAAGCCCGTCCCCAAATGCTTGTAAGCGAAAATCACTTCGTAGTTCTTGAGCGTGAACTTGCGCGGGTAGACCGTGATGCCGCCCCGCACCGTATCGATCGAATCGTTGAGCGAAATGGCCAGCACGTTCAGGAACGGATAAAGCGTAACCACCAGCACGGCCGTCACGAACGTGTACACGAACGCGTCAAACAGACGGTCGGACAGGGAAGATGCCGATTGAACCTTGCGTCTCATGCGCGCTCCTCCCTACATGATGCTTTCCCTGGTCACGCGCTTGAAAATGCCGTTCGCCGTGATCAGCAGCAGGATGCTGACGACCGAGTTGAACATGTTGATCGCCGTCCCGAATGAGAACCGTCCCATGCCGAGGCCGTAGTTCAGCGCGTACAGATCGAGCACCTGCGAATATTCGCGCACCAGATTGTTGCCGAGCAGGAATTGCTTCTCGAAGCCGATGCTGATCAGGTGGCCGATCGACATGATGAGCAGGATGATGATCGTCGTCCGGATGCCGGGCAGCGTGATGTGCCAGATCTGCTGGATCCGGTTCGCCCCGTCGACCCGGGCGGCCTCGTACAGCTCCGGGCCGATCCCCGCGATCGCCGCGAGATAAATGATCGCGTTCCAGCCGGTTTCCTTCCATACGTCGGCCAGCGTGACGATGAACCAGAACAGCTTGCCCTTCGCCATGAACTGGATCGGCTCGTCGATGACGCCGAGCCACAGGAGCAGCCCGTTCACCGCGCCACCGTCGGTGGAGAGCATCTTCGTGACGATGCCGGCGACGACGACCCATGAGACGAAGTGCGGCAGATAGGACACCGTCTGCACGAAACGCTTGTACAGCATCTGCCTGACTTCATTCAGCATGAGCGCGAAGAAAATCGGCACGACGAAGCCGGCCACGAGTCCCATCATGCTCATCGCCAGCGTGTTTCGCAGCACCTGGTAGAACAGCGCGTCCTGGAACAGCGCCCGGAAATGATCCAATCCGACCCATTCCTGCTCGCTGAACGGGCGTCCGGGCCTGTAGCGCTGGAACGCCATCGTCCATCCCCACAGGGGCAGGTAACTGAACACGAACACCCAGACCACGAACGGCAGCGACATCGCGTACAGCCACCGGTTCCGGAGCGCCGTGCGGAAGAAACGCACGGTTCGCTCTCTCCGCGTCATTTTCCCCGTTGTTGTTGCCGCTTCCATGCGAACCCTCCCGTTTTCGACATCACCCATTCTAGCGGAATCGCTTTCATCGAAATACCCGACAGATCGAACCGAAAATCATGCGGAAATCAGTCAGGCTGCTCCGACGCCTTGCCGGCGCAGGAGCAGCCTGTTCCCGCTCAGCTTCCGCCCGCCCGTTTCCGGAAAGCGGCAGGCGACATGCCGACGTATTTGCGGAATTTTCCGTGGAAATAATCAACGTTTGCGTATCCGACCCGTTCGGCGACCTCATACACCTTCATGCCCTTCAGCAGCAGCTTCTTCGCCTCTTCGATCCGGACCTTGTCGAGGTAGGTGTTGAAGTTCTCCCCGGTCTTGTGCTTGAACACCTTGCCCAGATAGGCGCTGCTGTAATTCAGCAGCCCGGCGATCGTCTCGAGCTTCAGGCTCCGGTCGTAGTGGCGGTGAATGATGTCGATCATTTTCTTCACCTGCGTCTCGGCCCCGCCCTGCCCCGACTCCCGCGCAAAGGCGATCATCAGGCTGCCCATCCGCTCCATGAGCTGCGTGAACCGGCACGCCTTGTACAGCTCGACCAGGCTGAACTGAAGGAGCCCGTCGACCGTTCCGGGCCGCTGCGCCTCCAGCCGGGCGGCAACCGCCGAGACGAGCTGTCCGCACGACGCCTTGACCGCCTCTTCATCCGCGCCGGAAGCCAGCAGCCGCTTCCCCGCTTCCCCGATCCACTCGCCGATGGACGCTTCGTTGGCCACGTCGACGGCGATCGCCAGTTTGTCCGTCAGGTCGGACAGATCCGGCGGTTCGGAGGCTTGCGTTCCGTCCGGTCCATGTTCGGCAGCGACCGCCGGATGGATGCGCCCCGGCTCGAGGAAGAAAGCGCGGCGAAGCGCCGCCGACGCCCGGGCATGGGACTGCGGAATGCCCGTCCAGTCGACCGCCGCGCCGCCGGAGGCCGCGGTTATGTCCAGCCCCAGCCCGGCAAGCGCGCCCGCGATCGATTTCAGGAGCGCTTCGCGCTGCGCCTCGCCTCCCAGGCCTCCGGCGACGAGAACGCCGAAATCCCCGTCCGCCGAGTAGCAAATCCGCTCCGCCGACGAGAGGGCGCGGGCCAGCCGGCGTCCGCCTTCATCCAGCACGTACGGATCGGGCTGCCGGCAATGGGGGCGGATGACGACGGCTTCCCATTTCGAGCCGTCCAGACCGGCGCGCGCGGCAGGTTCGGCCAACGCGGCCGCCGGCGTACCCGAAAGCAGCGAACGGACGACCGTCTCGGCCGTCCAGCCGGCCGCGCGCTCCCGTTCGGCGGCTTCCCGGTCGAGCGTCTCCCTGAGCCGCCGCAAATAATCGATCAGCTCGTCTTCGTCGACCGGTTTGAGCATGTAGCCGTCAATCCGGTGCGCCATCGCCCGGCGGGCGTAATCGAACTCCGCGTAGCCGCTCAGGATGAGCATGTGGAGCCGTTTGTCGCGGGCACGCAGCCGCTCGATCGCCTCCAGGCCGCCGATGCCCGGCATCTTGATGTCGATGATGACGAGATCCGGCCGATGCCGCTCGTATTTCAGCAGCGCGTCCCGGCCGCTTGCGGCCGTGTCGACGACCGTGTAGCCGAAGGACTCCCAGTCGATCAGCGTGCGCAAACCTTCGCGGATGGTCGGCTCGTCATCCGCCACCAGCACCTTGTACATGCGTTCGTTCACCTCCGGCCGGCAGCCGGAACGATACGCGCGTGCCGGCGCCGATTGCGCTTTCGATGCGAAGCCCGCTGTTCGGGCCGTACATCAGGATCAGTCGTTGATGGACATTTCGCAGGCCGATCCGGCGCTGCTCCTCCCCTTCCTGCTCGTCAAGCGACGCGATGAGCGCGGCCAGCCGCTCCCCGTCCATGCCGACGCCGTCGTCGGCCACCTCCACCAGCACGTCGCCGCCGATCCGCACGATGCGAAGGGTGACGGCGCCGCCTTCCTCTTTGCCTTCGATGCCGTGGATGACCGCGTTCTCGACGATCGGCTGGATGATGAGCGGCGGCACGGGGATGCTCTCCGTTCCGGGCTCGTTCAGCAGCTCGTACTTCAGCCGCTCCTCGTAGCGGAACCGCTGGATGTCGAGATAACAGCGGACGATGTCGATCTCGTCCTCGAGCCGCGCGAGGCGGCGGCTGATCTCGAGGTTCTTGCGCATCAGCTTGCCGAGGAGCCGGACGATCTGGGCGATTTCCTTCTCGCCCTTCAGATGCGCCTTCATGCGGATCGACTCGAGAGCGTTGAACAGGAAATGCGGGTTGATCTGGCTGGCCAGCATTTTGAGCCGGATCTCGTTCTGCTTCATCTCGAGCCGGTGCTTCTGCCGGTTCGACTCCTGCACTTCGTTCACGAGGCTGTGGATGCTGGAGACCATCGAGTTGAACTGGCGGGCGAGCTGCCCGATCTCGTCCTGGCCGTCGATTTCCATGACCGTGGTGAGGTTGCCCGTCGCCACTTTCGTGATGTGCTTGCTGAGCCGGCTCATCCGCCGGGTGAGCATGCCCGAGAACGCGTAGGTCAGCATGACGCCGACGATGAGCGCGGCGAGGATGACGGCAAGCGCCGTGAGCTGGATGCGGTCGACGTCGGCCGTGATGTCCTCGACCGCGAAAATCGTGATGATCCGGAGCCCGTTCACGCTCGCGTCCGGCACCAGCGGCTCGATGAGCACGCGGTACGCTTCCCCGTCGATCTGCTGCTCGAACATGCCCTGCCGGGCTTCCGCCAGCTCCGGATCGAAGTCGATGCCGGCGAGCGTCCGGCCGAGCCGGTCGGGGCGGTTCGCCGCCACGATCGTGCCGCTGTCGTCCACGATCATCGTGTCGAACGATTCCTGCGCGACGATCGTGCCGAGCGTGTCCATGTTCACGTTGATGACAAGCACGCCGCTCGTCTTCTCGTTCGGAAAATAAACCTTGCGCACGAGGCTCAGATAATGGCGTCGGTCTCGCTCATCCTCGAGGTAGTACCACCCCACGGCGCCGCTGTAGCTTTCCAGCGCCCAGCGGTACCACCAGGCGTTCCGGATCGCTTCGCCCGGCTGCATGAATTCCCAGTTGTTCAACATCGTCGGGTTGTCCATGTAGAACCGGATGTTCGAAATTTCGTTGTACAGGTTGATGTACTGCCCGAAATCGGGATAGGAGCGGTAGGTCGATACGACCTCCCAGGTGGAACGGTATCTCCGGTTTGCGACCGTCTCGAGCCGGTCGTCGTTCGCAAGCCGGTAGGCGATGTCTTTCGCGACGTTGATGACCTCCATCGTACGCTGCTTGACACGATCCACGTTGGCGACCGTCTGCTCGACGGCGTTGTCGAGCGCCATGTTCCGGAGCTGTCCGGTGAAGAACAGCCCGACAGCCAGGACGGGAATGAACACGACGACATGGAACGACAGCGCCAGCTTCGTTCTCAGCCGCAGGTTGTTCACGAATTGCAGCGCGGATTGAAACACGGGGCGTCCTCTCCCATCGCTTTCGCAACTGTTGTCCGTCCTTCCCGGCTTACGCCTCCCCGAGCAGCCGCACGCCCCTGCCGGGCACGACCGTCCGTCCTTCCACCGTCCCGCCGCTCAACAGATCCGTATAGCGTCCTTCATGCAGCTCCACTTCCCGGGCTTCGGCATTATGGTTCAAAAGAAACAGCACGCCGCGTCCGTCCTTCACCCGCCGCGAGCTTTCCACGCCTTCGGGCGCCCTCTTCACGAGCGGCCGGATGTTCTTGTCCGCGCACAGCCGGCCGAGGAATCCTTCGAGGAACGCCGCATCCGGACTGGACGCGACATACCAGGCCTGGCCGGAGCCGAACCGGTTCACGGTCACGACCGGCATGCCGGCGTAGAAGTCGTCGCCGTATTCGGCGATCGCCTCCGCGCCTTCGAGATGGATCAGGTCGCAGAGCAGGCCGCATTCGTATTCGCCGTTAAGGTCGCCGAACGGCTTCGTCATGACGATCCGGTTCTTCTGGT
>Ga0065720_1019957_pt1 | contig 18305 bp, 18 predicted proteins | sample Thericmetagenome_FD_59107 | JGI IMG/M metagenome (GOLD analysis project Ga0065720, IMG submission 59107) | Thermophilic microbial communities from the Joint Bioenergy Institute, California, USA of rice/straw/compost enrichment - eDNA_2 v2... | ecosystem: Engineered > Solid waste > Grass >...
GGATTCGCTGGTCGTCACCGACCCAACTACTAACCGGGCCCTCAGTGGCTTAACTAGGGCAGAGCGGACGGGATGCCGTGCTTTCCACTGGGTATGGTCGTACGTGCCAGATTCCCCCGAAAATGTAACTCAAATAGAGAGTAGCTTGGTGGCCGTCGGATTTTATGACCCAAGACCAAAGTTGGGGGCCAAGGAAGAATCGGGCATTCAGAGTTGGATCGAAGAACACTAATCCTCCCATAATCGACCAAGGCAGGAGACTACTGACACACACCTCAACGAGAATCGAGTTCCAAACAAGAATACCGTCTCATTATCCCCGAAGAACGCCATGCTATGTATGGATGGATGACCCTCTCTCCTCCCCTGTCTGTATACAATACAAAACATTGTTTATCCCATTGTAAAAAAAGCGGCAAACGGCCCACACAATCTTCATTCCTGAAATCCTAGTCCTCAGTGTAATCTTTTTTTTCTGTTGTCCCTTCTTCCTCCTTACCCAACCAATCACAATCGGAGGTCCGCCCTCAATAAACCTTCAACTTCTTCGTCTTATCTTTCTTCCCTCCTTCCAGCCCAACCACCGCCTGTGTCGAAAACGAACAGTACTTATCCTTGATCGCCACCACCTCATATGTACCCTCCTGACTAGCCTTAATTACCTTGCTATGCTCGTGGCTAATATCATGCCTCGTCTCCAGCACCTGCGACTTTTGCCCTTTACGAGCGTTCGTGCTACGCGTGTAAGTGAACTCGAACGGCGGGGTGCCGAAGAACTCGAACAGTATATCGACCTCGCCGCCCTCATGGATGTCTACGCGCACACTCTTGCCCTTGCTGATGCGAACCGCGGGAAGCGGGTGGATGGTCTTAGTGATGGAGACAGGAGCGCGGCATTCCGAGGCCTTGTCGGAAACAGAGGTGATGGTAAACTCGCCGGGCGATTCGGCGATACGACGGAAGTTGGTGTTGGGAGACTTGGCCTTGAGCTCCACGCCGTTGAAGGTGTACCAGACTTCGAAGGGCGCCTGGCCTGAGAGGGTGTACGAGATGCGCTCGCCGACGCAGTAATCGGTGCGGGTCTCGAGGGGGTAGATGGTGGGTGCTTCGAACAGCTGGACTTGGACGGACGGGCCGCTGAGAATACCGGATGTCGAATGGCATCCACTGCCGTCACGGATATCGCGGATGCGAATGTGCTGGGTGCCCAGGCGAAGGTGGTGCCGGGGGATCTTGAGCTCGTAGGAGTGAGAATCGATGGCGGGAGTCCGGTATATTTCGGGTACGGCGGCGCTCTGGTGCTTGATCTCAACCTCGAGGAAGAAAGGAGGTACGCCAGTGAGGGTGATCGGGATACCATCCTCATTGTCCTGCTCGGACTTGCAGTACTTGAAGGTCTGTCCGGGCTTGACGAACGAGGCCGTCGGCTTCCGGTTGACATTTTGTTTCACGATGATAGGTTGGAAGCCTCTGTTGCTCGAGTAAAGATCGTCCTCCAGGGCCGTGAACTTGTAGGTGTACGTGCCAGCCTTGGACGTGTCGGCTTGGATAGCCTCCTTGCCAACGACTCCCTCGATCTTCTTCTTGCTTAAAGAGCTGGAACCCTGGAGTGGATGATGGCGAACTTCGTATTCCACAGTGAAGGGAGGAGTGCCTACTCATACATGTCAGCAAGCCCATCTTAGCACCGTCTCGAATTTGTATAACTCACCTTTGAGAGCAACCTCGAAACCAGATACGTCGCCCTCGCAGACATCCTGAAGCTGGAAGCCAGTTTCGGTCTTCGACACACCATGGGTAAGAGCAACAGAGAGCTCGGGCCGCGGAAACCAGTCGACATCGAATCTGGAAGCCTTCGGATCCACGACACCGTGACACTGGCTGTCCCAAACATCTGTGATCGCGAAAGCACCGCGTCCCCGAACCTCGAGGAAACCGTTGTCACTCTTGATAATCTTCTCCTGGACCTTGGGCTTGTCTGGCGAACCATCATGGAGGTTGGCGTAGTAAACCTTCCAGGGCCCCTCCCCAGTAAGACGGAGCGGAAGCTTGACAGACGAACCCTCCACAGCCAAGATCTTGCGCTTGCCATCGACCTGACCGAAAGCGGCGCGGGGGCTCTGACGCCGGACGGAGATCTTGAGCTCCTCCTGCAAGAAGTTCCGGCAGCCTCTCTTGTCCTGGACGCTGGTCAATCCGAGAGTGTATTCGCCACCGGTAGTCAAAGGAGCAGTCTTGATTTGATACGAGTTCTCTTGGATATTCGGAACCTTGAACTGCTTCCTCTTGCCGTCATGAATAAGCTCCCATTCGAGAGTGAACGGAGGATCGCCGAGAAGCAGGATGTCAACAGTGACCTGATCGCCGAGGCAAGAGCTCATCTTGCCCGTGCTGTGCTGGATCAACGCAGCCGCCGCCGGCTTGACGTCTTGTTCAAGTACATACTCAGGACCGGAGAGTTTCTGGCCATCGTAGATAGAGTCGCCAACATGCGTGAAGATGTACTTGTGGTGACCAGCAATGCGGGGAACCAAATCCAATTGGTACCGCAGGCCAGGGATGCTCACCCGTTCAGACCGTCGTTCGCCATTCGAAATGACGTCGTACCTAACGATGAACGGAGGGGTACCAATGAGATCCAGATCCACCCTGAGACCAATCGAGTTGCCAGCGCATGTGTCCGGGATTTCTTCGTGGCGAAGAGAAAGCCTCGGCTCCAATGGATTGAGCAACAGGCAAGAAGACGGCTCCTGAATCTCACCCTCGCATTGACTCGCAGACACCGACTTAAGAGTGTAGAGACCAGGGGCAGAAATGGTCGGTCTGTCGCGATTATTCTTGGCAGTGTATGTGCCGATCGTAACCACATCGCCATGGTCACCACTTTCGGTAAGCGTATCGATCGGTGAGAACTGCCAAGCGATCTGATAAGTCGAATCCTCGCGCGAGCCACCGGAGAGACCGTACGAAACGGGGAGGTTCTTCGACTTCCCCTTGGCCACCTTGAGAGGATGCCTAAGATCGCAACCCTCCAAGCGAATGACAGGCCGCTTCTTGACCACGAAGCTCTGCGTGAGATGCTTGGGCTTGGGCTTGCCGTCGGGATCATCGGCTAGGGAGTCGTACTTGATAATGTTGCCGAAGCCGTCCTGAACCTCGTCGATGGAATACTGCCAATCGCCGCTGGAGTGCATAGACTCGTTGAGCCCCACAGGAACCTTCTGAGCCCGGGCCCAGGAGATATCGTCTTCGTCATAACCCCAGTTGTTTGACCGCAATCCGCTCAGGGGAGACACGAAACCTTCCGGCTGGAGACTCTGGAAATGGAAGCTGTGGTCCTTGCCATTGATCATACGGCTGTACTTAATCTTGAGCGGGGGTGTGCCTTCCACCATCATGGACAGATCCGATAGATCGCCAACGCAACGATGGGCCGACAGCGCAGGGCCGACCCAAGCCTTTGGGCAAGATACCACAAAAGTCAATGGGTTTCTCCGCTGAACCTCCAGCTTGTACTCGTCAAGAACGCGGCCGAGTCTATATGCACCCGTCTTCTTGACCGGGAAGTCGAACTGGACAATGCTCTGCACAGTATCGCCATCCTGACTTTCCCTCTTCGCGCGACGCTCGATATCGCGGAGCTGGCTCTTGCTCAGCTTGATAGACTCTTGCTGACCGGTTTCGAAATCGGTCCGGATCAGCTCAACCTCGACAGGGATTGTGGAATTGAAAAAGATGGGGATATTTGCAGTTTTCCGGTCGCCACCCAAACAGAAGGGCTGGAGCTCAGGGTTGAGAATCGCAGATCTGGACCTAGTCAGCAACATGCCATGGTAAGGAGATGTTCATTTCGCTCACCCTTCGGGAAGAATATTAATGATCTGGCGACCCATGATCAACGAGGAGTTTTGCAGAATGCTGGACAGCTTGACGTTGTGCTCCGAGATCGCTATCTCTCGGTCGTAGAAGACCTTGAGGAGCCCGATAACCCAAGACTGCCAAGGGAACTACACACAACCAGTCAGTAAGTCTTAAAACAACAGGCAGAAGCCTTGAGCCCAAAACCAAGAGAGACATACGCCAATGTTGAACATGAGAATCCAATCAAACATGGCATGGATGGCAAACGCCACCATGACGAACGGCTGTGACAGCTCAAGCCACGGTATCCTGAGCTCCGGTAGCCCGAAGAGGAACACGCAATCGATGGCGATCCATTTTAAGAAGAGCAAGAAGGACTCGGTATCCTCTTCGAGGACCTGGGTCCAGTCGTAGAGCTTCCAGGCCGTGAGGGCCAGGTAGAAGGCAAACGCGTAGAAGCGCTGTGTTGGCGCATCGAGTATATGTAACGGTATTACCGGGGAAATGTTGGTTGCCTGGCGACCTGCTTGTGGCGCGAGCGGTAAAGGACTTGTTCTCTTTATTGTTGTTGATGTAGTTGAGTCAGAGGGCCTCGCAGGACCCCGTCGCGCCGCCACGGGCGTCTGCGGGAAGGCGCCGACAGCGGGTGCGTCACTCATTGCATCCCGAGCCCAGGAGGAGCTGCTAGTAAAAGGGATGCGAGGACAATAAGAAGAGTGGTTGTCGATGCGTCAACGTCGCGGCCGATGGTGGTGTCGCGATCAAGCTGCCTGGCACCTCTTGGGCTTCGAGACAGATCGTTTCGTAGCTTGTCTGGTCAAAAAAGAAGCTATTCAAAGGAAATTTTCTTCAGAGGCTGCCACTGGCAGCTAACGAGAATTCTGTGTCGGCGATGGCTGCTGTAGTTTGGATGCAGCCTGGACTCCACGCATTTCTGCTGGAGCTGTCGAACTCCCAAAATTCCTGCCTGTCGGCTTGGAGTGGCACGTCGAGACGCGGTCTGGTCTTTCAATGCCGCGCTGTGGTTGTGCTGCAAAACCAAGAGCAAAACCTCAGGCCAGGGTCCTAAACGGGTGATCATTGTCACCACATGATTGGTTCATCCAGCCAAGGCACCCCACAGCTCCCCACCAATTCTCTGGCCCACCAACCAACAGCTCGAAATCATGCTCAGCAAGCCAACAAACACCTTGAAGTCGGATAGAAGCTGAATGGAACCTGAACCCTCAGGAGATATAAACATCCCAAACTGTGAGCGAAAATGATAATTATTTCTTGAAATATAATCACATCGCTTGCAATTGAATTTGATTTTTTTTTTTCATTGTTGTCTCTGGTCCTGATCCCTGCAATCAAGTTACCCAAAACTCAAAGACTAGTCACACACATGATCCCTCTTGATCTTGCCGAGTTCCAATGCCTACCCGCTTTCCCAACTAATACCACTTCACAAAATCTGGACCCTCGCAAGCCACTACGATACGGCTAGGCATAGACGTATCTCCATTTGGTCAGTATATCTTAGCGATAAAAGCACACAAAAGCTTTCACTTACACCTAACATCAAAAGCCCGAACCAAGAACTACAAGTAAAAGTTGTTGTGCCTTCGTGACATCACAGCGAGCAAGAACATTGTTGTGTAGCTTTGATCCATTATAGCGGCTCCGAAGTTTTGGGCTCCGCTCCAACAAAACTTGACATCAGATTTGTCATAATTGACCTTACTTAATTACCTCCCATGGCCTATTAGCCCTCCAAACATGGGCCCAAAAAGGAGATCAAATGCTGGAATGGTCGATGGAGGAGCAGTTGATGGAGAAACCATAATAACCCCAGAACAAAATGGAGCCATGCTACCCCTTCGCCGCTCAGGCCGTGTGAGGAAACCGCCAGGTTATAGCAAGCTGGACAGTCCCAAAGACAAAACACAAGCATCACAGCAAGAGGCCCCCGCATCCCCATCAGTCCGTCGGAACCCCAAGCGAAAGAGTGTTCCTGAAGTCTTCGACATTCCAGAAAACCTCTTGGAGACGTCGCTTGGGCCTTGGAAGGAGAATGAGCAGACAGAATGGCCAAGTTGGGTCGAGTTGGAGTCTGATCCAGTAAGCCAATCTCTGCATACATACTTAGCTTAATTAGCCCCCATAACCCCATGCTTACTCCTTAAGTAGGCATTCTTCACGGCTATATTGGGTCTTCTCGGAGTAAAGGGAGCAAAGATAGAAGAAGTGCTCTCAGTCGATGAGGACTCTTTTGCCGCTCTCTCGTAAGTCACTACAATCCCGGGCTACCCTGTTCGATCAGCTTGATTCTAATACCTAGATCCGCAGTCATCCTGTCTATGGACTGGTCTTTCTCTATGAGTACATCGAAGAAGAGGGCGGAGACGAAGTCCAGGGAAGTGAGGGAGTGTGGTTTGCAAATCAGGTACATCAGTCTGTCAATCTTTCATTCAAGAAAGAGGGCATCGTTGACAACTCCTTCTACAGACCACAGCCAACGCCTGCGCGACGATAGCGCTCCTAAACATCATCATGAATGCTGAGGGCCTGGAGCTTGGGGAGAAACTCCGTCAATTCAAAGAGGAATCGTTGCCCTTATCCCCGCCACTACGAGGAAACCTGATTACCAACAGCACTTGGATTCGTCTGGCGCACAACTCTTTTGCTCGGTAGGATGTCTCGTTACCAATAGTCGTCCTGGTTCTTCCCTCTAACTCCAAATAGGCGCCTGGACCTTCTAAACGCGGCCCTCTGTCTAGAGAATGAGGTGGACAAAAGGAAAAAGCGTGCCAGGGCAACAAACCGGAAAGCTAAGTCAAAATCAAAGTCCGTAACCGACTCTGCCTACCACTTCATCGCTTACGTACCAGTCGGCCGGAAAGTGTGGCAGCTTGATGGGCTCAAAACGGGCCCCGTATGCATTGGTAAGCGTCTCGGGCTCCCTACTCCGTTCTTTTGACTAACTCAAGTTAGGAGAATACCCACCAGACAAACCATGGACTTCGGTCATGCAACCAGTGCTCGAAAAGCGCATGATGCGCTATGAAACCGAGAGGCTCTCATTCAGCCTGATGGCGCTCTGCGGTGACAACTTCTCTGTCAGACGTCGCCGACTGGCAGAAAATATCCGGATACTACATCAGCTCAATGCCAAACTGAGCTCGGCCAACCAAGAATGGACTGCCTCAAGATTCGCCGATGCCGACCCTGATGTTATCTACCGGCTGGAGGATACGAGGCTAGCTGCGTACCAGCTCGATGCTGAGGATATTCTTACTTGTCCTGATCGAACGGAGTCGGCCAATTTCCCCGAGACTCAAACGGTTCAAGCAGGTCTCGAAGTCTGGGAGAAAACCGCCAAAGAGCAGAAACGAATTCGCAATGAGTATGAGGCTGAGCTACGGACAAGTCTCGGGGGTCAGGAGTCGGCAGCTGCAGCAGTCTTTGGTAGGACAAAAGACCATACGGCGGCCATTCATGAGTGGGTGAAGAAGTTGGCACAACATGGGGTGTTGAAAGAGTTGCATGAGAAGGTGCAGATGCAAAGTGGATTCTAGAAGAAGTCGATGGATATGGTATATCGAGAACGCTTACATGAGGCGTTGTGTCTCTAGGGCATAGACCTGTTGGTACGTATGTCAGGGGGAGGCGCTGAACCATTAAAACAACTGGAATGCGTCGGCTGTGCCACCTTCAAGAAACTTTCCTCCCTTGGCGATTTTGGTCCATGTGTGAATCCCAATAATCGCGTGGGTGTCATCGAAGTTAAGAACAATACATAATAACTACATTGGTCTCTGGATCTTCACTTTCACTTTGAAAGGATCATTCCCTCACTTAAACTGTGGCGACCGTGACACCTTGGGACTTTGAACAGCAACAACACATCCTGAAAGAATTCTTTGGCCGTAGAGTCAAGTCATTATCTCTTTAACAACACGTCCAGCAAACGTTGGACTTTGGGATGAAGCCTTATTCCATGACGTAATCCTCCTGTTTCACGTGGGGGAAGGCCAGATCTTGGCATCTCTCCCGTTCTGGCAAAGGCGGTCAACTGCCGCAGAAGACCGGTAGAGTACCCTTTGCCAAGCATCAGACCAGCCAGGCCCCCTGGCCCAGTCTCCACTGCCCGGGGCCCCCATCAAAAACCAGTCAAAAAAGCTGGAGCCAACGACGGGTCAACAGCCGGCTCCAAACAACACCGTTACCGTTACCCAGAGCGTTCTAACGGTCAGTCCGCCAGTGGTGCTGGACTGCTGTCTTCGGGACCACCTGCCAGAAAGCCTGGCCTTGACTTGCCCTCCGACTCACTCCGGACCTGTGACACACCTAGTCTGCACTCTGCAGAGGCCAGCAAGTTGAGCAGTCTTCCTATCCCTCCGACTGAGCCCTCCTTAAGTTCTTCCCCTCCTCCGGACTTCCAGCTTCTGGCCTGCTGGCGGCCGTCGTCCAGTCCAGCCCGAGTGACGACTCCAAAAAAAATCAACCCCCATAGGAGTAGTCCCCAGTCCCACATACCTACCTCCCACCTGCAGAGGCCCCCTCATCCAGGCCCCGATTCGGGAGGCATGTCAAAACGCAACAGCGTGGCCGCCGCTAACGGCGCGGCCTCTTCCTCTCGGGAGACGGCCGTTGCTAGTCCTAGCCCGCCGGCGTCTTGTATGTCTATTTCCACTTGTCCTTTGCTGCCGGTCATCCACGGCAGCAGAAAAATGCCGAACCACAATATTGACTCCCCTCTTCTTCCAGTCCCAGCAGTAGACAACAAGCAGAAACTGCTACTGTCCTCCGATTCAGGCCACTTCTCCCTCATTCGTGCCCTACACCTGGCAGACTATATCACTGAACTCAATGGTGGGTGAACCACCCCCGGACCTTACGACGCAGGGTGTTCCATTCGCCGGTTGTGAACCATGGCTAACAAAAGCATTGTTTGATGTTCTCCGATTGCAGGCCTTTGCGGTATTCTCTCGGTCTTCTCTTCCATGCGCTACTGTCTCGGCGACCCGTCATCGCACGGCAACCTCTGGACAGCCCTCTCCCTCTTGCCCTTCGCATTCTTCTTTGACTTCCTGGATGGCCGTGTTGCGCGGTGGAGGAAGAAGAGCAGCATGATGGGGCAGGAGTTGGACTCTCTGGCTGATTTGGTATGCTGTCTCTCTTATATTGCCCCTTACACTCTCACATCATGCTAACTGCCCTTTCGCAGATCTCCTTCGGCGTCGCCCCGGCAACAATCGCCTTCGCAATCGGTATCCGCACGCCTTTGGACCATCTCTGCCTTGGCTTCTTCGTCCTGTGCGGTTTGACCCGCCTAGCCCGGTTCAACGTGACCGCAACAGCCATCCCCAAGGATGCCTCTGGCAAAGTCAAGTACTTTGAGGGCACACCCATCCCCACGACGTTGGCTCTCGATGCGCTCATGGCACTATGGATCTCGCGCGGGCAAATACACGACTCATTGCCCGGCGGCGTGTGGCTGGCAGGCTCGGTGCTCGAGGTGCACCCCGCGGTGCTGCTGTTCATGGTGCACGGGTGTTTGATGACCAGTCGGACGATACGGATCCCGAAGCCGTAGATCCTTATTTCTCATCCACTCAATCACCCTCCTCTTTTTTCCTCAGCATTTAACATTTTTCACGATTACTTGTTTCATTCATCATGAACAACAGCAACACACAACGCATTCCAAGTTTCTTTGTCTTCTGTGTTTTGTATTCCCCCCCCCCTCCTTCCCCCAATCAAGGCTGAAGAAACAGACTCTTCTTGCCATCTTCTTTCAGTCCGTTAGGTACCTCATAAACACACCTTACACTGTGTTGAGAAAGAGAACGTGGAGTGGCAAGTTTTGTTTGGGTGCGTTGGGATTTGGAAAACAAAAAGAAACAGAAAGCAAGAAAACTGGAGGAACATGCCAATACTGGTCAAGTCTTGAGGAAGTCATCATCTAGGTAGGGCATGGGAGGGTCAAAAAGCGGGAACGGAAAAAGGGCAGCGAAGAAGCGAATGGGTGGTGGAGATACCAAAAGAAAACAAAGAGAATGTCTTGTTTTTGATTTTGACTTTCCTTACATCATTTGAAAGGGTTGAGCACGGGTGAGAGAAGCTGTGATGAGGGCAAGGATTTGCATTTTGCTTTTTGTGTTGTTTCCTTCTGTGTGGATTGTGAATTTCCTTTTCTGCTGCTGGTGTGGGCAATGGTTTGAACATTTCGGATAGGAACAGCCGGGGATGATGGATAGACCAAAGACAAATACCACTCCTTGTTTTTTTCCCCTGCTTTTCATGGCTCAAGACCAAGGATGCTTTTCTCGACAGTCAAAAGCGTGTGAATAGGAACAAGAACATGCTGAGCGAAGCGATTAATACCCTACTCAACACCACTATATGACTTCCAACACATCTTTCATTTGATCAAGATTACAATCCTATCTATCCCCACAAAAAATCTTCCCATACACTAGCTCTAGGTACTTAACACCAAATGATGCTTCAAGGAAAGTCTTAGTTCTCTTCCTTCTTCTCACCCTCTTCCTTCTTCTTGGCCACGTGCGGGAAAGGGTTGTACATGCCGCGGTCGGCCTTGAGTTTCTTGAGCTTCTCGACGGCCTCGTCCAGTGGATAGGGCACGTCACGGGCTTGAGTAGAGGTGTCGTCGCGGTAACGGATGTTGACCGTGCGGTTGCGTTTCTCCTCGTCACCAACGACGAAAATGAAGTTGTCTGGCACAAACCGTCAGCTCCTAGAAACCTTTGACAATGCGAAAGGTATGACTTACACTGCGCCAACTGGCCATTACGAATCTTCTTCTGCAGGGTGTTGCCCGAGCTATCAACGTCAACATAGAAGCGGGCCTGCTTAAGGATGGCCGCAACCTCCTTGGCATAGTCGAGGAAGCCCATGCCGACAGGGATGACAAGAACTTGGCGAGGCGACAGCCAGAAGGGCCACTTGCCGGCGAAGTGCTCGCATAAAATGGCCGTGAAGCGCTCGATCGAGCCAGCCATGGCGCGGTGGATCATGACAGGGCGAGCGCAGCCGGGGGACAAAGGCTTCTTGGGGACGAGAGGCTTCTTCTTGCCATCCTTCTTTTCGGCAGCGTCCTCCTTCTTCTCGCCGTCGACGGCGGGCTTTGCCTCCTCGGCCTTGGGCTGCTCCTTCTTCTCCTCCTTGTCCTTCTGCGCGGCCGTCTGCGCGCCCTCAGCGGTCTGGTATTCCAGGGAGAAGTTGATGGGCTGCTGGAAGTCGAGCTGGATAGTGGCACATTGCCAGGGGCGCTGTCGAGAAGGTTAGCATGTGGACTCGCGGAAAGTAAGGGGGGTTGCCGTACGTTGAGGCAGTCTAGCACGGCGATATCGATCTTGGGGCCGTAGAAGGCACCGTCGCCAGGGTTGAGCTCCCAAGAGACGCCGTTCTGGGAGGCTGCGAACTCATCGAGAGCCTCCTTCAGGCGGGCCTCGGCACGGTTCCAAGTCTCGATATCACCCATGAACTTCTCTGGGCGAGTAGACAGCTTAAGCTTGAAGGTCAGGCCCAGCATGCCGTAGAAGGAGGCCATGAAGTCGAAGAGATCGGCGACTTCCTGCTTGATCTGATCCTCACGGCAGACTAAGGAGGTTAGCAGGGGACCATCAAGGCTAGGGTGTCCGGCTTACAGATGTGAGCATCGTCCTGCTGGAATCTCCTGACACGGGTCAGACCGCTGAGGGCACCGCTAGCCTCGTTACGGTGAAGGACACCGAAGTCGGCAAAACGGAGAGGAAGCTCCTTGTAACTCCGTTCCTACGAGCCATTAGCGTCTTAACGATGAACACCGGCCGTTTAAGTCACTTACACGGTGGCGGAACATCATGGCGTGGGCAGGGCAGTTCATGGGCTTGAGACCAAACTGCTCCTTGTCAACTTCGAGAAGGAACATGTCCTCCTTGTAGTGGGCCAAGTGACCCGACTGCTCCCACAAGGCGACGTTGAACATATTGGGAGTCATGACCTCGTCGTAGCCACGCTTCCAGTACTCCTCACGGATGTACTCCATGATGGCGTTGTGGATGCGCATGCCGTGAGGCAGCCACATGGCAGAACCAGGAGAGCACTCCTCGAAGTAGAAGAGCTCCTGCTGCCTGCCAATGACACGGTGGTCGCGCTTGGCAGCCTCCTCGAGGAACTTCTTGTGGGCAGCCATCTGCTTCTTGTCCGGGAAGGACACGCCGTAGATGCGCTGGAGGGAGTCGTTGTTGGCATCGCCAAGGAAGCTGAAGTCTGTCAGCTGGTGTACCTGGAGATTGCCAAGGGGTATAGGCATACTAGGAAGAGGAGTTCTTCATGATAGCAAAGGCCTCGATCCTGCTGGTATCAGGCACGTCTTTGGCATTGTTAGCATCCTTTTAGGGGGCATCAATCAACCACATCAATAGGGTCTCGCAACTTACGGGGGCCACGGCACAGATCGCTATTGCATGTTAGTGAAAATCTTTGACACCAAGTCAGGGATTAACTTACATCAAAGGACCGTTCCGGTAGACAGTAGTCTTGGTGCCATCCGGAATCTTGTCCTTAATAATGTGCACCTTGTAGGGGTTGTAGGCAAACATCTTCAGGAGATCCTCCTTGGTCATCTCCTGCAGAGGGTGTCAATATCCCGTACTCTAACAACCAAAGACACATCAAGGGGACGGACCAGCCTCTGGAATTGTTGCTTCTCCTTCACGATCTTCTGGACGATAGCCTCAAGGGGAGCCCAGTCGGATGATTGGACGGCAGCGCCGCCGGGCAGAGCCATCTCATAGTAGAAACCATTCTCGACCGCTGTTGAGTTGATTAGTAGGGCGCTTCCAGCGTCTCAGTGGGCACGTTGAACGTACGAGGACCGATGCAAAGCTAGACCAAAGTTAGCAGACACATTCATGATTCCCATATTCGGTGAGTATCATACCGAGCAGCCAAACCTCCTTTCGCAGGCCTCACCCAAGACGTGGGCGCTAGAATGCCCTATGAAAGCGCCAGTCAATACTTCTGTACCTCAATAACCTCAGGTTGTAGGCACATGGTGCATACAGAAGACGAATTTTCCCTGCTCGTCGTTGAAGTCGAGCAGCTCCAACTTGCAGCTCTTCTCGAGAGGGCGGTCAAGATCCCAGAGGGTCTCGCCGTCGATACGCGCAACCACGGTGCGCTTGTACAGGCTGTTGGAGATGCTCTTCGCGATCTCGGCGGGCGTGGTCTCCCAGGACGTGCCGTGCTTGACGGTGCCATCAGGCATGGTGATCTCGATCGGCTCGCGCGGCTTCTTTGCAATCTCCTCCTGGTACTCCTTGTACAGCTTGTCGAAAAGCTCGATACGGTCCTGGATGAACTGCGGCCATGGGTCCAGCTCGAGGGGGCCCGAGGCCGCGGGGTCAGGGGCGGCGCCCTTCTTCTCCTTCTTGCCCTTCTTCTCGGCGCCGCTGATGGCGGTCTTCTGCATCGCTTCCGTGACCTGCTCCATGGTGGGCGAGACGAAGACGAGGACTTGATTTGATCAAACGACGCTCGGGATGGGGATGTTACGCGAAACGGATGTGGTGTTGGCTAAAAAAGATTCGATATTGCGGCTGTGAAACCGCAGACAGTGAGTCACTTCGGATTGAACTTTAGACTGCTGCAGTCCGTCGGACTCTGATGCACCGCCGTTGCGAGGGGTCAGCCCAGGGAAATTTGCTGTGCGGTGTCGCTACCCCGCGATCGATAAGACCCGCTGGCAGGGGGGTCAGCGACTTGATGGGCCACTGACAGGGGCTTTGAGACGCTATCGTCCAATGGAGCAGCGCGTTATTATGGACGCTAGGGCCAACCCAAGCTTATCGCGAGCGATAACCACCCAAGAAGGGAATAATTATCCCAAGAAAAGAACAATTCCAAGTTGCGGTGCGTCGTATGCCAGTGGTCGAATGGCGTCGACATTCTAACCACTTAAGTTGGTTTCTCGTGGCGACACCATCCGAGCTTTGTCAGTTTGCATGTCACTCTGACAGACGCGACTCTTCCCAGCTCCCCCCTCCTCTCTCAACTTGCACATACATCGTCTGCCCTTCGACTGCCCCGCTGCAGGGTCCATCATCGCTCTTCGAGACAAGCGATCGGCATAATTCTTCGCGATACGGAGACGGGCCCGCACTTGCTCTCGAAATTGAAGCGGTCACAGCCGAAGCGCGCCCCTGAGCAGTTCGCGTTTTTAAACCATCGGGCAGCTGCGGGCTCCCTGCACTGCCCGCAGCGTGATCACGCGATGCCGATGCGGTCATCGCTGTGCGATATCCCCGATGAGATCGTGCGCCATATCCTCTGGTATCTGCCACCAGAGGATACCCTCTTGAGCTTCCAACTGCTGTCGCGACGATACCACCACATTGCAAATGAGCCACTTCTGTGGAGATGGTACTGCCAAAAGTCCTTCCGGTACTGGCACCCGCGCCACAGGTTCCATGAGAAGCTGGCCGCGCTTGCATCATCGGTGGACTGGAAGGGTTTATGGATCACCAGGAAACAGATCAACAAGAGGATCGCACAGCTCCTAAACGAGGTGCTGAGGACGAAGGTTGGCCAGATGAGGAACTTAGGACAGATCTGCGAGATGGGCTACGACGCCAAGGACTACCTCTTGGAGCAGTGCCATTGCGATGAGAATGCAGAGGACGTGCTGGCGAGGAGATACTATGCGCATACCGCTCTGGACAGCATCCATAGGGGCGTGGCAGTGGAGGTTTGGTCCCGATACCAAGGGCAGCCATTGAGTTACAGGGGACTCGACACGGCTCTCGGTGCCTTCGACATGTTTGTGCTCCATGACCAGCCTTACGACCTGGACTATGTATGTGACTTTTTGACTCGTGATATGTGTGTTCCTTTGTACATGTCCCAAACTGATAGATGACGGCTGCCTAGATTGTCCACGAACTAGATGCTATCGCCGACCGCTTCCGAGCAGAGCACCCTACGTTCGAGGAGTTGACAACAAGACAGAAGGCCCTAACGTTAGTGAGATGGCTGAGAGCCAACAACCTGACTGGCATGGACCACCCCGACCTCTATTACCGCAGCTTGAGGAACTGTTTCATCGGGCATGCGCTCTCAGACGAGGAACATCCCTCTCTCCCCATCATCTCGAGCGCCATCTTCACCTGTGTGGCCGAGCGTCTAGGGCTTCATGCTGCATGCCTGGCATTTCCCAGCCATGTCCACGCCGCTGTCTTTGCTCCTCCCGGGAGAACGCTGGACGGTAGACCCGTCGAGGATCCCAAGGCCGAGCCGGAAAAGATGTGCCTCGACCCTTACGGATCTGACAATGAGATCACGCTTCGCGACCTCCGCCGCCGACTTGTCGAGTTCGGCTGGCAATCCGGCACCAACGCTTTCCTCACTCCTTCCCCAGTCCCCATCATCGTGCAGCGCACGGCGCAAAACATCAAAGCAACCCACGACACAGTCCACAGCCTAGCCAACACCAGCGTAGAAGAAGACCGCCTAGCCGAGGAACTCAAGCGCCTGCGCAGCGGGCACCCAATGCGCAATCTCAGCGCGGCAGTCTACGCCTCGATGTGGGCCGACCTGCTCATGAAACAAACGACCTCCTTCCACTGGGACACCAACCTAGGCGCCTTCCTCAAATGTTTCGCCCTCTCCTGGAGCGAAGACACCTGGATTGTGCGCAAATACCTAGCCCCCCTATACGAAGAGTTCATCGCGAATAAGAACGCGCTCAACCACGGCGCCGCGGCAGCTAACAATCGGCGCCGGCGCTCGGGATGGGAGAACCTTCACGAGATCGTCGCCATGCTTGAGAACCTGGACAACCGCCAACCAACAGTCAGCCGCCGCTACACAGCCGACATCAACGCGCGCGTACGCTACCGCATCGGCCAGGTCTTCCGGCACCGACGATACCAGTACGTAGGTGTGATCAACGGCTGGGCAGCGACAGGCAGCGCCGGCCTACCGATGCCGCACTACCTCGACGCCGCGGAGGCAGAGGAGGAAGGGGACGTATTCGATCCGACAGAGTCTGTGCGGGCGAGCAATGCCGTGCCGCAGCGGACGTTCTATACCTGCTTGTGCGTGTTTCGATTTTTTTTTTCCCTCCCCGGGCGTGAGTCTGTTGTAATGCATGGGAATGTTAACATGTTTGACTGCTGGTAGGAAATCGACGGTCGACCGACTGCGTGTCGCGCAGGAGAATGTAGTTCCGATTACGGACCCAAGGGAGATCCCCGAGGAGCTGTTTTTCGTTGCCGGAAAGTTTTTCAAGCGGTTCGATCCGGAGCGGTGCATGTTCGTGTCGAATATTAAGGAGTACTATCCCGATGACTGAGGGATGGATGGCCTCTCAGGTCGGGGTTAAAAAGGAATTAACGGAAGTCGTGGGTTTACTATTGCTGGTAAGGTGTTTCGGGATATCAAAATGGGAATAACTGGGACAATTCAGTTCTTACTGGGATGCAGTACAGTAGGTATGGACGGGTTTTTTTTTTCTCTCCCGAGGCGTTTCGCGGGTAGATATTTTGTAATTTCACATCCGCTGGCGGAGTGTTGTTTTGGGGCCTTCATGGATCGGGTGTAAACACCTCTGCTGCTATGAAGTTCCGGTACGGAGCCATGGTTCGAGATCGCATCCCCTGAACACAAGATCCTTCGGCAACACCGCATAGTCACTACATGAGCAGAACTAGCAAGTAGGCCACTTTTATAGTTTGCAATCTTGTCAGTAGTACCAAGTATGTAGTAGAGCATGTGTAGGTATTTGTACAAGCAGCATCAGCAATGTTACAACCATTACGATTTCCATTAATCGTCTCTGTCCGTTTTCTCCTAGATAAAAGAGAGTAGGGTATATAGACACATAACCATCATCATTACTACAACCCGATATATCCACCCACCCACCCACCCACCCATCCATTCATCCATCCTTATCCCTTCGAGCCCCTTTTTGATTCTTCCTCACCATTGAGATACGCCCATTGAATGGGGTATCCCATTTCACTTTGTTGTTTTCATCATCCATCCAACTCAGTTCATCCAATGAAATGACCACCCATCGTCCCGCACAATGCAGCCCTCTCATTCGAGACCACCGAAAAGGATAAGAAAGAGAAAAGGGGGGTATCTCTGCAGGACGATGACAAGATGAGGAATCTCACCGCCGGTACAACGCCACCAATGCTATGGCTTGAGGAAGACTCTCTCTCTCTCTCTCTCTCAAGAGAGAGAGGACCTTGAGTAATTTTATGAGAGGTTTCAGGGAGAGACTTGGCCCCCGATAGACATATATGTATACTGCGAGTAAGAGAGCATCCTCCAGTGATGGAACAGCGCTCTCGAGACATACCGACAGATGAAGGATCTGTCCAGCCATCTCATCTTCAGCTCATCAAAGAGCCACCGAGATAGCGAGATAGCTTTTGCTAAGCTGACGACGCTTAGCGCCGGCCAGCAGCACGCATCTCCTTCCTCCTCGCCCAGTTCTTAAGCGAGATCATGAGCAGAGTGTACGCCATCATCAGGCCAACCAAGCCCATGGTGACGGTGTACAGGAACATGACGTCAAGCTGCTTGTGGATCATGCCATCGACGGTATCGCTCGCCTGCATTTAAGTCAGTTAGTCTCTGCAACTCCTCAGTGAAGACAATGAGAGTCAAGTTAACGGGACTTACGCTAGCCATAAAGATCAATCCACCGGCAATCAGCCCAAACGACGTCAACAGCTCAGTCGGCGGCCGGCTGGGATAAACCGACTTGGGCGGCTTCAGATAAATCAGCAGGTATGACAGAGCGCGCGCGAAGCTGGCGCCGGCGAGCAGGTCGCCCCACTGCTTGTGCACCATGGACGACATCATGGTCTCCTGGGTGTGCGAAGACATCATGATACCCAGGAGCAGGATGACCAGGGCGGGGATGGGGTTCATGGAGAACTTGTAGGTCTCGGGCTCCTGGAGCTCTTCAGGGTCGTTACGCTCGGGGTCGCGGCGGTTGTTGGTGTTGTTGCCGGGGGTGATTTGGGCGTAGTCGGTCACGGTGTAGTTGAGGAGAGAGCGGATGCGAGAAGATTCAATGAGCATACCGCACTGGGAGGGTTAGTACTGGGAATTGAGCCAAGATAAGAGGTTGTTGGAGCGTGAGACTTACAAGACCGCCGCCGATGAAGAGGACAGTGATAGACAGGTGCTCGAGGTCAGTAGGGGTCCATTCACCACCCCAGCCGCCAAGGTGCTCAAGGAAGATGTTGGTCGATCCGTAGAAGAAGATGGCAGCGCTCTCAACGAACTCAGCGGTAGGACGCCACTTCTGGCCGGGGATCTTGGGACGGATGTTCCAGGCCTTACATGACTTGTCAGTTTTTATAATTTTCAATAATTATAACGAAATATTTTTTTTGTTTTTGTTTTTTTTTTTTTTTTTTTTTTTTTTT
>Ga0065720_1019959_pt1 | contig 18287 bp, 15 predicted proteins | sample Thericmetagenome_FD_59107 | JGI IMG/M metagenome (GOLD analysis project Ga0065720, IMG submission 59107) | Thermophilic microbial communities from the Joint Bioenergy Institute, California, USA of rice/straw/compost enrichment - eDNA_2 v2... | ecosystem: Engineered > Solid waste > Grass >...
TTGGAGACGGTCGCGGCCTCCGCGGAGCGCCGCGCCGCGCTGACCGGCGAGCAGCGGGCGGTGGCGCGCGTGTGCGACCTGCCCGCGGTCACGGACGTGCTGCGCGGCAAGGTGGAGTTCGACGTGTCCGAGGAGGGCCGGGAGTCCGCGGTGCTGGAGCACCTGCTGCGCCGCGCCGTCTACGACACGTTCCGCCACGTGCTGGGCGGGGTGGACCTGGGGCCGCTGACCGAGCGCTTCTCCTCCGGCGCGTCCGTGGAGTCGGGCGAGCTGGTGGGCGCCGAGGAGCTGCTGAAGCGGGTCGGCCCGTTCACCGGGCTGGCGGAACTGGTCAAGCGGGTCATGCCGGACAGCGACGACGACCCGGCCGCCGCCCCCGGCTACGCGGCGTCGGCCGTGGAGTTCGCGCTGGAGGGCCTGTACCTGAACCGGCGGCTGTCCAAGGACGCCCTGCCGGACGGGTCGCGCTACCGTACCTGAGCGAGGAAGAGGGGCTGCGGCATGGGCGGTTTCCGGTACGGGCGCTACGAGGACGGCCCCGACCCGCTGCGTCCCCCCTACGACGTGCGCGCCGCACTGGACGAGCTGGGCCGCTCGGTCATGGCGGGCTCCTCGCCCACGCGGGCGCTGCGGGACCTGCTGCGCCGCGGCACACGCGGCCTGGCCGGGCTGGACGACCTGTTGCGCCGCGTCCGCGAGCGCGGCCGGCAGTTGCGCTCCCGGGGCAGGCTGGACGGTGTCCTGGCGCAGGCGCGGCGGCTCCTGGACCAGGCCGTGGGCCAGGAGCGCGCGGTCCTCTTCCCCGACCCGGGCGACGACGCGCGGCTGCGGGAGCGGGAGCTCGACGAGCTGCCGTCCGATCCGGCCGCGGCGATCCGGCGGCTCGCCGACTACCGGTGGCGCTCCCCCGACGCCCGCGAGACCTTCGAGCGCCTGCGGGACCTGCTGCGCCGCGAGGTCCTGGACGCCCAGTTCCGCGGCATGAAGCAGGCCCTGGCCGGTGGTACCCCCGCGGACCTGCGACGGGTGCGCGCGATGCTGGACGCGCTGCACGCGATGCTGGACGCCGACGACCGCGGCGAGCACACCCAGGCCGACTTCGACCGGTTCCTGGCCGAGTTCGGCGACTTCTTCCCGGAGAACCCGCGCGACCTGGACGAGCTCGTGGACCTGCTGGCGCGGCGCTCGGCGGCCCTGCAACGCCTGCTGGACTCGCTCACCCCCGAGCAACGCGCCGAACTGCTGGAGCTGAGCCGCCAGGCGATGCGGGAGGCGGGGCTCGACAGCGCGGTGCAGCGGCTCGGCGAGCGGCTGCGCGCCCGCCGCCCGGACCTGGTCTGGTCGGGCGGTGTGGACGTCTCCGGCGAGGCGGAGCTGGGGCTGGGCGACGCCACCACGGCCGTGGCGGAGCTCGCCGACCTGGCCGAGCTGGAGGAGGCCCTGGGCCAGGGGTACGCGGGAGCCCGTCTGGACGACGTCGACGCCGAGGCGGTGCGGCGCGTCCTGGGCCGGTCGGCCGCCGAGGACCTGGAGCGGCTGCGCGAGCTGGAGCGGGAGCTGCGCGACCAGGGGTACCTGTCGGGGTCGCGCAACCGGCTGGAGCTGACCCCCAAGGCGGTGCGCAGGCTCGGCGAGGCGGCGCTGCGCGACGTGCTGTCCGCCTCCGGGGGGCGGCCCGGCGCGCACGAGGCCCGGGCCACGGGCGCTGCCGGGGAGCCGACCGGGACCAGCAGGCCGTGGCGCTTCGGCGACGAGCAGCCGCTGGACGTGGTGCGCACCCTCAGCAACGCGGCCCGGCGCGGGGCGGACCGGGACGGTCGGCTGCGGCTGCGCCCCGAGGACTTCGAGGTGACCGAGACCGAACAGCGCGACGCGGCGGCGGTGTGCCTGCTGGTGGACCTGTCGTACTCGATGGTGCAGCGCGACCTGTGGGGGGCGGCCAAGCAGACCGCGATGGCGCTGCACGCGCTGGTGTCCACCCGCTTCCCGCAGGACGCGGTGCAGATCGTCGGATTCAACGACCACGCCCGGGTGCTGGCCCCGCGGGAGCTGGCGGAGCTGTCGCTGAAGCCGGTGCAGGGCACCAACCTGCACCACGCGCTGCTGCTCGCCGGGCGGCACCTGGACCGGCATCCGGAGTTCGAGCCGGTGGTGCTGGTGGTGACCGACGGGGAGCCGACCGCGCACCTGGAGGACGACGGCCTGCCGTACTTCTCGTACCCTCCGGCGCGCCGGACCACGGAGCTGACGCTGGCGGAGGTGGACCGGATGACCCGGCGCGGCGCCCGGCTGACCGTGTTCTCCCTGGCCGACGACCCGCGGTTGGAGGAGTTCGTCACCGCGCTGGTGTCCCGCAACGGCGGCCGCACGGTCCGTCCCGATCCCGACCGGCTGGGCTCCTACGTGGTGCGCGACCTGCTGTCGCGGCGCTCCCGGAGGTGACCGCCCGGGCGGGGCTCAGGAGCCGTACCGGTCGTCGATCTCGGCCTCGTCGGTGAGCGACCAGCCGTCCCCCGTGTGCCTCAGGTGCAGCCGGTAGCGCGGCTCGCCGTTGTGGGTGACCACCACCGAGGTCTCCGCGCCGGGCTGCGGGTCCTCCGCGTGCCCGGGGTCCTCCTCCCGGGGGCACCAGGCGTCCTGCTCCGGGTGGGTGCCGCCGGTGGATTCGCAGTCCAGCGGCAGGTAGCGGTCGGCCAGCCAGGTCTCGGCGGCCTCGGTCGGGGTGGGCGCGGTGACCTCCCAGGCGGCGGGGTCGTCCTTGGTCGTGATCGCCCCGTCGAGCCACTCGGGGCCGGGGGCGTAGGGGTCCTCGATGACGAAGTTCTCCACCAGCTCCCAGTGCGTGCCGTCGGGGGTGGCCAGCCGCAGCGCCTCGAAGGGCTCGGAGGCGGGCGGGCCGACGACGAACACCGTGCTGTCCTGCCAGTCGGCGAACAGCGCCAGGCACACGCCGCCGCGGGAGGCGAGGTCCATCTGTTCGGAGAAGCCCAGTGCCTCGCACCGGCCGCCGTACTCGACCTCCTCGGCCCAGGTGTCGGCGAGGTGCGTGCGCACCAGTTCGTGCAGGGTGGGCAGGTCCGGGCCGGGCGGGGCGGACGGGCTCGGCGACGGCTGCGGCGCGGCGGGGCCGACTTCGGGAAGCAGGCCGCACGCCGCGGTCAGCAGCACGGCGGGGAGGACGGTCAGGGTTCGCCTCGGGGGGACACGCATGGGCCTGCCTCACGGGTAGGGAGCACGACGGCTGTCCCATATTGTCGGACGCTTCCGCACCTGCATATCCCCATATTTCGGGATTGCCTGTCAGGAACAGCGAACGCACTCTGGAAACTGAGCCGCGGGTGAGCGAAACAGCCCCGACAACCCCCTGGCGTCAAGGTCATCGTGGATTCCGAGCTGAGGGGTGGTTCCCCGTGGTGGACTGGCAGCGCATCCTCCAGGGCGTGGGGGCGTTCGCGCAGGGCATGGCCTACGCCATGACCGTCAACCGCTGGCTGGAGCTGGACGACCAGTCGGCGTTCGCCGAGATGATCAACTACGTCGCCACTTCTTCGGTCGGCGAGATCGACGTCATGGACGCCGTGCTGCTCCAGGCGGCGGTCACCAACTTCGACGTGGACGAGCGTCTTCGTCTGGTGAAGTTCTACACGGTGTTCAAGATGGCGGAGGGCGAGCGGTTCGGCCAGTTCCGGGGCTTCCCGGCCTGACCCGCCCGGGCCCCGGGGAAGCTGGGAGGGGAGGACCCGCTCCCGCCCGGCTTCCCCGTCCGGCGCCCCGCTACGGCTCCAGTGCCTGCAGCAGGTCATTCACCAGGTCATCCGCTGTTTCGATCCCCACGGAGAGGCGGACCAGGTCGTCCGGGACCTCCAGCAGCGAACCGGCGGTGGAGGCGTGCGTCATCTTCCCGGGGTGCTCGATCAGGGACTCCACACCGCCCAGGGACTCGGCGAGCGTGAACACCTTCGTCCTGGCGCACACCCGCAGCGCCGCCTCCACGCCGCCCTTCAACCGGAACGACACCATGCCGCCGAAGGCGCGCATCTGGTCGACGGCCACCTTGTGGCCGGGGTGCTCGGGCAGGCCCGGGTAGAGCACCTGGGCGACCTCGGGGTGACCGAGCAGCGCGTTGACGACCCGCTCGGCGTTGGCGGTGTGCCGGTCCATGCGCACCGCCAGCGTCTTGATGCCGCGCAGGGTCAGCCAGGCGTCGAACGGCCCGGCGACCGCGCCCATCGAGTTCTGGTGGAAGGCGAGCCGCTCGCCCAGCTCGGGGTCGGCCACCACCAGCGCGCCGCCGACCACGTCGGAGTGGCCGCCCAGGTACTTGGTGGTGGAGTGCACCACCACGTCCGCTCCCCGGGTGAGCGGGCGCTGCAAGTAGGGCGAGGCGAAGGTGTTGTCCACCACCAGCAGCGCGCCGGAGGCATGCGCGATCTCCGCGAGCGCGGCGATGTCGGCGATGTTGAGCAGCGGGTTGGTGGGCGTCTCCACCCAGACCGCGACGGTCTCGGGGCGCACGGCGGCGCGCACCGCGTCGGTGTCGGACAGGTCGACCGCGTCCCAGGCCAGGCCCCACCGCTCGAAGACCTTCGAGACCAGGCGGAAGGTGCCGCCGTAGGCGTCGTTGGGGATGATCAGGTGGTCGCCGGGCCGGGCGATGGTGCGCAGCAGCGTGTCCTCGGCGGCCATGCCCGACGCGAACGCCAGGCCCCGTACGCCCGACTCCAGCGCGGCCAGGCACTCCTCCAGCGCCGTGCGGGTCGGGTTGGCGGTGCGGGAGTACTCGTAGCCGCCGCGCAGCCCGCCCACGCCGTCCTGGCGGTAGGTGCTGGTCTGGTAGATCGGGACCACCACCGCGCCGGTCTCGGCATCCGCCTCTTGACCGGCGTGGATGGCCAGTGTCTCAAACCCCTCGTAACTCATGGGGCCACAGTAGTATCAGGCCGTCACTCCCCCGTGCTCCCGCGCCCCCTCCACGACCGTGGCCGTCGTCTCATCCCGCGGCGGGTTCGGCGTCGTCGCGGCGGACGACCAGGTCCTGGCGCATCGGGGGCTGCCATCCGGTCTCGGGGTCGTAGCGGCGCACCACCCTGCCGGGCACGCCCGCGATGACGCTGTGGTCGGGGTAGTTGCCGGCGCGCACCACCGCGCCCGCGGCGACCACGCAGTTGCGGCCCAGGGTCACTCCGGGCAGGATCACCGCGTTCGCCCCGATCCAGGAGCCCGAGCCGATGCGGACCGGGGCCTCGGTGGGCCACTGGAAGCCGATCGGGGTGTCGGGGTCGGCGTAGCCGTGGTTCTGGTCGGTGACGTAGACGTAGGGGCCGGTGAAGACGTGGTCGCCGAAGACGATGGAGCGGTGCGCCACGACGTGCGAGCCGCGGCCGATGGTGCAGCCGTCGCCGATGGTGAGCAGCGGTTTGGGGCCGAGGTCGAGTCCGGGCACGTATCCGGCGCTGAGGGTGATGTCCGCGCCGATCAGCGTGTGGGAGCCCAGTTCGATCCAGGGTTCGCCGAAGATGGTGGCGGGCGGGAAGGCGATGGAGGTGCCCTCGCCGTAGGCGGCGAAGCGTGCGGCGGCGCGCGAGCCGTGGCGGATGTCCGCCTTGCGTCGCGCCCACGACCAGGCCGTACGCACCATCCAGGAAAGCAGCCGCGACAACCGGGTCTCCGTTTTACTCGCTGGTAATGCCGAGGAGAACACTAGACGACGTGCCGGTTGTCGCGGAACCCCGGCCCCGTGCCCCGGAGCCGCCGCTCCTGCGTCGGAAGCCCCGGGGCGGGTCGCCGCGGCCGGTTCCGGTGTGCGGTCAGCTCGCCAGGTGGGCCAGCAGGTCCTGGCGGGTGAGCACGCCCGCGGGCTTTCCGTCGCCGAGGACCACCACCGCGCCCGCCTCCTGGAGCAGCTCCACGCAGCGGCTCACCGGTTCGCCGGAGCCGACGACCGGCAGCGGGGGGCTCATGTGCTCCTCCACCGGGTCGCCGAGCTGGGCGCGGCCGTTGAACAGCGCGTCGAGCAGGTCGCGCTCGGCGATGGCGCCCACCACCTCGGCGGCCATGACCGGCGGCTCCTCCTTCATGACCGGCAGTTGGGAGACGCCGAACTCGCGCATGATGGCCACGGCCGTGCCGACGGTCTCGTGCGGGTGGGTGTGCACGAACTCGGGCAGGCTGTCGTCCTTGGCGGCGAGCACCTGGCCCGCGGTGGCCTCCTCGGTGTCGGCCTCCAGGAAGCCGTAGTCGGCCATCCACTCGTCGTTGAAGATCTTCCCGAGGTAGCCGCGGCCGCCGTCGGGCAGCAGCACCACGACGACGTCGTCGGGCCCCGCGCCGGCGGCCACCTTGAGCGCGGCCACCACGGCCAGCCCGCAGGAGCCGCCGACGAGCAGCGCCTCCTCCCGGGCGAGGCGGCGGGTCATGAGGAAGGAGTCCTTGTCGCTGACCGCCACGACCTCGTCGCAGATCTCCGGGTCGTAGGTGGTGGGCCAGATGTCCTCGCCCACGCCCTCGACCAGGTAGGGGCGTCCGGTGCCGCCGGAGTAGACCGAGCCCTCCGGGTCGGCGCCGATGACCTTGACCCGGCCGCCGGAGACCTCCTTGAGGTAGCGGCCGGTGCCGGTGATGGTGCCACCGGTGCCGATGCCCGCGACGAAGTGGGTGATGCGGCCCTCGGTCTGCTCCCAGATCTCGGGGCCGGTGCTGTGGTAGTGCGACTCGGGGTTGTTGGGGTTGGCGTACTGGTCGGGCTTCCACGCCCCGGGGATGGTCGCGGCCAGGCGGTCGGAGACCGAGTAGTAGGACTCGGGGTGGTCGGGGGCGACCGTGGTCGGGCAGACCACCACCTCGGCCCCGTAGGCGCGCAGCACCGCGAGCTTGTCGGCGCCGACCTTGTCGGGGCAGACGAACACGCAGCGGTAGCCCTTCTCGGCGGCGACGATGGCCAGGCCCACGCCGGTGTTGCCGGAGGTCGGCTCCACGATGGTGCCGCCGGGCCGGAGCAGGCCCCGCCGCTCGGCGTCCTCGACCATGCGCAGGGCGATGCGGTCCTTGACCGACCCTCCCGGGTTGAAGTACTCCACCTTGGCCAGCACGGTCGGCGCGAGTCCGGCGGCGACCTTCTTCAGCCGGACCAGCGGCGTGTTGCCGACCAGTTCGATCAAGGAGTTGTAGACCCGCATCAACAGTTCCCTTCCTCCCCTGGGCCGCCGCGCCGCCGTGTGCGGAGGGGGCGGCTGCGCGGCCTGCGGCCGGTGCCGTGCGGTACCGGCTCTCCGCTGCTCGTCCGAACCCTATACGCCTCTGTTGTTCCCCGGCCGCCGCTCGGTGGGGTACGGCCCCGGCCTGCCACGACTGGCAGGCGCCGCTGCCGGGTACCACCAAGGAGCAGGGACCGGTTGTCCTTCTCGCGGTCGGAGGTGACGGCATGGCGCTACGCGCGGCGCAGGCCCGCCGGATCGCGGCGGCGACGGCGTTCGGCGGCGGGGGGCTGACCCTGCTGGCCGCCAGCACCGTCGCCCTGCTGTACCTACAGGCCAGGATCGCGGCCCGGGCGATCGGGATCACCCCCTGGAAGCGTCCCCGGGTCGACGGGGTCTACGGCGTGGGCGGGGGCGAGCCGCTCACCCTGGTGATGATGGGCGACTCCACCGCCGCGGGCTTCGCCGTGGACGACCCCCGCCAGACCCCGCCGGTGCAGATCGCCTCCGGGCTGTCGGCCGCCGCGGACCGGCCGGTACGGCTGCGCGACGTGTCGCGGGTAGGCGCCACCTCCCGCGGACTGGCCGCCCAACTGGAGCGGGTGCGCGGCCAGCGGGTGGACCTCGCCGTGGTCCTCATCGGCGCCAACGACGTCATCGGCCGGATCCGTCCCGCCGACGCGGCGGCCCACCTGCGCGAGGTGGTGCGGGAGCTGGTGGCCTCCGGCGCTGCGGTGGTGGTGGCCACCTGCCCCGACCTGGGCACGGTGCAGCCGATTCCGCAGCCGCTGCGCGCCGTGGCGCGGCGCGCCTCCCGGCAGATGGCGGCCGCGCAGACGGTCGCGGTGGTGGAGGAGGGGGGCAGCACCGTGGCGCTGGGCGACCTGCTCGCCGAGGAGTTCCTGCGCTATCCCGACGAGATGTTCGGCCCCGACCGTTTCCACCCCTCGGCCCGTGGGTACGCGCGGGCTGCGACCGTGGTGCTGCCGGCGCTGTGCGCGGCCCTGGGGCTGCTGCCCGAGCCGGTGGAGCCGCAACCGGAGCAGGCCGAGGTCCTGCCGGTGGACCGCGCCGCGGCGGCGGCCGTGGAGCAGCCCGGAAGCGAGGTCCGGCAGGCCGGGGCGGCCGACGGCCGCGGACCGCGCGGGCTGTGGGCGCGGCTGCTGCGGCGCGGCACGGCCCCGGCCGGGGACGACAGCACATCAGAAACCGATTCCAATTCGGTTAAAGTCGCCCCTGGCGCGTCCGACCGCAGCCGCGTTGGCTAGCGTTTCGGGTAACGAGGTCGCAGCCGCCCGTGATCTGCCTGCGGGCGTTTCCCATCAGCGCTTCTAGAAAGGCCGAGGACATGCCTGAAGCCGTCATCGTCGCCACGGCGCGCTCTCCGATCGGACGGGCCTTCAAGGGCTCCCTCAAGGACATCCGGCCGGACGACCTGACCGTGCAGATCATCTCCGCGGCGCTGGCCAAGGTCCCGCAGCTCGACCCCACGACCATCGACGACCTGCTGCTGGGCTGCGGTCTGCCCGGCGGCGAGCAGGGCCACAACCTGGCCCGCGTGGTCGCCGTGCAACTGGGCCTCGACACCGTGCCGGGGACCACCGTCACCCGCTACTGCTCCTCGTCGTTGCAGACCACCCGGATGGCCTTCCACGCCATCAAGGCCGGGGAGGGCGACGTCTTCATCTCCGCCGGCGTGGAGATGGTCAGCCGCTTCACCAAGGGCAACAGCGACTCGCTGCCCGACACCAAGAACCCGCTGTTCGCCGCGGCCGAGGCGCGCACCGCCAAGCGCGCCGAGGGCGGTGCGGAGCCCTGGCACGACCCGCGCGAGGACGGCGAGCTGCCCGACGTCTACATCGCCATGGGGCAGACCGCGGAGAACGTGGCGCAGTTGCGCGGCGTCTCCCGGCAGCGCCAGGACGAGTTCGGCGTGCGCTCGCAGAACCTGGCCGAGAAGTCCATCGACAACGGCTTCTGGGCGCGCGAGATCACCCCGGTGACGCTGCCCGACGGCACCGTGGTCTCCGCCGACGACGGCCCGCGGCGCGGCACCACCTACGAGAAGGTGGCCGCCCTGGACCCGGTGTTCCGCCCGGACGGCACGGTCACCGCGGGGAACTGCTGCCCGCTCAACGACGGCGCGGCCGCGCTGGTCGTCATGAGCGACACCAAGGCCGCCGAGCTGGGCATCACCCCGCTCGCGCGGATCGTGTCGACCGGGGTGAGCGCGCTGTCCCCGGAGATCATGGGCCTGGGGCCGGTGGAGGCGTCCCGCCGGGCGCTGGCCCGCGCCAACATGTCGATCCGCGACATCGACCTGGTGGAGATCAACGAGGCGTTCGCCGCGCAGGTGCTGCCGTCGGCCGACGACCTGGGCATCGACATCGACTCCCAGCTCAACGTCAACGGCGGTGCGATCGCGGTGGGCCACCCGTTCGGCATGACCGGGGCGCGGATCACCACCACCCTGATCAACGGGTTGCAGTTCCACGACAAGACCTTCGGCCTGGAGACCATGTGCGTGGGCGGCGGCCAGGGCATGGCGGCCGTCTTCGAGCGGCTGAGCTGACCGGCGGGAAACCGTCGGCCGCACGGGCGGGGCATTCGTGGCGAATGCCCCGCTTTGCCATTTCGTGGAATTGTTCTCCGCCACGGTCGGCGGTGGCTTTCCCCGCCTCTCACCATGGCAAAGGCTGATCTACCGGACTAATCGTAAAAGGTTTCACAAATCGCTTGTCCGGCCCGGTTTCGTGGTGCAGTGTCCTTGGTAAGTGCCATTCACCTTGGAGGTGCCCATGCCGGTAAGCCATTCGCCGGAGATCCACGCCCGGCTGCTCGCGCGGATCCCGGAGACCACCGGATACGAGCTCCGCGAGTGGTTCGACATCCTGGATCGGGGACCCGCGCTGACCAGTTGCGTGGAGCGGGCGCACTGGCTGTCCGACGAGTACGGCCTGACCCACGGGTACGCCACCGCGATCGTCCAGGAGTTCGACCGCCGCCGTCGCAGGCACACCCTGATCCCGTTCCAGAGGGGCCGCAGAACCACCGCGCGGTCCTGATCCCGGCGGCACCGAGCAAGAAAGCAGAGAACGCCCCCTCCCGTCCGGGAGGAGGCGTTCCCGTCGTGCCGGGACGGCTACTCGCTGAACATCGACTGGATGATCCACAGCAGGCGCAGGATCTCGATGTACAGCCAGACCAGCGAGACGGTCAGGCCGAAGGCGAGCTGCCAGGAGTACTTCTCCGGCAGGCCCACGGCGATGGCCTCGTCGACGTCCCTGAAGTCGATGGCCAGCACCAGGGCGGCCAGGACGACGGCGACGGCGCTCACCAGGAGGCCCAGCGGGCCGGCCTCGCGCAGCCCCAGGCCGCCGTCGACGAAGAAGCTCAGCACGAAGTTGGCGAGGATCAGCACCGCGAAGGCGATCACCGCCGCGGTCACCACCTTGACGAAGGTGTTGGTGACCCGGATGACCTTGAACTTGTAGAGCGCGAGCATGGTGCCCGCCACGAACAGCGTGCCGAAGATCGCCGGGACCACCAGACCGCCGGGCGACACCCCGCTGCCGACGAGCGACCGCTCCAGCATGAAGCTGAGGCCGCCGACGAACAGGCCCTCCAACACCGCGTAGAGCAGGACCAGCACGGGGTTGGTGGACCGGCTGAAGGCGATGACCAGCCCCAGGATCAGGGAGCCGATCGCCCCGACGGCCAGCAGCCCCAGGCCGAGGGCGGGGCTGACCGTCATCGCCAGGAAGTAGGTGACGATCGCGGCCACCGTGACGGTGCCGAGCGTGATGCCGGTGCGCACCACGACGTCGTCGATGGTCACCGGACGGTAGTTGGGGTCCCGGTAGCCGGGGCCGACCGGAGCGTAGCCCTGCTGGGCGTACGGGTCCGGACCGTAACCCGGCTGCGGCGGGTAGGGCTGGCCGTAGCCGGGCTGCGCGTAGGGCTGCCCGTAACCCTGCTGGTAGGGCTGACCGTAGCCCTGCGGGGGATAAGGCTGGCCGTAGCCGGGCGGCGGGTAGGCGCCCGCGCTTCCCGGAGCGGCAGCCAGGGCCCGCTTGATCACGGGGTTGGAACTGCTGCGCTTCCGCATCTTCTCGTCTGTACCTTCCGAAGGCGTGATACCACTACCATCAACGTAACGGATCCCGGTGTCGAACAGGTTCCCGTCGGCTCCGTCACGCCGCGTCCGGCGACCCTACCGTGCGCTTCCGACACCGACCAGGGAGCGGGCGAGGAAGGCCACGTTCGCCGGACGCTCCGCGAGCCGGCGCATGAAATAGCCGTACCACTGCCCGCCGTAGGGCACGTACACCCGCATCCGCAGCCCCCGGGCCGCGAGCTCGGCCTGCGCGTCGGCGCGGACGCCGTAGAGCATCTGGTACTCGTAGGAGTCCGCGGCGCGCCCGGCCTCCTCGGCCAGGTGGGCGGCGATCCGGATCATCCGCGGATCGTGCGTGGCCACCATCGGGTACCCGGGTCCGGCCATGAGGATGCGCAGGCAGCGCACGTAGGAGCGGTCCACCTCGCCCCGGTCGCGGTAGGCCACCGAGGCGGGCTCGTCGTAGGCGCCCTTGCACAGCCGCACCCGCGACCCCGGTACGGCCAGGTCGCGGCAGTCGGCCTCGGTGCGCCGCAGGTACGCCTGGAGCACGGCGCCCGTCGCGGGGAAGTCCTCGCGCAACCGGTGCAGGACGTCCAGGGTGGCGTCGGTGGTGGTGTGGTCCTCCATGTCCAGGGTGACCGTGGTGCCGACCGCCTCGGCCGCCGCGCAGATCCGCCGGGCGTTGTCCAGCGCGATCCGCGCCCCGTCGGCGGGCAGGGCCAGTCCCAGCGCGGACAGCTTCACCGACACCTCGGCCCGCCCTGCGAGGCCGTGCAGGCCGAGTTCGGCCAGCAGGCGGACGTAGGCGTCCACGGTGTCGGCGGCCCGTCCGGCGTCGGTGACGTCCTCGCCCAGGTAGTCGAGGGTGACCAGCCGGTCGGCGGTGAGGCGCCGGGCGACGGGCAGCACCTCCTCCAGGGTGGCCCCGGCCACGAACCGTGTCACCACCCTGCGGGTGAGCGGCGAGTGCTCCACGAACGCGCGGCACCGGTCGGAGCGCGCGGCCAGCAGCAGCGCGGTGCGCAGCACCGCGCGGTTCCGTCCTGCCACGGCTACCCCTGGTGCGGGTAGCGGTGGTCGGTGGGCGGGGTGAACGTCTCCTTGATCACCCGGGGACTGGTCCACCGCATCAGGTTGGCCACCGATCCGGCCTTGTCGTTGGTGCCGCTGGCGCGGGAGCCGCCGAACGGCTGCTGTCCCACGACCGAGCCGGTGGGCTTGTCGTTGACGTAGAAGTTGCCCGCCGCGAACCGCAGCCGCCGCGTCGCCTCGGCGATCGCGGCGCGGTCGGTGGCGACGACCGACCCGGTCAGGCCGTAGGGGGCGCCGCTGTCGACCGTCTCCAGCACCTTGTCGTAGGCGTCGTCGTCGTAGACGCTGACCGCCAGCACCGGCCCGAAGTACTCGGTGGAGAAGATCTCGTGGCCGGGGTCGCTGCCGAGCAGGACGGTGGGGCGCACGAAGTAGCCGACGCTGTCGTCGGCGGTGCCGCCCGCGAGCACCTCGACGGTGGGATCGGAGCGCACGGCGTCGAGGAGCGCCGCCAGCCGGTCGTAGGCGCGGCGGTCGATGACGGCGCCCAGGAAGTTGCGGAAGTCGGTGACGTCGCCCATGGGCAGCGCCTCGACCTCGGAGAGGAAGTCGTCGCGCATCCGCTCCCACACCGAGCGCGCGACGAACGCGCGGGAGGCCGCCGAGCACTTCTGCCCCTGGTACTCGAACGCGCCGCGCAGCAGGGCGGTGCGCAGCACGTCGGGGTCGGCGGAGGCGTGCGCGACCACGAAGTCCTTGCCGCCGGTCTCCCCGACGACGCGCGGGTAGCCGCGGTAGCGGGAGATGTTCTCGCCGACGGTCCGCCACAGGTACTGGAAGGTGCGGGTGGAGCCGGTGAAGTGGACCCCGGCCAGGTCGGGGTCGGCCAGCGCGACCTCCGACAGCGCCGCCCCGTCGCCGGTGACCAGGTTGATCACGCCCGGGGGCAGGCCGGCCTCCTCCAGCAGCTCCATGGTCAGGCAGGCGGCCAGCGTCTGGGTGGGCGACGGCTTCCACACCACGGTGTTGCCCATGAGCGCGGGCGCGGTGGGCAGGTTCCCGGCGATGGCGGTGAAGTTGAACGGGGTGATCGCGTAGACGAAGCCCTCCAGCGGGCGGTAGTCGGTGCGGTTCCACGTGCCCGGGGCGTTGACCGGCGGCTGCTGCTCCAGGAGCCGGCGGGCGAAGTACACGTTGAACCGCCAGAAGTCGACGAGCTCGCAGGCCGCGTCGATCTCGGCCTGGATCACGGTCTTGGACTGGCCCAGCATGGTCGCCGCGTTGAGCCGCTGGCGCCACGGGCCCGCCAGCAGCTCGGCGGCGCGCAGCAGCACCGCGGCGCGTTCGTCGAAGGGCGTCTCCCGCCACTCGGGGGCGGCGCGTCTGGCCGCGGCGATCGCGGCGCGGGCGTCGTCGTGGGTGGCGGTGCCGAAGGTGCCCAGGACGGAGGAGTGCCGGTGCGGCTGCACGACGTCGACGCGTTCGCCGCCGCCCATCCGGCGCTGCCCGTCGATGGTCATGGGCAGTTCGGTGGGCTGTGCGGCCAGTTCGGCGAGTCGGCGGGTGAGTTCGGCGCGCTCGGGACTGCCGGGCGCGTACGACAGGACGGGCTCGTTCACCGGTACGGGAACGTTCGTCACAGCGTCCATGGTGTGACCCCCTGGTGCGTGTCGTGGTCGGAGCAACGCCTGGCGGGCTCCTCGTGGAAGCCCGTGGGGGGCGGCGTCTCGGTCGAACGGGTCGGTTCGAGGTGGAAAACGGGCTGTGCGGTAGCCGCCACTGGGTTCCTTACCCGCAAACCGGACTCCAACAGCGTGGAGATCACTCCGTGGGGGGTTCTTTGCCGGAGGTGCGGCCGGAGGCCGCGGGAGAGGCGGGGCCGGCAGGGGGAGAGGCCCGTCCCCGTGCTCGGGAGGCGGGCCTGGGAAAGGTCGGACCGGCGGTCGGTGCGCCGGGGCATACTGGTACCCTCGGTCGGACTCGAACCGACACTTGTGACCCTTTTAGGGGGCCTGCCTCTACCATTGGGCTACGAGGGCTTATCTAGCATACCGGTCACACGCCGCTTTTTCCGTGGTCCGGGTTTTTCCTTCCCCCACTGTGCGCAACGGGCCGCGCCCGTTGTGGACGCGGCCCTGCGGAGGTTCCGCCGCGGCGGAACCGGTCGGGGTCAGGAGACGCGGCGCAGCAGGTGGCCGTCCTCGACCTGCGGGCGCGCCGCCTCGGTGAACGCCTGGCGGGGGTGGCTCATCTCCGGGATCGACGCGAAGTCACGCCGCAGGAAGAAGGCGAGCGTCCAGTCCGCCAGGACCCGCAGCTTGCGGTTGAAGGTGGGCACCGCCAGCAGGTGGTAGCCGCGGTGGGCCATCCACGCGGGCAGGCCGGTCAGCTTGATCCTGCCGAACAACTGGGCCGCGCCCTTGTGCATGCCGAGCCCGGCGACCGCGCCCAGGTTCTTGTGCCGGTAGGGCTTGAGCTCCTTGCCGCGCAGGGTCGCGATGATGTTGTCGGCCAGGACCGGGGCCTGGCGGACCGCGTTCTGGGCGTTGGGCGGGTAGTAGCCGCCGTTGCCGTCGGGCACCTGGGCGTTGTCGCCGCCGGCGAAGGCGTTCTCCACGCCGTTGACGGTCAGGTACTCGCTGGTGTCCACGTGGCCCTTGGGACCCAGCGGCAGGTCGGAGGCCTGCACGACCGGGCTGGGCTTGACCCCGGCGGTCCACACCAGGGTGCCCGCCTCGAACTCGGTGCCGTCGCTGAGCTTGATGCGCTGGTCGACCGCCGACTCCAGGAAGGTCGACAGGCGCACGTCGATGCCGCGCAGCCGCAACTGGCTCAGCGCCTTGGCGCCGACGTCGGGGCCCACCTCGGGCAGGATGCGGTCGGCCGCCTCGATGAGGTAGAAGTGCAGGTCGTCGATGCCGATCGACGGGTAGATGCGGGTGGCGTCGCGGGCGAGGTCCTCCAGCTCCGCGATGGCCTCGGCGCCGGCGAAGCCGCCGCCGACGAACACGAAGTTCAGCGCCTTGCGCCGCACCGCGGGGTCGTCGGTGGAGTCGGCGATGTTGAGCTGCTCCAGCACGTGGTTGCGCAGGTAGGCCGCTTCCTGCACGGTCTTGATGCCGATGCCGTGCTCGGCCAGGCCCGGGATGGGCAGGGTCCGCGAGACGGCCCCGGCGGCCATGACGAGGTAGTCGTAGCCGATCTCGCGCAGCTCGCCCTGGTTCGACTCGAACTCGACCCTGCGCTTGGCGTGCTCGATGCGCACGACCCGGCCGGTGAGGACGCGGGTGCGCTTCAGGACCTTGCGCAGCGGGACGACGACGTTGCGCGGGGAGATGCTCCCGGCGGCCGTCTCGGGCAGGAACGGCTGGTAGGTCATGTAGGAGTTGGGGTCGACGACGGTGATGCGGGCCTCCCCCGGACCCAGCTTCTTCTCCAGCCGCTTCGCGGTGTACATGCCCAGGTAACCGCCGCCGACGATGAGCACGTGCGGGATCTCCGCCTCGTCACCACCGCCGTGCACCAGCCGGTAGTTCCTGCCCTCGGTCATCGCTGTTCCGCCCCTGCTTCCCCGATCCCGCGGCCCTCGCAGAGCACGAAGATCGACAAGTCTTCTCTGACTGTCACTTTTGATGGTGACTTCTCGCAGAAATCACGCACTTTTTCGAGCCAGGGCGAGAGCTCGCCTCTCCCGTCCTGCTTGTGCATTCTTTCACAAGCTTCCCCCGTCATCCAAGGCACAGCTTGGAAAGGTTTAAACCAGGTTAAATCGCCCAGACACCTCGTTTGTCCAGGTCAGAGCATATGTGAATGGATTCACAAGCTTGATCCAACGTGACCCGACTCACGCGCCCAGGGACCATCGGCGTGCCGAAGGTCCCTGGCCACGGCAGGATCACCGGTTCCGGGGCGGCCTACTCCTCCGGGTCCGGCTCCAGCGCCAGGCTCCAGGCGATGCCGTCCAGGATGTCATGCTCGCTCGCCACGAACTCGGCCGCCCCCGTCCGAGCCAGCACCCGCTCCAGGACGAGCGCGCCCGCGCCGATCACGTCCACCCGCCCCGGGTGCATGACGCCGATCTCCGCACGCTGCTCGTGGGGCATGGCCAGCAGCTCGGCGGTGATCTCGCGGAGCCGGCCGACCGGCACCCGGGCGTGGTGGATGCGCTCGGGGTCGTAGGCGGACAGGTCCTGTGCGATCCCCGCCACCGTCGTGGCCGTCCCCGCCACGCACACCACCGTCGCCGCCTGGTCCAGCGGGACGGTCGCCGCGGCCTCGTCCAGCGCCGCCTCGATGTCGGCGGTGGCCGCCGCGATCTGCTCGGCCGTGGGCGGGTCGGAGTGGAAGTGCCGCTCGGTCATCCGCACGCAGCCGATGTTGACCGAGCGGGAGGCGCGCACCGCCCCGTCGGCCCGGCCGAGCACGAACTCGGTGGACCCGCCGCCGATGTCCACCACCAGGTAGGGCGGGCGCAGTCCGGCCTGCTCCCCCTCGGCGGCCAGCTCCGCGGTCGCCCCGACGAAGGAGAGCTCGGCCTCCTCGTCGCCGCTGATCACCTCGGGCTCCACGCCGATGATCCCGCGCACGCCCGCGACGAACTCGTCGCGGTTGGCGGCGTCCCGGGTGGCGCTGGTGGCGACCATGCGCACCGAGCCGGGCCCCGGCTCGACCCCGTGGGCGCGCATCAGGTCGGCGTACCCGGCCAGCGCGTCGAAGGTGCGCTTGAGCGCCTCGGGGGCGAACGCCCCGGTGCGGTCCACGCCCTGGCCGAGCCGGACGATCTCCATGCGGCGGTCGATGTCCAGCAGTTGGACGTCGTCGCCGCCGGAGTCGATCACCCCTGCCAGGAGCAGACGGATGGAATTGGTTCCGCAGTCGATGGCCGCGACCGTTCTCACTGGCCCCCGCCGTTCCTCTCGGTGCTGTCGGTACTGTCGTCCACGCGCACGCACGGCCCCCTGTTCCACCACTCGGGCAGCCGGTCCAGGGCCTCCCGGCCGAACGGGTTGCTCCCGGGCCGGGCCAGCTCGTGCGCGACCAGGGCGTGCAGGCACTTGACCCGCCTGGGCATCCCCCCGGCGCTCTGCATGCCTTCGGGCAGCGGCTCCAGGCCCAGCTCGCGGGCCAGGGCGTCGCGCTCGGCCACGTAGGACTCGTGCGCCTCGGTGTAGGCGGCGCGCAGGTCGGGGTCGTGCTCCAGCCGCGCGGTCATCTCCCGCATCAGGCCGCTGCTCTCCAGCGTGCCGATCGCGGAGGCCGCGCGGGGGCAGGTCAGGTAGTACAGGGTGGGGAACGGGGAGCCGTCCGCCAGACGCGGAGCGGTGCGCACCACGTCGGGGAGCCCGCACGGGCAGCGGTGCGCCACCTCGTGCACGGCGCGCGGCGGTCGCCCCAACTGGAGCCGGACGGCCTCGACGTCCTCGGCTGAGGCCCGTCTGCCGGGAACCTGGTCTGCGGAAGTCATGGCCCCCTCAGCCTACTCCCCGCCGGGACGGGTCCGGGCCGCTGCGCTCATCCCCGCGGCTGGTCGGCCTCGGCCACCGAGTCCCACAGCTCGACGAACCACGGGTCGGAGGGGCCGTCGCGCTCCTCCCCCTCCTCCTCCGCGGTGCCCCCGATGACGATGTAGGTCTGCTCGCCCGGGTACTGGTAGTGCAGCCGGGACCGGGCCTCGCGCTCGATGTAGGCGGGGTCCTGCAACTCCTCGTAGCGCTCGGTCAGCTCCTCGACCGCCTCCCGGGTGCGCTCACGCTCCTCCTTGAGCTGGGCGATCTGCGCGCGCTGGGCGATGTACTCGCGCAGCGGATAGGCCAGGCTGAGCGCGATCACGCAGACCAGCAGCGCGAGGACGGCGGCCCGGCCGGTCAGCGCGGGCCCGCCGGACGGCCGCGGGGCAGGGCGCCCGCGGCCGGAGGCACCGGAGGCCGGGGCCGACGCCTTCC
>Ga0065720_1000864_pt1 | contig 18268 bp, 9 predicted proteins | sample Thericmetagenome_FD_59107 | JGI IMG/M metagenome (GOLD analysis project Ga0065720, IMG submission 59107) | Thermophilic microbial communities from the Joint Bioenergy Institute, California, USA of rice/straw/compost enrichment - eDNA_2 v2... | ecosystem: Engineered > Solid waste > Grass >...
TGAAAGGGCTGTGGATTAAAGGAAATTTATCTTACAATAATACTGTCGATCAAACTGTAAACCGCTCTAAGAACTTTGCTACATACAGATTAAGTATTGCATCTGGGGCACCGGTATATACCCAAATCGGTACGAATACCAATCAGCCCAATACCCTGTCGGTTGATACACGCCGCACCTATACTTATAGCAAATTAAGTATGGGATACGACAAAACGAATGGCCGTAATGCCTGGAACGCTTTATTATTGGCAGACCATCAGGCAACTACTATCAATTTGCAATTACCGGCAACCTATACCAATATTGCTGCCAACCTAGCCTACAGCTTTGACAAAAAATATTTTGCAGAAGCTTCAGTAAGTTATGGAGGACATAATCGCTATAAGCCCGGAAAGAGATTTGGGCTGTTCTATGCCGGAGCATTAGGATGGGATCTTAGCAAAGAAGCATTTTTATCCGATGCAGAGTGGATTACCCAATTAAAACCACGTATCAGCTATGGCCTTACAGGGAATGCTAATGTAGGATATTACGTATATGATCAGTATTATAATTATTGGGGCTCAACTGCCGCATATTACTTTGGAGCTACACCTGCATTAGCAAGAGGCTTTTCAGAGCTCACACTGGCCAACCCTAATGCAACTTGGGAAAAAGCTCATAAGCTGAACGTAGGATTAGATGCCATCTTCTTCAAAAACAAACTCCAACTCACAACAGAATACTTTAACGATACCTATTTCGATTTAATGCAGATACGTGGCAATTCTATTAGTCTATTGGGTCAAAGTTATCCTCAGGAGAATATCGGCAAAAATCGTTATAGCGGCTTTGAAAATAGTATTACGTGGAATAGCGGTAATGAAAACGCAGGTTATTTCATTACCGGTAATATATCTATCCTAAAATCTAAAGTACTCTTCATGGATGAGGTACTTCGTCCGTACGACTATTTAAAACGTACAGGACTGCCTGTAGGACAACCATTCGGATATATAGCAGAAGGATTCTATCAATCACAGGAAGAAATCGACAACGGGCCAATAGTAGATGGCTATCTTCCTAAGCCAGGTGACATAAAGTATAAAGATCTTAATAACGATGGTTATATTGACCAATTTGATGAAACTGCTATCGGTACAAAAAAACCATTACTATATTATGGAGCAACTGCAGGCTTCAATTATAAAGGATTTAATCTGAGCATATCCATACAGGGCATGGCTAACAATGAAATTGTTATAAGCAATAGCTATAATTCCACAACTAGCTCATTAGAATACGAATTTCAAGGTGGCACCACTGGACAGTTATTTGAGCATCATCTAGGCAGATGGACTCCTGCTAATGCAACCTCTGCTACTTACCCTAGATTGACCCTCGGAGGCAATCCTAACAACCATAGAGCATCGACATTCTGGGTTAGAAAAATGGACTATTTGCGCATACACAATGTAGATATTGGATATGTGTTGCCTGCAAGATTGACGCAGAAACTGAAACTGGATGCAGTTCGAATTTTTGTGAACGGATTTAACTTGTACTCTTTCGATTCACAGAATTATCTGGATCCTGAATCCTACAACTCCATCTTCCCTCTACGCAGAACCTACAACTTCGGTATCAACATTAAAATATAAAAATATTAAGATGATGACCAGACACATATATACGATACTCATTCTGATGGCGTTTACTTATACTTCCTGTCAGAAACTGGAAGATTGGCCGATGGAGCTCATCACAGAAGAATACCTGTGGGATGAGAAAGATTCCCTAGGCACCAATGCCAGCTATTTTTTAAACACTATATATGGTGAAATGCCCACTGGATTTAATCGAATAGGAGGCAATCTATTATGTGCTGCAACTGACGATGCAGTGCCTTCGGCTGATAATGCTACAGTTTCCAGAATCACCAACGGAGGTTATTCCCCTATCAATAATCCGGATGATAGTTGGAGCGCAAACTATGCCAGCATCAGAAAGTGCAATCTATTCTTGCAAAACTTTCCTCGAATCACTTTAAAACAAGATCTCAGGCAAGAAGGTGTTTACTGGATGGCTGAAGCCCGTTTTTTAAGAGCGCTGTTTTACTTCGAACTTGTAAAACGCTACGGAGGTGTTCCCTTGCTCGGAGATAGAGTGCTTACATTAGATGATGATCTGAGACTACCTCGCAATTCATACGAAGAATGTATCAACTATATCGTAAACGAATGTGATGTTGCGAAAGAAAATTTACGCCCCGATCCAGTTCCTAACGGAGATTTCGGACGTATTACAAAAATGGCAGCATTAACACTTAAAGCTAAAGCGCTCTTGTATGCTGCAAGCCCGCTTAATAATCCATCTAATGATAAAAATAAATGGAGATTAGCAAAAGACGCTCTTGCAGAAGCCATACAATACGGTAGCTCATCAGGATTTTCGCTAGAATCATCCTTCAGTAATGTATTTCTTACCAGAAAAAATAATGAGATAATTTTAGCATACCAACGTGCCGTAACAACTGACCTGGAGTTAAACAATGCTCCTATTGGCTATGTTAGCGGTAACACTGCAAGCCGTGGGCGCACCAGTCCTACGCAGGAGCTGGTGGATGCTTTCCCTACCATCAAAGGCCTTCCCATAACCGACGATATAAAATCTCCCATCAATCCTACTGGGTATGATCCCAATAATCCTTATGCAAATAGAGATCCACGTTTATCGCTTACAGTATTTTACAATGGAATGCCTTGGCTGAACCGTCCGGTGGAAACATTCGATGGCGGTCTTGATAGACCAGGAGGTGCGGTTGTTCAAACAAAAACAGGTTATTATATGCGCAAATTCCTGGGCAACTTCAGCTCCGGCACGGCATACTCCAACCAGACACACAATTTTCCTATTTTCAGATATGCTGATGTGCTATTAATGTTTGTCGAGGCCAAAAATGAGGTAGATGGACCCGTTGACTCTGTTTACACCTATCTAAGAGAAATAAGAAGAAGAGCAGGTATTCAGCAAGGTAGTGCCCCCAATCTATACGGAATTCCAGATGGCCTTTCTCAGGATGCCATGAGAGAACTGATTCGCAATGAACGCCGGATAGAGATGGCTTTTGAAGAACAACGTTATTGGGATTTGAGACGTTGGAAGATTGCAGAGCAAATCTTCAACAAGCCGCTGCATGGAGTGCGGATTAGCAAAGTCGGCTCAAATTTTACTTATAATATCGAAACACTGGCGATACCATTTCAGTTTATTGCTCCACGCATGTATCGCTACCCAATACCTTTCAGTGAAATTTCCAAGAACCCTAATCTGACACAAAACGAAGATTACTTAACCGTTCATTAAGGGCTAAACTAAAAATTATGAAGCATTTATTAAAAGCCATACTGATTGTTTGCTTTTCACTTCCATGTGCAGTATATGCACAAACTATACAAGGTGTTGTAAGAGGGGAGGATGGACCTATTGTAGGAGCAAGTGTACAGGAAAAAGACGTATCTACTAATGGCGTTATCACTGGAGCCAACGGTAGCTTTACATTAACACTGAAAGGTGTTACCAAAACAATTCTTGTTACTGCTGTAGGATACTTAGACAAAGAAATAACCATAAATGATACTAATGCAGAACTCACCATTATAATGGAACAAAATGCGAAAGGATTGGATGATGTAATTGTAGTAGGATATGGTACTACTAAAAAAATCACTAATACCGGGGCTGTTACCTCAGTATCTGCAGCTGATGTAAGAAACATTCCTACTTCTAATATTCAAAATACATTGATAGGTCGAGCCCCTGGTTTTATTTCGCAACAAAGAACCGGGCAACCAGGTATGAGTGGTGCGGAATTTTATATACGTGGTGTAAACTCTCTCTCTGGAGAATCGCAAAAGCCGCTTATTATCGTAGATGATGTAGAGTACACATACGATCAAGTATCGCAATTGGATGTTAATGAAATTGAAAGTTTCTCCATATTGAAAGATGCTTCCACTACCGCTGTATATGGCATTAAGGGAGCAAATGGTGTATTGGTGATAACAACAAAAAGAGGGAAAATCGGTAAGCCGATGATCAACGCCAATACTGAGCATGCCATGCAAACTCCGGTCACGCATCCGAAATTTCTGGATGCTTATACGGTTGCACAATTGAGAAATGAAGCCCTAAGAAACGACGGACTACCGGAAGAATTTACACAGGAAGATTTGGAACACTGGCGTTTAAAAGATGACCCTTACGGTCACCCCGATGTAGATTGGTATCATGAGGTCTTTAAAAAATACTCCTACCAAACACGCAACACAATAGATATATCTGGAGGCACACCAAAAATAAAGTACTTCATTTCTGCAGGTCATCTTTTTCAAGATGGTTATTTACGCAACTTCAGTCGTGGAGATTACGAAGCTCCTAAAAACAATTACGCTTATCAACGATTCACCTTCCGCTCTAATCTGGATATGCAAGCTACTAATACACTTAAATTAAGGTTGGATGTCACAGGGCGTACAGGAACCACTACCGAGCCGCATATCTCCACCTCTCCTCTTGCAACGGTATACAGCTACCAAAGACTCCCACCATATGCAGCGCCCCTAATAAATCCTGACGGAAGCTACCCTTGGGCTTTTAGATCAAGAAATATATATTGGGAAACCAGTCTTATTGGTCGTCTGGCGTTACAGGGATACGATAAAACTTTCCGCAATGAGCTAAACATTCTTTTCAATGTAGAGCAAAGATTAGACTTCATTACAAAAGGGCTCTCAGTAAGCTGGCGTGTTGCTTATGCCGGTGATATTAGTTACGATAGGAGTCTGTACCGTAACAATATTCCAGCTTTCTATTTTAACCCGGTTGATAGCTCTTACACCATACATAGCAATGGGCTATATCGCCTCGAGCCACTTACATTGTCCAGCTCACCACAGAATACCATATCGCGTAAAACTGTAAACACATTAGCAAAATTGAACTATGCCCGTTCGTTTGGCAAACATAATGTGAGAGGGATGTTACTATATAACCTCGATAACGTAACTCGAGGAAGCTACAACAGCGCCACAGGAGTTGCCGCCGTACAGGAATACGCTCCTGTGGTTTTACAAGGAACCACGCTGCGACTTGAATATAATTATTTGCAACGTTATCTACTTGAATTTAATGGAGCTTATAACGGATCAAGTCAGTTTGTAGGACGTCATACTAAAGGCTTCTTTCCTGCAATATCGGCAGGATGGAACATTGCCGAAGAAAATTTCTTTAAGAATATAACGTTTGTGGATATGCTTAAGATCCGAGCCTCTTGGGGTTTAACTGGTTCTGATGTTACTGCGGGAAACGTGTACAAAACAGAACAGGTATATAATCCAGGACCTAACTACAACTTTGGAGAAACATCTAATAATTTCCCATCCATACAAGAAGGAACACTAGGGAACCTGGATATTACATGGGAAAAATCAAGAAAGACTAATGTGGGTATAGATGCTCAATTATTCAATAACAAGCTATCTGTTACAGTTGACTATTTCTACGATTATCGCTATGATCAGTTATACGTGAAAGATGATGTACTTAAGATAATAGGTGTAGGATTACCCTACACCAACTCTGCCATTACAGAAAATAAAGGCTTCGATGGTCAGGTGAGTTATTACAATAGAAAAGATAAACTGTCCTATGGTGCTACTTTCACCTTCTCACGTGCCAGAAATAAGATACTTTATCAAGGCGAAGCTACTCCTCGTTATCCTCATTTGGCAAGAACAGGCCGCCCCATTGGACAAGCATTTGGCTATCATGTACTGGGATTCTTCCAGACCCAGGAAGAAGTGGATAACTATCCCCACTTAGCAGATGCAAAACCTGGAGATCTGAAATACGAAGATGTAAACGGGGATGGCGCAATAGATCAACAAGATTACGTGCCTATTGGGAAACCCAACTTACCACAAACTGTGTTAGGCACGTCACTATCCTTCGGATACGGCAACTTTAGCCTCAACATTTTGTTTCAGGGAAGTTTTGACTATAGCTATCGGATTTCCACCAATCAGGTAATCCCCTTCCAAGCTAATCTCCAAAAAGTCGCATTAGGGAGATGGACACCCGAAACAGCCGCTACTGCAACATTCCCACGTTTAAGTAGTATTTTGGCTGGCCCCAGTAGTCCTTCCAATTCATCAGATTTCTGGATGGTCACCAATGCTTATTACATACGCTTCAAAAACATAGAGCTGGGATATCAGATTCCTAAGTCCATATTAAGAAAATTCAGGATAAGCGCTGCCCGCTTATATGCGAGTGGATATAATCTTTATACCTGGGCTAACTTTAAGTTATATAACCAAGATCCTGAAATACAAAGTGGTGGAAGTGGCGCTGTATATCCTGTACAAAAAGTATATAATATAGGCTTACAAATAGGCTTCTGATAAATGAACAAGAACAAAAAAACTCAATATATACCGATGAACACAAAAATATTCATAACGATTGTTTTCGCTGTCCTACTTGCTGCATGCAATAAAGGGAATGTGTTAGATCAGGTACAAACTACCGACCTGAACGAAGCTACTACATTTTCGGACAGTGCTCGTACGCTACAATTCTTGACGCGTATTTACACCGATCTTAACCTCAGCGCTTCACCTCAGCGATTGGGCGGTAGCATTGGTATNTACAGCATCGGCGATGAAGTAGAAAGCAACCTTCAGAGTGGTACAGCTTATAATATTATATTTCAGACGGGAGCTGTAAGTGCATTAAATATCCCCACCGATGCATGGGAAGTTTCTTATGCCAATATAAGACGGGTAAATGTTTACTTAAAAAACCTTCCCAACACTCCCTTATCGGCTGCACTAAAAAGAAGAACCGAAGGCGAAGCCCGCTTTATGCGAGCCTGGTATTACTTCATTATGCTAAAACATTACGGTGGAATTCCTTTAATCGGAGATGCCGTATTTACGCCTACTGATGAAATTCCGGGAAAACGAGCAACATTTGAAGAATGTGTCAACTACATAGCAAGTGAATGCGATGCAGCAGCCGCTCTGCTACCTCTCTCCTACTCAGGATTAGATTATGGTCGCATTACTAAAGGAGCTTGCCTCGCTTTAAAATCACGTCTATTGCTTTACGCGGCCAGTCCTCTCTTCAATGGAAGAACTGATGAGAATGACCATGGTGTACTGGGCTACCCTACACCTGACGCTTCCCGCTGGGAGAAAGCAGCAAGAGCCGCATTGGACGTCATCAATCTCAACCAATATAGTCTTATGGAAATAGATTCACCTCCCGGATATGGATTCCAGTAAAGTTTTTGTTACTCGTAAAAATAATGAATATATACTGGCATACATGACCGGCAACAACCGCACACTGGAAAATATGTGGGATCCTGCCACTCGTGGAGGTAATGGTAGCTCGATGCCCTATCAAGAACTGGTGGATGCATTTGGCACCATTAACGGGAAACCAATCACAGAAGATTTAAAATCGCCTACTAATCCCAATGGTTATGACCCTGCCAATCCTTATATAAATCGCGACCCACGCTTAGCTTATACTATTTTATTTAATGGCGGAACACGCTTAGATGTAAACAGAACTGTTACACCAGTATATACTTATGTTGGCGCTGCACAGGATGGATTCCCCATAACAAAAACCGGATATTACCTCCGAAAAATGCTGGATGAAAATACTATCGCCAGCACAACATCATCACCTACCGAGAGATGTTTCCCCCTACTGCGTTACGCCGAAATATTACTGAACTATGCCGAAGCCAGCAATGAAATAGGAGACATTAATACCGCATACGCTCAAATTAAAGCTATTCGTAAACGTGCTGGTATTAATCCCGGAGATGACGGAAATTATGGTTTACGTCAGAACATGACAAAAGATGAAATGCGCGAAGTGATCCAAAACGAAAGACGTGTAGAACTAGCAATCGAAGAACATCGATACTGGGATGTTCGGAGATGGAAAATTGCTGAAAGAGTATCTAATAAACCATTACATGGTATGAGAATTACTAGAAACGGCGATACCTATACGTATGAAACTGTAGTCATCAGAACTCCGGTATTTGTTGCCCCTAAATGGTACTTATGGCCTATTCCACAGGGAGAAATCAATAAATCGCTGGAGCTGGAACAAAATCCAGGATGGTAAATTATTATCAACAAATTGAAAGTTATGAACCACAGAATAATTAGACGATCTGGCATTACAATGGCTATTACAGCACTTATATGCACACTGCTGTTGCTTGCATGTAAGAAATCTGCTGTCAAAAAGCCTATGAACGTAGGAGCAGTACGGTTTGAATCGACAAGTTATACTATAGAGAATAACAGTCCTGATTCCCTTACCGTAGTACTACCTTTTTCGTTACCCCTTGAAGAGGATGCGAGCATCACTATTACTATTGATAATAGCAGTACCATCAATAGTGATGAATATGCCATCTCCCCTGCTCCTTCGTCAAACAAATTGGTTCTACAGTTAGCTAAAGGCTCCATGGAGACTTCCCTTAAGGTAATTTCAAAAAACAATTTCGAGGGAGATAAGTTACTAGTATTAAAAATTACAGAAGCTACAGGGGGGCTATCAATATCAAATGCAAATAATACAGCCTCCATCACCATTAAAGGAGAGCCGATAGTACTACCCGAAATTAATGTATCGCTAAATACCATTTCGTTTGGCAATGTAGCCGCAGGATCGACTTCTGAACCCAGAACATACGATGTTTGGGGTGTGAAACTAACACAAGATGTGACTGTTACAGCATCTTCGAATTTTGAGATTTCATTAGATGGCAACGATTATAGTAATACACTTACTTTATCAGCATCTGCTTTAAATATCGCTCCCATGACGGTATATGTAAGATTTATTGCCAATACTGGAACGAACCAGTCTATTGACGGCTTTATTACCCATAGCTCTGCCGGTGTACAGGATGCAATGATAAGTACGAATGGTATAGAATACGGAAATGCATTACCGGGAATACTGATTCATAGCGATGACTTTGATTATGGACCTACGGCAGGTCTGTTAAAAGAAGTGACTGATAAATGGCCTGTTTTCTCAGGAACGCTCAACCCAATAAAATATATAGTACCGGGTTTATCTTACCCGGGATATATTGGCTCAGGTATAGGAGGCGCTGTAGTTACTGAAAACGGTAGTGGTTCTCGTGAAGATAATAGCACGGCGTTCACCCCGCAAAATTCTGGAACAATATATGTAGCCCAAATGATCAACATCGCTTCTGCTGCCAGCGGTGACTTCTTCACTTCATTCAGAGATCCGGGTGGCTCATACTTCAATCGTATATATGTAAGAGACAATGGTGGTAAACCACAAATAGGTATTGGAAAATCTACGGCCACCGTAGCATACTCCTCAAAGAGCTATGAATATGGACAAACCTATTTGCTAGTACACAAATACGACTTTACTACTGGCGTCTCTTCGATGTATGTTCTAAGTGGAGAAATTCCTCTAATTGAACCTGCAACTCCGGATGCTGTAACAAGCACCGGATCGGGACCAACTTCACTTGTGAATATCTGCCTGAGACAAAATACTACATTACTTACAGCGACTTTTGACGGATTACGCATTGCAACAGGATGGAGAGAAGCTGTAGGCAAATAAAAATATATTGTACAAATTAATTAGTAAAGACATGAAGTACAGAATTATAATATTACTCGCCATAGCAGTACTTACAGGATGCATCAAAAAAGGGATACAACCTCCTATCCCTGAGATGCCCGACATTCCNGAAANCGTGCTACCGTCATTAATAACGGTAGACTGTTCCCAGCAGGAAGGTCCTATTATGCAGCTTCACAGATATAACGGAAGCTCTACTACCTCAGGCATGCCTGGCGATGCAGCCCGCAACTGGATGCAACAGTTGCAAACCAAACTGGTAAGAGTATGGATACAACTGGTATATGTATACAACAACGGGAACATCAATTATAATTACACTTATAGTGGCAATACGATGAAGGTAGAAGATGCCTTAAGTTTTTATTCTTCCTGCTCCGACTCCTTGTTGATTGCAATGAGTGGTCATAAAACATCGGGAAGTTATGGCATGCCAACAGGAGACGCATACAAAGATCTTGTAAGAGAAACCATTCTTTACTATAAAAGAAAATATCCTAAGATAAAATATATACATGTAGGAAATGAAGTAGATCACGGGGGAGAGACTATGGCTACATATTACCCGGTATATCAATATTACTATCGCGGTCTTAATGAAGCCAACACAATTCTTCAAGCTGAATATCAAAGCGAGGGCAAGTCATATGATCCTATACTCATCGGCAACTCTACATTCACTGGTAATATTACAAGCATGCTAGAGTATGCCGAAACTTTCGTAAAGTCATACGCAAACGACCCTAGCCCAAATAAGAAATTCGATTTCTTTACATTCAATAGCTATGGAGAAGCTAACCGTCCGGCAGATTTGCTCACTGCCAAAAGCAAAATCGACAACATGATGCGTTTAAATGGTCTTCCTACCGTTCCGGTAATTGTATCGGAATATGGTATTCAGGGAGGCTCTGCCTTGCCTAGTGGCGTAACCCTAGACCAAATGATGTTGATGCAAGCTGCAGGACAATTAGCAAAAGCATACTACATGTATGAAGGAGGAATTAATGCGATATGTCATTGGCTGGTAAACCATGGCTCACTTATTCATAAAAGCCAGCTGCTAGATGTTCAGAACGCTTACGCTTCTCCATACGGGAACATGCTGGTATTAAGCAAAATGCTTGCAGATCACAAGAACAGAATAAAAGTAACCTCGAAAGGACTGGACAATGTAGGACTAGGCATCAATGCCATGGCAGCTGCTGACCAAAGTAAGGGTATCGCTATATTAGTATGGAATTATAATTGGACAAAAGCGGTAAATACTCAGGATATACTAGTAGGCATTAACAACATTCCCTCATCCTATTTCCCGGCCGGACGCATCCATTGCGATATTTACACAATAGACTCTCAAAACAATAATTATTATATCAATAGTAGTCAGACTNCNTTATCGATTACTAAAGAAATAGATCTGGATTATAACCAAAATATACAGATCCCTCTGACCTTGGAAGGCGCAGCGGTATCGTTGATTGTGTTAAAACCCCAATAAAATCAATAGTTCAAAGAAGCAGCAATAATTACAATGCAAATAAGGCAATTGACAGTATTGCTATTAAACTTTGTGGTTGCTTTATGTACTTTTCATAAAGCAACCGCAACTACTTACTATATCCATTCAAAAGTTGGAGATGATAACAATAACGGCATCTCGAAAGAAACTCCGTGGTCAACTTTAAAAAATTTAAACCAAACAATTTTTAAACCCGGAGATAGTATATTGTTTGCAAAAGGCACATCCTACATCGGAGGTTTTGTATTCAAATGTTCGGGTACCCCCCGACAAACCCATTGTATTTTCCAACTACAGTGCAGGAGCCGATCTCGTGCTAAATAATCCCAGAAACCAACTTGAACCTTTATTAATAAAATACGGAGCGGGGAAGCTACCCTCCTTTACAAATCCTCACTGGGAAGTATTAAACGGGAATATTTTTCGAATTGAAGGGAATCATATTATCATCGACGGGTTATATTTTCACGACAATACAAATCCTCCCGGCTCCAATCGCAATAATAAGAATGTACAAAAACTGGGGGCGATATACCTTAGTCTAGGAACTCACCATAACGTTATTCGAAATTGCGAGTTCTATAACACCCCCCGTAGCAATTAAAATAAAAGGCACGCACAATTTAATTACACATAACTACTTTCATGACACGTATGAGAAAATGGCAGAATCCTGGGGTCCTATCGCCATTATGATAGTCTCTCCAAACAATGAGGTATCTTATAACCGTATTGTCAACTACGGCTCCTATGGTGGGCCTTATGGCTCCGATGGAGGTGTAATAGAACTAGACGGAGTTGATGACAACTTCGATGGACGGAACATACACATCCATCATAATATATCTATCAATAACCATGGCTTTCTGGAACTTGCAGGAAGAAATGTCGATAGTGTTATTGTAGCTTACAATCTAAGTGATGACCGCAATCAGTTTATAGGTGGAGGCTCGATGAAAAATATCTATGTATTAAACAATACAGTTATTCGAACAAGAGAACCAAATGTAGACCGATATGTTTTCTGGACCTTTAATCGAGATTCCACCTTTATGACCGTAAGAAATAATATTTTCGTTGTAGCATCGGATATTCAAGTATTTGGCCCATATATAAAACCTAAAGGACATCAACGTACAAAAGTAGGCGAACAAATACATGACCATAATTTATATTTTTCTCCCGGCAATCCTGATCCTATAGGTATTGCTCCAGGAAATGGAGATATTATAGCAGACCCACATTTTATAGATCCTCAGAATGGAAATTACCGATTGCGTAAAGAAAGTCCGGCAATAAACAAAGGGGTGAAGACTCATTATACCCACGACTTGGACGGTCGTACAATTAGTGATAGAGGAATTACGGACATAGGAGCATACGAATACTAAGAAGGCCTCTTTTAACAATCAGAAATAACTCAATAATAAACAAACCATGAAAATAAAACCTTACATTCTTTTTTTGTTACTGCTTATTACCAATCTCACAAACGCCCAAAATAAAGATATTACTATAGAAAAAATCGTATGTATCACTACACTTAGCGATCTTAAAATTGAAGCAACTTTCAATCGTCCTGTAAGCACTGATCATAAATTCAACGTTCAAATAAAAGACATAGATAAAGTTATTTGGACCGATTATATTACCCCTTCAGAAATACAAGGCAATAAAGGCATTTTTGTCATCCGAAATCTAAAAGTCACCCCTTGGGAGCCTATTAATCCCAAACTCTATAAAGTAGCATTATATCACAATCAAAATATCATTGCAGAGAAAAGAATCGGATTTCGCATATTCCATACACAAAATGGCAATATCTACCTCAATGGCAAGCCGATATTTCTGAGAGGTATTGCTATCAATCCTCCGGACAGAGGCATTCCGGATTCCGTCGAAAAAAGCAGAACTTTTGCTTGGGACTATGTAAGGTATATGAAAAGTATTCATGTAAACATTATCCGTATACCGAACAATGAAACATGGTATGATGTATGTGACGAACTAGGCATGATGGTATTTGGTGGCAATTACAGTGGTTCTGTCGATGGACAAGTTCCACCCACCGACTATGACAAAGCTGTAAAATGGTATAAAGAAGTTGCATATGTGGATATTGCATCACACCCCAGTCTTATGATTTATGCTATGACCAATGAGGTAGCATATTCTGGCAAAAGAGGTGAACAATGGGACAAATTTCTTTCCTACGCACATAAGGAATTATTAAAATGGGATAGCACAAGATTATATATTGCTAATGCCGGATATGGATACGGAAGAAGCGGCGAAATCTGCGATTTGCACCGCTATTGGGGCTGGTACTATAATTCACCTTTCAACTTTATCAATATAAGAGACAATAAAAAAATTATTCCCTTTGATAAGAAAGTACAACCTATAACCTTTACCGAATGTGTTGGCAACTATACCGGACCCAGCGGAGCGTACAATCTTACGCCAAATCATAAAAACCCCGGCTCTCAATTAAACTGGACAGGACATGCTCCATGGAGTGAGCAACCTCGGTTGGCAGACGAACATCAATCCTTTACACTGAAAACAGCCACCGAATTATTCAGAAGATTAAGACCATTAAATAAAGAGCTCAGCGGAGTGTTTCCTTTTACCATTATATTTTATAATTGGAACAATGTGCAGCATTTTACGGAAATGCAACCTAAACCAGTTACGCGTCAAATTAAAAAGTCTTACCAACCATTATTGGTCAGCTGGGAAAACTATACTCCAAACGTATATGCAGGCAACACCATTACCCCTACCGTACATATCATTAATGATAATGATGATTATAGCGATCTTACAGATGCAATGTTTATTTACGAATTACAAGATCATGCCGGAGCAGTCTTTTTAAAAGACAGTTTTGCCCTTCCGGAGATTAAATACTACGACTCATGGAAGAGAAAGCTGAGTATCACATTACCAAATACTCTGCATACAGACAATTATACATTAACAGGTAGTATCAAAAAGGGGACAAAAATACTTTCCAAAAACATCACGCAATATTTCATAGACAATTATTTTTATCAGAAGAATATCAGCGATAACATTAAAAAAATTGTATTATATGATGCAAAAGGGAATACAGCACAATCACTGAGCAAACTCAATATACCATTCACAACACTTACCAGTATTAACCAATTATCAAAGGACGTCCTATTCATATTAGGAGAAAACAGTGCAAATCAGTTTATCAAACAAGAGGCAAAGAAAATTCAGCAATTTATAGCAAACGGGGGTCGCATGATTTGTCTAAGACAAGACTCTCTTTTATTTCCTAATATTAACTCTTTTATTTCTTATCCATTAAAAAATGTTACGGTACCACTGGACATACCCAAATATCCACCACCCCCCCGTCCGTCCAGAAACGGATTATATGTAAATCCCGAACGTCCTCAACATCCAATTTTTGACGGCATTAAGCGGGAGCAACTAAGAGTATGGTCTGACTATACAGGATGGGATGAGACTCAACCTGATCTGCCGGCAATATATCCCGTGACAGACGGATACGTTATAGAAAAGAAAAACGACATCGGCAATATTGCGGTATTGGGCAATTTTGGCGTAGCCCTAGAAGGCATTGCCATAGCCGAAATATATGAGGGTAAAGGAAGTGTGCTTGTATGCGGTATGGATATAGCAAACAGAACACACTTGGATCCGGTAAGTGACAGGCTTCTTCTTAACATAATACAATATATGGGCGATGCTGAAATACCGCATCAGAAGTACCCCATTATTACCGACAAAATTGTGTGGGGCGATTATGCATCAGAAAAAGGAGTACTCACAGGTATTAATAGCGGGTTATTATTACACGCAATTCCTGTTGTTCCAGAAAATAATACATCAGCAATGATATTAACAAAGGACGGCGATCAATTTTTAGGTGGCCCAGGAAGATTTAATACTCGACCAGGCGTTCAATATGTACCTTATGGCAGACGCATGTTTGGTCCATACCGACTCAGAGACTTCGGTAATGTACCAGATCCCCTAGACAAGAGTAGTAGTATAGGAGAAGGATTTTTCTGGTGCACCACACCTTCTAATAAAACAAAAATCTCAACATTGGTATGGAATCCAGCGCAAGAACCCCTAAAAATAACAGTCATTATTAATGATACCCATAGCACAGAAAAAATCATACAGCCCAATGGGAAAGAATGGGTAAATAGTCCAATTAAAGGGGGAGATATTAAGGTTACATTTAAAGGAGACAGAAAATTAGTATTGTTACAGACCAACTTCAATTAAAAACATGAGAAATCTTCATCAATACATATTATTACTATTTTTTGCCTTAAACCATCCCGGCTTATCGCTAGGGCAATTGAAAAATGTTGCGCTGAATAAACCCGTTATAGCTTCATCTACTAATCCTAAACATCCTACTAAAAATATAGTGGATGGGATAATATCGCGAACATCAAAATGGGAGTCCGGAAATGGGAAAGCTCCACACACGGTAGAAATTGACTTACAAAAATATTATCATATTGCAGCAATTAAGGTACATACTGGCATTCTAGAAGAAGAAAAAGAATATACTGAAAAAAATCAGGCTGATGGCTTTTGGTCGATGAAGAACTTTAAAGTCCAATACTGGGATGATGCCAACTGGACCGACTTCCCCAAAAGCGAGGTACATGAAAACAGATTGGTATCTGTATCTTTTCAATACTCCCCCTCCATTACAACTTTTAAGATAAGACTGGTCTGTGACGACGGAGAGCCTATTAACATTATGGAGATTGAAGTACTAGGCGAGGAAGCTAAGGATATGCCCCCACCACCAATAGTCACACAGAACACATCTCCGAATATATCAATAAAGGAAGCCCAAAAGGCCCATATTGCAATAAAAAATAACCCCACCGGTAAAACGCTAAAATATGTAGGTTATAATCAAGGATATTATTTCCCAAAATCCAATGTATCCAAATGGATCGAGTACTCCAATGTTAACAGTGTTAGAGTATGGACGAGCTTGAACTCTTTTGTCCCTGAAAATACAGTTGAAATAGATAGTGCACTCCACAGTCTTGAAGAATTCGAAAAGAGAAAAGCTATTTTAAGAAAAGATCCGGAAAATAATCCATTTATAAAATGGGAGCAATTGCTACCCCCTATACGACCAACCGAATTACTCATCTACAAATGGGATGGTATTTAATTATGCTTTAGATGAATTGAAAAGATTGGGAACTGATGTTGTCTTGCAAATAGGAAGTACAGATTTTAAAGACAATTGGAGCAATAAGTGGAAACAATGGCAACGATATTATGCACTTGCATATTACACTGCTAAAAGAGGCAATGTGTTTATGTTTGCGCTACAAAATGAACCCAATCACCGTCATTCCGGTCCCATGAAATTGGAACAATGGATTATGGCTATGCAAATCGTGTCAGATGCTATTCATTGCGCTGTTGAAGATGTAAATAAACGTTATAATAAAACACTAATACCAAAGCTAGTGGGACCAGTAACAGCAGGCCAAAATACCGACTGGTGGGCAGGTGTGGTCAAATCCATACGAACGAATTATCGTGGCGAAAACATAAACAATGATTTGTTACAAATATTCTCTACCCACTCCTACAACTCCCCGGCTATTGGATATAAAACAAGAGTAAACAACATTCGGAATATTATACAAAGTAATCACCCGGAAGGTAAAACACTACCGATTGTCTTTACCGAAATCGGGCGTTGGATGAATGCTTATTTGATAGACAAGGAAGAAACGATGGACAGTCCATCATTGTTTACCGAATGGGCAGGTATTTATTCCTATAACATGAAGAATGGCGCTTATGGTATGTGGGCATTCAAGTTTGCTAATACGACAAGTACAACTTACATAAGAGGTATAAAATCAGGGCATCATTTTACCTGGCAAGGAAAGAGAATTGTAGAAGATGCTTACAATAACATAGCATTAAATAAGCCCGTTAAAACTAGTTCCTCGAGTACAATTGCAGGATTTATAACAGATGGAGATAAAACTGACAAGTCCACTTGGATTAGTGACATAGAAAAAGAAAAATGGATAGAAATAGATTTACTGAAACCATATGACATAGGTGGCATGACTATTTATACAGGCTCTTCCTATGGTGTGTATACCGGCCCAGACAGAGTAAGAAATTTTAAAGTACAATATTCCGCAAATGGCTCCTGGAATGATATTCCTCAACTAACACTTACAAATAATAAATACACACAGGTATTTGAGGTTTTTAAAAACTCCTATAAAAACTCAAAAGATAAGATTCATCTCCACCGATGAAGGTTCTATCAAAGTGAGAGAGATAAAAGTATTTGAAAAAGGTAATAGCCCCTCTGAAGATAGCAATTATAATATCTCCGGAATTCAACGTACCGGACAGGTGGTAAGACTCTTTGCGAAAGGCTTTAAAGATGAAAGGCCCTTACTTGAAATCGATGCTTCAGTTCTTAATGATGATTTCGACCATTATACATCTTTTGATTCCGCAACAAATACTTATTATGTTTGGTTGGTACAGAGAGGAGGGTTTACATATAACCTGACAATAGATTTAAAAGACATCAACATTCCACAGGGGAACCCGGTAATCGCAGAAACTGTTAATGACAAGCATTATGGTGAAGTAACGCATGTGGGGAGGGTCCCATCTACTCAAAAATTAACCATCCAGCTCCCCGCACAAACAGTAATGTTGCTTACGATACCTAAATCATCACTCATTTCTTCCCAAACATTAGCATCATCTAGTGCATATGTAATGAGCGGCATGTATCAAAAACATTCCTTTCATAATGAAAAAATATTAAAAGTACAATTGGATGCATCGCAGCCTAATAATAATGCAGTATCCTATGCTTATTTTGACTTCGATAAAACCGCTGCTCAAAAAGCTGATCTTATCTTACTAAAAGTAAAAGGACATACCAACAAAACCACCGCACCATACAGAATACATGTATATGGAATAAGAACCGACAAA
>Ga0065720_1019960_pt1 | contig 18263 bp, 15 predicted proteins | sample Thericmetagenome_FD_59107 | JGI IMG/M metagenome (GOLD analysis project Ga0065720, IMG submission 59107) | Thermophilic microbial communities from the Joint Bioenergy Institute, California, USA of rice/straw/compost enrichment - eDNA_2 v2... | ecosystem: Engineered > Solid waste > Grass >...
GAGCCGTAGGCGGGCGCGGCGGCGGCCGGGCGGACCGGCCCGGCCAGGCGGACGGCCCCGTCCCGGTGGGCCTCGGTGACCGTCAGCTCCGCCAGCGGCGCGCCCTCCGGGTCGGTGAGCACCAGCGCACGGGCGTCGGCGAGCCCGTCGGGGACGGCCAGCGTGACCGGTACCGGCCACGGCGCCCCGGCGGGCGGCGGCCCGGGCCGCTCCAGCCGGGCGGCCTCGTCGCGGGTCATGAACCCCGGCAGCGGGCAGATCCCGGCCAGCAGCAGCTCCAGGTGGGCCAGTCCCTGGGGTCCCGGCGTGAAGACGGCGGGTGCTCCGGTCGGGTCGGTCATCGCGGCTCCCTTGTCGATCGGACGTCCCGCCCAAGGGTAAGGGGACGCGCCTGGGGCCGCCTCCGGGCGGAGCGGCCCCGGGAACACCGGGGCCGCCCGTGGCGTTGTTCCTCGCGGCGGGTCCTGCGCCTCCGCCGGTTCCGTCCACAGGCCTGTCGATTCCTGATGCGGCTGGTACAGCGCCCCGCGTAGGCTGTACCCGAGGAAACCGATCTCCGTCCCAGTTCCGCTCCCGTCGCTCGGCGGGGGTCCACCGTCACACGCCCCACCTGGTGATATGAGCCTCAAAGGACTTCTCTCCGTCGTCACCGGCGACCCTGCACTGCACCGCGCGATCGAGACCGCCCGTGGTGGCCACGACCCTCACCTCGACCTCGTTGCGCCTCCCGCAGTGCGGCCCTTCGTCGTGGCGGGGCTCGCAGCCGACGCCCCTGTGGGGGCGGGGCGCCCCGTCCTGGCCGTCACCGCTACGGAACGTGAGGCCGCCGATCTGACCAGTGCTGTGGGGTCGCTGCTGTCCGCGGAGTCGGTGGCCCTGTTCCCGGCGTGGGAGACCCTGCCGCACGAGCGCCTCTCCCCCCGTTCCGACACCGTGGGGCAGCGCCTGGCGGTGCTGCGCCGCCTGGCCCACCCCGACCCCTCCGACCCGCTCACCGCGCCCCTGCGGGTGGTGGTCGCCCCGGTGCGCGCGGTCCTGCAACCGCTGGTGGCCGGGCTCGGCGACCTCAAGCCGGTGCGGGTGCGCGCGGGCGACTCCGTGGAGCTGGAGGAGGTGGTCCAGGCGCTGGTCGACGCGGGATACGCGCGGGTCGACCTGGTGGAGAAGCGCGGCGACATCGCGGTGCGCGGCGGCATCCTCGACGTGTTCCCGCCCACCGAGGAGCACCCGCTGCGCCTGGAGTTCTGGGGCGACTCCGTGGAGGAGATCCGCTACTTCCAGGTCGCCGACCAGCGCTCCATCAACCGGTCCGACCGCCCCGGGGGCGACGCCGCGGCGGGGCTGTTCGCACCGCCCTGCCGGGAGCTGCTGCTCACCGACGCCGTGCGGGAGCGCGCCCGCGCCCTGGCCGCCGAGCACCCGGCGCTCGCCGAGGTCCTGGGCAAGCTCGCCGAGGGCGTCGCGGTCGAGGGGATGGAGGCGTTCGCCCCGGTCCTCGCCGACCGCATGGAGCTGCTGCTCGACCTGCTGCCCGAGGGCACCCACATCGTGGGCTGCGACCCCGAGCGCATCCGCACCCGCGCCGAGGAGCTGGTCGCCACCAGCCAGGAGTTCCTCGAGGCGTCCTGGATCAACGCGGCCTCCGGCGGCGAGGCCCCCATCGACCTGGGCGGCTCCGCCTACCAGTCCATCGCCGAGCTGCGGTCGCGCGCCCGCGAGCTGGGCCTGCCGTGGTGGACCACCACCCCCTTCGACCCGGGCAACCCCTCCGCCGCGGAGGAGGACGACTCCGTGCTGCTCGGCGCGTCGGCCGCCGACGCCTACCGGGGCGACACCGAGCGCGCGATCGCCGACGTCAAGTCCTGGCTGCACGAGGGGTGGCGGGTGGTGCTGCTCACCCCCGGCCAGGGTCCGGCCGAACGGCTGACCTCCATGCTGCGCGACGCGGGCCTGGGCACGCAGTTGCGCGAGTCCCTGCCCGAGCCGCCCGATCCGGCCGTGGCGACGGTGACCACCGGGCTGCTCGAGCACGGCTTCGTGTGGCGCTCGGTGCGCACCGTGGTGCTCACCGAGACCGACCTCGTCGGGCAGCGCTCCTCCACCCGCGACATGCGCCGGATGCCGAGCCGCCGCCGCGGCGTCGACCCGCTCCAGCTCAAGCCCGGCGACTACGTGGTGCACGAGCAGCACGGCATCGGCCGCTACATCGAGATGGTCAGCCGCAGCGTCCAGGGCGCCACCCGCGAGTACCTGGTCATCGAGTACGCGCCGTCCAAGCGCGGCCAGCCCGGCGACCGCCTGTTCGTGCCCACCGACCAGCTCGACGAGGTCACCCGCTACGTCGGCGGCGACTCCCCCACCCTGTCCAGGATGGGCGGCGCCGAGTGGACCAAGACCAAGAACCGGGCGCGCAAGGTCGTCCGCGAGATCGCCGGGGACCTGATCCGGCTGTACTCGGCGCGCCAGGCCTCCCCGGGGCACGCGTTCTCCCCGGACACCCCCTGGCAGCGGGAGCTGGAGGACGCCTTCCCCTACGTGGAGACCCCCGACCAGCTCGCCGCGATCGAGGAGGTCAAGCGCGACATGGAGAAGCCGGTGCCGATGGACCGGCTGATCTGCGGCGACGTCGGCTACGGCAAGACCGAGGTCGCGGTGCGCGCGGCCTTCAAGGCGGTGCAGGACGGCAAGCAGGTGGCGGTGCTGGTGCCCACCACCCTGCTGGTCCAGCAGCACCTGTCCACGTTCACCGAGCGCTACGCCTCCTTCCCGGTGACGGTCCGCCCGCTGTCGCGCTTCCAGACCGACGCCGAGATCGAGCGCACCCGCGAGGGCATGCGCACCGGCGAGGTCGACGTGGTGATCGGCACGCACCGGCTGCTCTCCCCGGAGACCCGGTTCAAGAACCTGGGCCTGGTGATCATCGACGAGGAGCAGCGGTTCGGCGTCGAGCACAAGGAGTCCCTCAAGCGGCTGCGCACCCAGGTGGACGTGCTGGCGATGTCGGCCACCCCCATCCCGCGCACCCTGGAGATGGGCCTGACCGGCATCCGCGAGATGACCACGATCCTCACCCCGCCGGAGGAGCGGCACCCCGTCCTCACCTTCGTCGGCCCCTACGACGAGAAGCAGATCGCGGCGGCCATCCGGCGCGAGCTGATGCGCGAGGGCCAGGTGTTCTTCGTGCACAACCGGGTCGCCTCCATCGACCGGGTCGCCGCCACGGTGAGCCGGCTGGTGCCGGAGGCCCGGGTGGCCTACGCCCACGGCCAGATGAACGAGCACCAGCTCGAACGGGTGATGATCGACTTCTGGGAGAAGAACTTCGACGTCCTGGTCTCGACCACGATCGTGGAGTCGGGGCTGGACGTGCCCAACGCCAACACCCTGATCGTGGACCGGGCCGACACCTACGGCCTGTCGCAGTTGCACCAGTTGCGCGGCCGGGTGGGCCGCGGCCGGGAGCGCGCCTACGCCTACTTCCTGTACCCGCCGGACAAGCCGCTCTCCGAGACCGCGCACGAGCGGCTGGCCACGGTCGCCCAGCACACCGAGACGGGCGCGGGCATGTACGTGGCCATGAAGGACCTGGAGATCCGCGGCGCGGGCAACATCCTGGGCACCGAGCAGTCCGGCAGCATCGCGGGCGTCGGCTTCGACCTGTACGTGCGCATGGTCGGCGAGGCGGTGCGCGAGCTGAAGGGCGACCAGGACGCGGCCGAGGAGGTCGAGACCAAGGTCGAGCTGCCCATCGACGCGCACATCCCGCACGACTACGTGCCGGGCGAGCGGCTGCGGCTGGAGGCCTACCGCAGGATCGCCGAGGTCGCGAACGAGGACGACATCGCCGCGGTGCGCGAGGAGCTCGTCGACCGCTACGGCGAGCCGCCGCAGCCGGTGGACAACCTGCTGGCGGTGGCGCGGTTCCGGGTGCTGGCCCGCAGCGTGGGGCTGACCGACGTGGTCCTCCAGGGCAGCCAGATCCGGTTCGCCCCGGCGGAGCTGCGCGAGTCGCAGCAGTTGCGGCTGCGGCGGCTCTACCCGAAGTCGGTGCTGAAGAAGACCACCAACACCCTGCTGGTGCCGGTGCCCAAGTCCGGTGGGATCGGCGGTCGGCAGCTCCGGGACCGGGAGCTGTTGAAGTGGTGCTCCGAACTGGTGGAGGCGATCTTCGAGCCGGGGCGCAGGCGGTCCCAGGGCTGAACCGCCCGCTCCCCGGCCACGGCGGGGGCGGCCTCCGGTCCGCACCGTTTCCCGGCCGGTGCGGACCGGAGGCCGCCGACGGGGGTGCGGGCTGGGTCAGTCGGCGGGCAGCCACAGGTCGGGGCCGAAGACCTCGTAGTGGACGTCCCTGGCGGCCACGCCCGCGGCCAGGAGCTGGTCCCGCACCCGGCGCATGAAGGGCACCGGCCCGCACAGGTAGGCCTCGGCGTCGGCGGGGATCTCCAGGGAGCTCAGGTCCATCTGGCCGGCCAGCCCGCCGTCGCCCTCCTCGTACCAGACGATCTGCTGCCCGTTCGGCAGCGTGGCGACCAGTTCGGAGGTCTCCCGCCACAGCGCGTGGGCGGCGCGGGAGCGGTCGGCGTGCAGCACCAGCACCCGGCGGGTCGTCCGGGTGTCGGCGAGGTGGTGCAGCATGCCGACGACGGGGGTGCACCCGATGCCGGCCGAGACGAGGACCAGCGGCCGGTCCCCGTCCTTGAGGACCACGTCGCCGAAGGGCGCGGAGACGGTGAGGCGGTCGCCCACCCGGGTGGCCTCGTACAGCAGGGTGGACACCTCCCCCTCGGGCGCGTCCTCGGTGGCGCGGACCCGCTTGACGGTGATCCGCCGGGTGTGCTCGTCCCCGCCGGAGACGGAGTACTGGCGGATCTGGTGGACGCCGTCGGCCATGCGCATGCGGACGCTGACGTACTGGCCGGGCAGCACCTCGGGCAGGGGGCCGCCGTCGCTGGGCCGCAGGACGAACGAGACCACGTCGGGGGTCTCCTGGCGGCGGTCCACGACCGTCCACTCCCGCCAGGTGCGGCCGTCGGCGGTGCCCCGCTCCGCGTAGAGCCGGGCCTCCAGCGCGATCAGCGCCCCGGCCATCAGCCAGTACACCTCGTCCCAGGCCGCGACGACCTCGGGGGTGGCGGCCTCCCCCAGCACGTCGACGATCGCACCGAACAGGTACTTGTGGACGATGACGTACTGGTCGTCGGTGACGGCCAGGGAGGCGTGCTTGTGGGCGATGCGCGACAGCAGGGTGTCGGGGCGTTCGTCGGGGTGGCGGATCAGGGCGTGGGCGAAGCCCGCGATGGAGCCGGCGAGCGCCCGGCGCTGCTCTCCGTTGGCCTGGTTGCCCCGGTTGAACAGGCCGTCGAGGAGTTCCGGGCGCTCGGCGAACATGGTCGCGTAGAAGCGCTCGGTGATCTGGTCGAGGTGGGCTCCGACCACCGGAAGCGTGGCGCGGACGATCTCGGCGGACTGGGTTGACAGCATGCGCCCTCCAAGGGGTCGGGGAGCCGGAACGCCCCACTTAATTTGCATCTGAGATGCATATTAAAGAGCGCTCCACGGCACCCCCATCCACCCCCCGTCAATCGGCCAAGCGCCGTCCGCCGGCTCAGACGCCGCCCTGGGGGCCCTCGGGAGGCCGCAGCGCCACCAGGACCGGCCCCGTCGGACCGGCCACGAGCGACTCGACGGTCACCTCGTCCAGGGCGGCGAAGAACGCCTCCTGCGCCCGGCGCAGCTCCCCGCGCAGCCGACAGGCCGCCCGCAGCGGGCACGGCGGATCGTCCTCGCAGGCCACGACGTCGCCGCCGCCCTCCAGTGCCCGCACGATCGCGCCGACGGTCGCCGTCCGCCCCTCCGGTGTGAGCCGCAGCCCGCCGCCGCGGCCGCGCCGCGCCTCCACCAGCCCCATCTCGCTCAGCCGCGCCACGGCCTTGGCCGCGTGCGTGTAGGGGACGGCCAGCATCCCGGCAACCGAACGCGTGGTGAGCGCCTCGCCGTCGACGACGGCCAGGCGCATCACGATCCGCAGCGACAGGTCGGTGAAGGCGGTCAGACGCATGCCCCCACGGTATGTCCCGTCAGCCCCCGGAAACCAAACGCGGCATACCCCCACAAGCAGCACGTCACTACTTCAAGTCATGGTCAAACTACTCTGAGTCATGCCATGATGGGGGCATGGCTGTCTCACCTGTCCTGCTCGTCGCCGCCGACGGGGGACACCCCGCCCGGCTGTGGCCCCTGCGGCCCCGGTGGCACGAGCACACGAGGTTCTGGATCACCCTGCACACCGCGGACCTCGCCGCCCAGGAGGCCACAGCCCCGCTCCCCCCGCGACGCCGCCCCGTCCTCCGCGGCGCCGTCGCCCCGGTCCGCACCACCCTGGCGGCGATCCGCGCGTTCGCCCGCTACCGGCCCACCGTGGTGGTCTCCACCGGCGCGCGCGGCGCCCTGCCGTTCCTCCTGCTCGCCCGCCTCCTCAGGGTGCCCACCCTCCCCGTCGAGGTGCACGACCGGGTCACCACTCCGACCCGCACCACGCTGCTGTGCCACCCCTCGACCGGACGCCGCTCCCCGCTGCTGCGGCTCCGGAGACGGCGCAGCGCCGCGACCGGGCCCGGCACGGCCCGACCGCGGCGCTGAGAGCCGGGGAGGAGGCGTCCCGTCACTCCGGGCGGAGGACCATGCCCGCGCCCACCGTGGCGTTGGTGCCCTCGTCGATCAGGATGAATCCGCCGGTCAGCCGGTTGCGCTGGTAGTCGTCGACGAACAGCGGCTGGGTGACCCGCAGCGCCACCCGGCCGATCTCGTTGAGCGACAGGCTCGTCGCGGACTCGTCCCGGTGCAGGGTGTTCACGTCCAGGCGGTACAGCAGGTCGCGGACCATCACCTTGGCGGTGCGCGTGGTGTGCTTGATCAGCAGCTTGGTCCGCGGCGTGAGGCTGCGGCCCTCCGCCATCCAGCACACCATCGCGTCCAGGTCCTGGGTGACGTTCGGCCGGTTGTTCGGGCGGCAGATCATGTCCCCGCGTGAGATGTCGATGTCGTCCTCCAGCAGCAGCGTCACCGACATCGGGGGGAACGCCTCGGGCACGTCCCCGTCCGCGGTGGCGATCCGCCGGATCCGGGTGGTCAGTCCCGACGGGAGGTGCACCACCTCGTCGCCCGGCTTGAGCACCCCGCCCGCGACCTGGCCGGCGTAGCCGCGGTAGTCGTGCAGGTCGGGGTCGTTGGCCCGGTGCGGCCGGATCACGTACTGCACCGGGAACCGCACGTCGATGAGGTTGCGGTCGGAGGCGATGTGCACGTGCTCCAGGTGGTGCAGCAGCGACGGGCCCTCGTACCAGGGCATGTTCGCCGAGCGCTCCACCACGTTGTCGCCGTGCAGCGCCGAGATCGGGATGAACGTCAGGTCCGGGATGTCGAGCTTGGCGGCGAACGCGGTGAACTCCGCCTTGATCTCCTCGAACCGCTCCTCGGAGTAGTCCACCAGGTCCATCTTGTTCACCGCGAGCACCATGTGCGGCACCTGTAGCAGCGTGGCCAGGAAGGCGTGCCGACGGCTCTGCTCCTGCAACCCCTTGCGGGCGTCCACCAGGACCACCGCCAGGTCCGCGGTGGAGGCTCCGGTGACCATGTTGCGGGTGTACTGGATGTGCCCGGGGGTGTCGGCGATGATGAAGGTCCGCCGGGGGGTCGCGAAGTACCGGTAGGCCACGTCGATCGTGATGCCCTGCTCGCGTTCGGCCCGCAGGCCGTCGGTGAGCAGCGCCAGGTTGGCCTGCTCCTCCCCCCGGGAGCGGCTGGTGCGCTCCACCGCGGCGTACTGGTCCTCGAAGATCGACTTGGAGTCGTAGAGCAGACGGCCGATCAGGGTGCTCTTGCCGTCGTCGACGGAGCCGGCCGTGGCGAACCGCAGAATGTCAGTAGTCATGGGCAGTAGGGTCCAAAGTGCGTAGGCGCGGATGGGATGGGCTGGGAGGGCGCGGCCGGCTAGAAGTAGCCCTCGCGCTTGCGGTCCTCCATGGCGGCCTCGCTGCTGCGGTCGTCGGCGCGGGTCTGGCCGCGCTCGGTGATCCGCGTCGCCGCGATCTCGGCGATCACCTCGTCGAGGGTGGTCGCCGTGGAGAGCACCGCGCCGGTGCACGTCATGTCACCCACCGTGCGGTACCGGACGGACGCCTCGAACAGCTCCTCGTCCTCGTCGCGCGCGACGAACGGGCTGTCGGGCAGCAGGATGCCGTCGCGTTCGAACACCCGGCGCCGGTGCGCGAAGTAGATGGCGGGCAGGTCCAGCTCCTCGCGGCGGATGTAGTGCCACACGTCCAGCTCGGTCCAGTTGGACAGCGGGAAGACCCGGATGTTCTCCCCCCGGTTGACCCGGGTGTTGTAGAGGTTCCACAGCTCGGGGCGCTGGTTCTTGGGGTCCCACTGGCCGAACTCGTCCCGGAAGGAGAACACCCGCTCCTTGGCGCGCGCCTTCTCCTCGTCGCGCCGCGCCCCGCCGAACGCCGCGTCGAAGCTGTTCTCCTCGATCGCCTCGAGCAGAGCCGCGGTCTGCAGCCGGTTGCGGCTGGCCCACCGTCCCGTGGGCTCCACCACTTTCCCCGCGTCGATCTGGTCCTGCACCGAGGCCACGACCAGCCGCACCCCGAGCTCGGCCACCCGCTTGTCACGGAACTCGATGACCTCGGGGAAGTTGTGCCCGGTGTCCACGTGCATCACGGGGAACGGAATCGGGGCGGGCCAGAACGCCTTCTCAGCGATCCGGAGCATGACCACGGAGTCCTTGCCGCCCGAGAAGAGCAGCACCGGGCGCTCGAACTCGGCGGCGACCTCACGCATGATGAAGATCGCCTCGGCTTCGAGGAAGTCGAGTTGGGAGAGTTGGTACCGCCCGACGGCGTCGCTGACCTGACTCATGAAAACCGCCTCGTGCTCGCTGTGTACGCCGAGCCGAGGCGGCGCCTCAGGCTCCGGCGTGCGGGCCCGCGCTGTCCAGATTCGCTACGTGACGAATGCTGGCCAACAAGGTACCCGACAACTCCGGTCGACATACTAGGATATCCGGCAGGGAAGGGTCCGGCCGGTTGTAGGTCAGGGCGCTCCCGTCGAGCCGGGAGGCGTGCAGACCGGCCGCGCGCGCCACCGCCACCGGTGCTGCGCTGTCCCACTCGTACTGGCCGCCCGCGTGGATGTAGATGTCGGCGATCCCCAGCATCACCGCGCAGATCTTCGCGCCCGCCGACCCCATCGGCACGAGTTCGGCGCCCAGTTGGTTCGCCAGCCGCCGCACGAACTCCGGCGGCCGGGTCCGGCTCGTGGTGATCCGCAGCCGCTGTCCGGCGGGGCGCTCCTCCGGCAGCCACGGCGGGTCCACCGTGGACAGGGTGCTCCCCTGCGCGGGCAGCGACACCGCTCCGGCGACCAGCTCGCCGTCCTCCCACAGCGCCACGTGCACCGCCCAGTCCGTCCGGCCGACCTCACCGAACTCGCGGGTGCCGTCCAACGGGTCGATGATCCACACCCGGCGCGCTCCCAGCCGCCGGGGATCGTCCGCCCCCTCCTCCGACAGCACCGCGTCGCTGGGCCGCAGCCGCCCCAGCGCGGAGAACAGAAACTCGTGCGAGACCCGGTCGCCCAGGGTGCGCAGCACCTCGGGCTCGTCGAACCCGTTGCGCTCCCGCAGCCGTACGAGCTGCTGCCCGGCCTGGATCGCCAGGTCACGCGCCACTTCGTGATCGTTTCTGATGGTGCTCACCAGGTTCAGTACGCTCCCGTCCCCGGACTCCGGGCCGTCCGGCCGGAGTCCGCCCTTCCGGACCGCCACCAGTGTCGCACGCCCGGCGCCCCGGGGTGGCGACTCGCACCCGAAAACCGCGCTCCTGGACCGCGCCGCCGCGCTCAGGCCGCCGTGTGGTAGACCAACTGGGCCCGGTCCAGCCCCTCCGTCACCACCATCTCGGCCGCGTCGGCCGCCCGCGCCACGTGCACGTCCAGCTCCTTGCGCTCCGCCGCGGAGAAGTCCCGCAGCACGAACGCGGCCGCGTCCATCCTCCCCGGCGGCCGGCCGATCCCGACCCGGACGCGGACGTAGTCGGGGGAGTCCAGCGACGCGGTGATCGACTTCAGCCCGTTGTGCCCGGCCGACCCGCCGCCCCGCTTCAGCTTCAGCGTGGCGAACGGGATGTCCAGCTCGTCGTGGACCACCACGACCCGCTCCACCGGGATCTTGTAGAAGGCGCACAGGTTCGCCACCGGTCCGCCCGACAGGTTCATGTACGAGCGCGGCTTGGCCAGCACCACCGGCACCCCGCCCAGGCGGGTCTCCACCACCTCGGCGTGCGCCTTGTGCGCCCGCCAGCGCTCGCCCTGCTGGGCCGCCAGCGCGTCCACCACCATGAAGCCCACGTTGTGGCGGTTCCCCGCGTACTTGGGCCCCGGATTGCCCAGCCCCACGACCAGCCAACGCTCGCCGCTCACCGCACCACTCTCCACCGCTCGCGCATCAGGCCCCGCAGACGCGGACACGCGGCCTCCCCGCACCCGTGCGAGAAGACCGCGCATCACCACAGAACCGTTCCGGCACCGCCGCTACTCGGCGGCGCTCTCCTCCGCCTCGGCGGGGGTCTCCGGGGCCGCCTCGGCCACCACGGACACGACGATCGTGTCGGCGTCCGCGGCCAGCTCGACGCCCGCGGGGAGCTTCAGCTCACCGGCGGTGATGCTCGTGCCGACCTCGAGCCCGGCCACGTCCACCTCGATCCCCTCGGGGAGGTGGGTGGCCTCGGCCCGCACCTCGATCTGGGCCAGCTCCAGGTTGAGCACCCCGCCGCTGGCGACCTCGCCCTGGGGCACCAGCGGGACCTCGACCACGACCTGCTCGCCCCGCTGCACGGCCAGCAGGTCCACGTGCTCGAGGAAGCCCTTGATCGCGTCGCGCTGCACGCTCTTGGGCAGGACGAGGGTGTTGTCCGTCTCGATGCCCTCCAGCCGCAGCAGCACGTTCGGAGTCTTCAGCGCGAGCATCAGGTCGTGGCCCGGCAGGTTGAGGTGGAGGGGAGCGGTGCCGTGGCCGTAGAGGACGGCCGGCACCTTGCCCGCGCGACGGGCGCGGCGCGCGGCGCCCTTACCGAACTCGGTGCGCGGCTCGGCAGCGATACGTACCTCGGACACGACGGAACTCCTTGGTGAATCATCCCCCGCAACGGCGGGGGGACACGGCTTCTACGGAACACAGCCCCGCTCCATACCAGCGGGAAAGAACCCTGCTGACGCGGGGAACATCACGATCTCGCCGTGCCACTGCCACAGCGGCCCGCGCGAGCACGGAGATCGCCCCGCACACGCGGGGAAGCTCATAGCAGTCTAACGGCTCACCCGACGCCTCGCGCACGGCAGGCCGGTCGGCCGACGCGGAACCCGCCGACCGGCCCCGCGCACGTCACTCGAACAGGCTCGTCACCGAACCGTCGCTGAACACCTCGTTGATGGCCCGGGCCACCAGCGGGGCGATCGAAAGCTGGGTCAGCTTGTCGAACTGACGGTCCTTGGGGATGGGCAGCGAGTTGGTGATGACCACCTCGGAGATCCGCGAGTCGCGCAGCCGGTCCACCGCGGGCCCCGACAGCACCCCGTGCGTCGCGGCCGCGATCACCTTGGCCGCCCCCTGCTCGAACAGGGCGTCCGCCGCCTTGACGATGGTGCCCGCCGTGTCGATCATGTCGTCCACCAGGATGCAGGTGCGGCCCCGCACCTCGCCGACGACCTCGTGGACCCGGACCTCGTTGGCCACGTCCGGGTCGCGGCGCTTGTGCACGATCGCCAGCGGGGTGCCCAGCCGGTCCGCCCACCGGTCCGCGGTGCGCACCCGGCCCGAGTCCGGGGACACCACCGTCGCGTTGCCCAGGTCGACGCTGTCCGCCACGTAGTCGGCGAGGAGGGGAAGCGCGAACAGGTGGTCCACCGGACCGTCGAAGAAGCCCTGGATCTGGTCGGTGTGCAGGTCCACCGCCATCAGCCGGTCCGCCCCGGCGGCCTTGAACAGGTCCGTGATCAGCCGGGCCGAGATCGGCTCCCGGCCGCGGTGCTTCTTGTCCTGGCGCGCGTAGCCGAAGAACGGCGTGACCACGGTGATGCGCTTGGCCGAGGCCCGCTTCAGCGCATCCACCATGATCAACTGCTCCATGATGGACTTGTTGATCGGATCGGAGTGGGACTGGATGACGAAGGCGTCACAGCCCCGGACCGACTCCAGGTAACGGACGAAGATCTCCCCGTTGGCGAAATCCTGGAACCTGGTGGGAACCACCTCGATACCCAGCTCCGCCGCGACCTCCGCCGCGAGATCGGGATGGGTGCGTCCCGAGAAGAGCATCAGTTTTTTCTGACCCGCGGCTTTCATGCCGGTCACGTTAACATCCCCCATAGTTCCGGTTGTTCTCTCTTCGCCTGCCCGGGAGACCGTCCGGAGCCAGACGCGTCAGCGCCGGGCTCACCGGTCCTGCTCCGAGCCGGCCCGGGCCCGCTTCGCGGCCTCCGCCGACGGAGTGCCCGGACGTTTGCGCTCCACCCAGCCCTCGATGTTGCGCTGGGGTCCCGCCGACACCGCGAGCGCCCCGGGCGGCACGTCCTCGCGGACCACCGTCCCCGCCCCCGTGTAGGCGCCCTCGCCGACCCGGACCGGAGCCACGAACATGTTGTCGCTGCCGGTGCGCGCGTGGTCCCCGATCACGGTGCGGTGCTTGCGCACACCGTCGTAGTTGACGAACACCGACGACGCGCCGATGTTGACGCCCCGGCCGATGTCGGCGTCGCCCACGTAGGTCAGGTGCGGCACCTTGGAGCCCTCGCCCACCGTCGAGTTCTTCACCTCGACGAAGGTGCCGACCTTCACCCCGCGGTCCAGTCGCGCCCCGGGGCGCAGGTAGGCGTAGGGGCCCACCGTGGCCTCCGGGCCGATCACCGCCTCGCGGGCGACCGTGTGCGAGACCACGGCGCCCTCGCCCACCTCGGTGTCGCGCAGCACCGTGGCGGGCCCCACCTGTGCGCCCTCGCCGACGACGGTGCGTCCCTGCAACTGGGTCTGCGGCTCGATCACCGCGTCGCGCCCCACCTCGACGTCGACGTCCACCCAGGTGGAGGCCGGGTCGACCACGGTGACGCCGTCGCGCATGAGCCGCTCCAGCAGCCGGGCGTTGAGCAGTCGGCGGGCCTCGGCGAGCTGGACCCGGTCGTTGACGCCCTCCACCTCGGTGCGGTCGGCGGCGGTGTACGCGCCCACCCGGTGGCCGTCGCCGCGCAGCAGCGCGACCGCGTCGGTGATGTACTCCTCGCCCTTGGCGTTGTCCGCCGAGAGCCGGTGCACCACCTGCGACAGCAGCGCGCCGTCGAAGGCGTACATGCCGGAGTTGATCTCGTCGACCGCGCGCTGCTCCTCGGTGGCGTCGGCGTGCTCGACGATCGCGGTGAAGGCGCCGTCGGCGTCGCGCACCACCCGGCCGTAGCCGGTGGGGTCGGGAACCCGGGCCGACAGGACGGTGACGGCGTTGCCCTCCGCCTCGTGCGCGGCGACCAGCTCCCGCAGCGTCGCACCGCGCAGCAGCGGGGTGTCCCCGCAGGTCAGCACGACGGTTCCGGAGAGCTCCACGCCCTGGGCGCGCAGCGCCTCAACGGCCATGCGCACGGCGTGGCCGGTGCCGTTCTGCTCCTCCTGGACGGCGGTGACGGCCTCCGGCGCGATGCTCTTGAGGTGCTCGGTCACCTGCTCGCGGGCGTGACCGACCACCACGACGGTGCGTTCCGGATCGAGTTCGGCGACGGCGGCGAGGACGTGTCCCAACAGGCTCCGGCCACAGATCTCGTGGAGGACCTTGGGCTGCCTGGACTTCATACGGGTGCCCTCGCCCGCCGCGAGGACGATGACAGCATCTGGACGGCTCGCGCTCACTGGCGGCGACTCCTCATGTCGCTGGCGGATGAACCAGAAAACGAGTGTGGTGCGTAAGAGATACGCGGCGGTCGGCGGCCCCGTCTCGACACGCGGTGTCGGCGAAACGGCGAAGCAGGACCCCGCTCAGGGCATGCGGAACTCACGTCCCGGACCGACACAGGCAGCATACATCCGGGCAGGAAGGCGTTCCGGGGCGGCTCGGCGGGTGCGTCGCGGGAGCGTGGCGGGCGGCGGGAGGGACACCAGGAGCAGAACGGGATTCGGGAGACCGGCCCCGGGCCGCACGCCCGGTTTATGAGGTTTCCCACTGAAGCCGTTCCCGCCGGTCGGCGGAGAGAGCTCCCGGACCAGGACTCGAACCTGGACGATGGGGACCAAAACCCCACATGCTGCCAATTACATCATCCGGGACCGAAGCAGACCTCTGCCTGTCGGTGGGGAGGCACCGGACCGCTTGTCCGCCCGGGGACCACGATAACCCTTTCCCGGCCTCCACGGCATCTCGATAAGGCTTCCGGCCCCGGTTTCCGCCCCGTCCGCCCGGCGGGCCGGGACCGCGGGGCGGGCCCTGTGCTCCCGGCCGTTCCGCGCCGCCCGCGGGCCCGACCCGGCCGGGGTAAGCGACCTCTGCCGTTCCGGCAACCTTTCTCCTCTGCATTTCCCCTGGTGATCGGGGTAGCAGACGGACCACACAAAATCACTGCGCTCCCGCTCTTGCCAAACCTACGATGCCGTAGGTTACGGTTACGTAGGTATAGGTTGTCCAACCGCCGATGGCCGGACGGGTGGCGCAGGTGTCTGCTCATTCGGCCTCACGACCAGGAACCGCCTGGTGGGGTGGGGTGCGGCCGGTCCGCGACGCAGCGGAGCGGCCGTCCGGGGCTCCCTTCCGATCCGTACGGCCGTCCAGAACGGGGTGGACAATGTCCGCAACATCCGAGAAAGTCCAGACACGACGCGCTCCCGAGCCGGAGATCCTGGAGGAGAAGCGCTCCAGGACCGAGCGCTACACCGTCTTCACCTTCGTCTTCGTCCCGCTGCTGGCGGTCGCCGCCGCGGTGCCCTTCGCCTGGGGGTGGGGGCTGACCTGGCTCGACATCGCCATCGGCGCGGTCTTCTACCTGATCGGCGGCCTGGGGATCACGGTGGGCTACCACCGCCTGTTCACCCACGGCTCCTTCCGGGCCAACCGGCCGCTGAAGATCGCCCTGGCGGTCGCCGGCTCCCTGGCGATCGAGGGCGGGGTCATCAAGTGGGTGGCCGACCACCGGCGCCACCACAAGTACTCCGACCACGAGGGTGACCCGCACTCGCCGTGGCGCTTCGGCGACGACTGGCGCTCGGTGGCCAAGGGCATGTTCTACGCGCACATGGGCTGGCTGTTCCTCGACGAGCAGAAGACCTCCCCCAAGCGGTTCGCGCCCGACCTGCTCAAGGACAAGGACCTGGTCCGCATCGACCGGTACTTCTGGGTGTTCGTGCTCGCCTCGCTGCTCGTCCCGCCGGTGATCGGCGGCCTGGTGACCATGTCCTGGTGGGGCGCGTTCACCGCCTTCTTCTGGGCGAGCCTGGTGCGCATCGCGGTGCTGCACCACGTCACCTGGTCGGTCAACTCCATCTGCCACACCATCGGCGAGGAGAACTTCGCGGTGCGCGACCGCTCCCGCAACGTGTGGTGGCTGGCGATCCCGTCCTTCGGGGAGTCCTGGCACAACCTGCACCACGCCGACCCGACCTGTGCGCGGCACGGGGTGCTCAAGGGCCAGATCGACATCTCGGCCCGGATCATCTGGGTCTTCGAGAAGCTGGGCTGGGCCACCAAGGTGCGCTGGCCCGACCCGGAGCGGCTGGCCGCCAAGCGTGTTGCGGCCTAGCCTGATCCGCCATGATGGAAGCCGTGAGCGAACAGAAGCCCAGAGCCCGAAAAAAGCAGCGTATGACCGGCAAGGAGCGCCGGGAACAGCTTCTCGCGATCGGCAGGGAACTGTTCGCAGAACGCGGCTTCGACGCCACGTCGGTGGAGGAGATCGCGGCGCGCGCCGGGGTCTCCAAACCGGTGGTGTACGAGCACTTCGGGGGCAAGGAGGGCGTCTACGCGGTCGTGGTCGACCGGGAGATGCAGTGCCTGCTCGACCTGGTCAGCGACGCGCTGGTCGAGGGCGGGCCGCGGCAGAAGCTGGAGGGCGCGGCCCTGGCCCTGTTGCAGTACGTGGAGGAGCACAGCGAGGGGTTCCGCATCCTGGCGCGCGACTCGCACGCGGCGTCGGGGACGGGCAGCTTCGCCAGCCTGATCAGCGACATCGCCACCCAGGTGGAGCACGTGCTGGCGGAGGAGTTCCGCGCCCGCGACTACGACCCGAAACTGGCCCCGCTGTACGCGCAGGCGCTGGTGGGCATGGTCGCCCTGACCGGCCAGTGGTGGCTGGAGGTGCGCCGCCCCAAGCGCGAGGTGGTGGCGGCGCACCTGGTGAACCTGGCCTGGAACGGCCTGTCCCGGCTGGACGTCAAGCCGCGGGTGGACACCGCGCGGTCGCGCCGCCGGGAGTGAGAACGGCCACCCGCCGATTATCTTGATGTCAAGAGATATGCTTGGGACATGCGTGACGAGGTCGACGGTCTGGTCGAGGCATGGCGCGCGGAGCGCCCCGACCTCGACGTGGAGCCGCTACAGGTGCTGAGCCGGGTCTCCCGACTGGCTCGGCACCTCGACCGCGCGCGCCGCTCGGTGTTCGCCGCGCACGACCTGGAGCCGTGGGAGTTCGACGTGCTCGCCGAACTGCGCCGTTCGGGAGCGCCCTACGAGCTGAGCCCGGGGCGGCTGCTCCGTGCCACCCTGGTGACCTCGGGGACCATGACCAACCGCATCGACCGGCTCGCCGAGGACGGGCTGGTACGCCGCCTGCCCGATCCGGCGGACCGGCGCGGGGTGCTGGTCCGGCTCACCGACGAGGGGCGGGAGCGGGTGGACGCGGCCCTGGCCGACCTGCTGCGCTACGAGGAGTCCCTGCTGGGGACGCTGGACCGCGCCGAGCGCGACCGGTTGGCCGCGCTGCTGCGGACCGTCCTGGCGCCGCTGGACGAGCCGGACTGATCCCCCGATCCAGAACTTTCTCCCCCTTTGTCCACTTCTCCACCACACGTCTCGATAACGGACACAAGTCGTGACCCTATGACGACTAGCTTTTTGCGGTCTGTTACCGGCATGCTACGCAGGGGGCTCGCTTAACCGATTTACCTGCGAGAGAAGAAGAGACGTGAGAGACGATGCGCCGGTTTTCCTGGATGTGTGCCACCGCCGCCGTCGTGGCGCTGCTGGCCTCGGCATGCAGCAGCGAAGAAGCGGAGAAGCAGTACTACCTGTCGCTGGGTGACGACCTGGCGGTCGGGGTGCAGCCCGACGAGTCGGGCACGCCCGCCGAGACCGACAACGGCTACACCGACCTGGTGGCCTCGACCCTGGCGGACGAGCCCCCGGGAGTGGAGCACGTGAAGCTGGGCTGCGCCGGCGAGGACACCGCCACCTTCGTGGAGGGCGGGGCCGAGGGCTGCGACTACGAGGAGGGCTCGCAGTTGGCCGCGGCCGAGGCCTTCCTGAAGGAGAACCGGGGCCGGGTGCGCCTGGTGACGGTGAACATCGGCGGCAACAACCTGTTCGCGTGCGCCCTGGACGAGGACGGCAAGCTGACGACCGCCATCGACCGGGAGTGCGTGGCCAAGAACCTGGAGCAGGTGGCGAAGGACGCGCCGGTGATCGCCCAGCGCCTGCGCGAGGCCGCGGGCGAGGACGTCGAGATCATCGGGGTGACCTCCTACAACCCCCTGCTGGCGATGTACCTGGCGGAGGAGGTGACGGCCGTCGTCGCCACGGAGGACGACGACGAGCGGACCTACCAGGACACCGCCAACTACACCAACGGCATGCTGGCCGCGATCAACGGCACGCTCACCGACGCCTACAACGCCGAGGGCTTCACCGTGGCGAACGTGGCCACGCGGTTCGAGGTGGAGAACTTCACCCCCGTCGGGGACCTCGCCGAGGGGGCCGAGGACGCCGAGGGCGAGGAGGCCGCCGAGGGCGACGAGCAGGCGGAGGACGCCGAGGAGGACGAGAAGGGCGGCCTGCCGCTCAACGTGCAGAACGTGTGCCAGTACACGTGGATGTGCGACACCGAGCGAGGACCGCACATCCACCTCAACGAGGCCGGGGCGAAGGAGGTCGCCGCGGTCGTCGAGGAGGTCCTGCGGAACTGAGCCGCGGTGGCGGGCCCTCCCCCGGGAGGGCGTCCCCCGCGCCGCCCGTGCAGGGATGACACGG
>Ga0065720_1019961_pt1 | contig 18262 bp, 16 predicted proteins | sample Thericmetagenome_FD_59107 | JGI IMG/M metagenome (GOLD analysis project Ga0065720, IMG submission 59107) | Thermophilic microbial communities from the Joint Bioenergy Institute, California, USA of rice/straw/compost enrichment - eDNA_2 v2... | ecosystem: Engineered > Solid waste > Grass >...
GGAGAAAGCTGGGGTTGGGGATTTAGAGTATGGGGGGTAATGAGAAAACTGAGTGAGGATGGGTTTGCGGTTTGTGTGAATATAGCGCGTGTATGGGTAAAGAATAGGGATTTGGCTGTTTGGACGACATAAAGCAAAATACTAGTTATTTTTTATTTATTTATTTATTTTTATTAGTCTTGTATGTCTGTTTTTCACAGCCTTATTCACGTATACAGTCATCGATTGTGTTTTCCTCCCACTTCCCCAAAGTCGGTCCTCCTTTAGGCCATGCCGACTTCCTACTTAAAAACCCATATCCACACCGACTCTCCGATCCATTTCATCATCCATAACCTCGGATTTTCTACGACTCGAGTTCTCTACCTAGTAAAAAACAAAACAAAACAAAACAAAAAAGAAAACATGACTGACGACGCTACTTCCGATCCTCTCACGCCCACAACGGACCCTAAGTACGAACACCACCCGCGACCCATGATGGACGACATCACCGAACCCCTCAACAACAACAACAACAACAACAACAACAACAACAATTCCCATGCACTCCCTGCCGATCTGTGCGAAAGCAATGATGGCAACAACGACAACGTACTAAAAGCTCTCCAACGTCTCTCCGCAAAACTCAATACCAACCCCCCAAATATCCCCTTCCTTTCCATCCACCCCGAAGCCAGATATGATTGTCCCCAACCCCCCAGCGCGACAGCTGACTTGTCCGACAAAGAAAAGGACATTGTGACTTCAACCTCACAAGATGTGTCCATCGCCGAGTTATTCCACGAGATCAAGAGGCTCGAGCAGGAAGTCCGGAGCTATGGTAAGAAGGTTGACAGCCTGAACTTCAAGATCGAGCTTGTCAAGCAGGAGAATGACACTCGCTGGGAGAGGGTTGGCATGGGGCAGAAGCAGGAAGAGAAGCTGGCTAAGGTGGGGGAGATCGCGAAAACATGCGATAGGAATTCATGGTCGAGTTCGAATTCGAATTCGAATTCGGATTCGGATTCGGGTTCGGAAACAACTAAGTCGAGGACAGAAAGGCCTGTAAGAGAGGGGCTCAATAATATCAACATGGAGATGGGGATTAGCAAGGGCGAAGACTGGAAGCGAGAGGAGTTGCGCAAGAGGCTGGAGGAGCTGAGGGGCGAATGGGTTAGGAGGAAGGAGGAAGAGGAGGACAAGAAGAAGAAACATTATATTTCAGAGGTCAACAAGGGTAGAGTTATTATATCGGAGCAGGTTAGGGGAGTAAGGAAGAAGAAGGAGTGGTCGACGAGGTTGACTGTTGGAGAACCATCATGGGAACTGTGGGCGGAGGAGCATGTATGGGATGCGAGAACAAGAGGGCCATCACAAGAGGGGGATACAGGGATGAAGGGTAGTTTGGGAGAGCCCAAATGGTGCGCGGCCTCGGCTGGGAACGGGGGAGAAGAGGAGGATGTACACTCAAGAAAGAGAAAGGTCCGGTTTGTGGATGAAGAAAATGGCCATGGGCTGTTGGGATCAAAGCAATTTGACTACGAACGAACATCAGGAGAGGGGGGACAGATGTCGGGAAACGATGTTACACCCTCAAATAAAGATGATAGAGCCTTCTCCGAGCAGACCCACATCGATATTGAGGAACATGACGACGCCGAAACCCCCGAGGAAGATCAATTCTCCAGAGAGGAGCTTACAGCCCTTCGCAAGGAGAACACCCGACTTAAAGCCGAAATTGACGACCTCTGGGTCCAAGTCTGCAAAGAGACTGAGGAAACCAGGCAGTGGCGGGACTGGGCTCAGTGGCTAGAGGAAGAGAACGCTAGGCTACAAGAGGAGAATAACCAGTTATCTTTGGAACTCGACGAAGAAAGAAGAGAGGGTATTGTCGATTGCATAGTTAACTCGCTGTTAGATCTGTTTTTTGGGAGTAGTTCCTCTCTTGACGCTGCTCAGACTCATGAACAGGGGCAAAATGCTGGGAGGAGGACTCTCTCCTTGGAGAATCCTGGTGTTGCTGAGATGTTGAGAGTTACCGTGGCCACAAGGACGGCATTTCAAGGGGGTATTGAGGTCGGAGGGGAGTGGTGGCTGAGGATGGGGCCAACATATCAGTGGTGTGTTGAGAGGGGGGTTGGACTTTTGTCGTGGGCGTGGCCGAAGCCAGAGGGAACTCTTCAGAAACGCCATGTTGGGTATGGACTAGAAGACTGGAGCTGGCCTGGTAGCTCCATGGAAGCTGTCCAAAGTCTGGGCGATGAGGAGCAGGAGAAAGAATAACTAGTGACAGTTTGACAGTTCGTTGGCAGCAGGTTGGATTGTGAGACATGGGAGCGGCAATGGCTTAGACATCAGGGGTCGAGCATTAATGGGTTCATATCACAACTCTGTAAAGAGCCCCAGAACCTCGAACAAAGAACTTTTCAATGTAGTCCAAGTGGCAGCTGCCCAAGCCACTTCAGAGTGAAACTAGGTGCCAGTAACTTCCTGTGTGATCTTCATCCCCGCCCTCTTCATGTCAAGATCAACTCAGAAATCATTTATTCATCACATATATATATCCCCAGAAGAATGGCAGTCTGTGATAGAGAAACTGCATCAGCAACTCAAGCAATTGTCCTGTCCACTCATATATACTGCCAAGATACATCCCGATCTTAGTCGAAAGACAACCACGGACAGCAACCTGGCATGGACCATCCTGAAGAGTTTAGCGTACCCAACCCACCTGATGGATCTAAGCAATATAAAAAAGCCGCTTGAATGACTCCCTCCAAGACTCCAACTTTCAGGAAACTTCTGCACCGTCGTAAAAGTCAATAATGGCGTCCATGAAGAGGCCGCTGGGCCCAGTTGGGGAAGATGTTGGGGATCTACTAGATCACCAGAGGGGTAGTGATTCTGATGGTAACAGGACAAGAGGTTGAGGTTGGATAAAGAAAATGTATTGACTGGATGATAATGAAGGAGCATATAAGGAGGATGTCACAGAGAGACAGGCTGGAGCTATGCTAGGCAATCAGGGATATCGTTATGGTGTCAGGATAGAGTTTTGGTGGTTAAGAAAGAAATGGTGAGTACTTCTGTTATCTTCTTCTAAGCTGGTTGACAGGGATTTAATGGTACGTGCTATGAAAGACACAGGTGCGCATTTGCTCGGGAAGCAGGCGCCGAAGATCTCTCGCTGCCAGAGCATGGACTACCCCCGTCCTCCGGCGCCTTTCTAACCCAGCCCCTTTCCAAACTGTAGACATTACTTTCGTGGCACCGCTGCCAACAATCTGCTCCTCCCACTGGGCCAAATAGTCATGTAATAGGATCACAGCCACCTGAAAGAACAGTCGGTAATTCCACGGCTGACCGCGAGCTCGGGAGATCAACTCGAGCAGCAGGCAACGATTCTACCCATCCTAACAAAGTGAACCCGGTGATAGGTAGGGGCTTGTTTTTCCTGCCGCCGCAGTATGATGAAGCAAAACCTCCCCGGGGGTCTTTTCCCTAGCCGGTCACCTCACCGCTGCCGAGGTGATGAACTGGTCAATCATCTTTTTGTGATTTCAATTTGTTTCCATTTCTAGAGCTCTTATTCTTGTGAGCTGTCCAAAAAGTACAAGCTGCTCAATCACTGGACACCTCAAATTGCTAGCCCAAGCCAAATGAGAAACACTCTTGTGGTATCAATAGAGCTGGAGATAGAGATCAAGCGCGATGTCGGTACTCAGAATCTGTTCTAGAAAAGAATAGGTCATAACTTGAGAAACAGAAAAATGAGTTTCGCCCAGGGTTTGTCCCTCAGTAATTAATAGCTTACATCTTGTACATCTAAACTATGGGGAGATAGAGAACAAGCTAAGGTATTCCTATCTCCCTTGATTGACGAATAGAGTTTTCTAGAGATCTCTGTCCGTTCTTACATAGAGCTCTCCTTTTTAGATCATTGCCTGCTGACGTTGACTATCACAGACTAACCTGAAAGAACTGGCTTCCACGACCGATATCCATGATTGACTTTACCTTCCATGGAAGACCGATAACGCTTTTTCCTATAGTACCGCCTGTTAATGGTATTTCATAAACTGGATGGAAAAGTCGGTAAAAATGCTCACAAGTCTGATTAACTCTGGTCAGGGCAGTGCCGGCCAGGACGATGGAAAGGAGACGCGGATAAGTTCACTACTGCCATCCAGGAAGGATAACATAGTTAAAACAGCCGGCAAGTATTGCGCACCCAATGCACACGTTCATGCTTTGCTATTGTGCTTCTTTTGCATAGCCGCGATTTCGAGAATTTCTTCCTCCTTCCGAAAAAGTCCAGAGGCAGTGTTTCTTCCTCCCTCCCACAAACTAGATCGCGGACCTTTTCTCGTTTTCATACAACGTTATGACACAGCGCCTATGACACAGCTTTCCTGAGACAGCCATTTTTCACTGCCCAACCAACTTCTTTCACCCAGGCTCCGGCGCAACCACTTCTCTTACTTTTGTAGAAGTGACGAAAGCATCTTGCCTTTCCGTCTGGGCGTCTTTGTCTCTTTTATCTTTTTTCTTTTTTTTCTCTGCTTAGTACGAAAAGCTCTGCCTGTCGTAGTCACCCCCTACGACCCTCTACTGTAGCAGCACCATGTCGTCTTTCGCCGAATGTGAGTCCCTATCTTCGCCTGCGCCGCCCACTGACTGTCAGGACCTCAAGCACCGAGCCTTCACTGTTGGCATTGCGGCATATACCTTCTGGCAAAGGACCCTGATGCACCAGCACATTCCGACCGCCTTCACAACAGGCCGCAAGATCCTGGCCTTGCTGGGCGACTTCGTGACGCTGTATCTGGGCAAAGTCTCCAGTGAACTTGAAGCTTTGTCCCTTCAGATTTGTGCTTCACAAACGGAGATAACACTTGACGACATCACCAAATTGCTCTTCCTCATCCAAGCGTGGGCCTCAATCCACGACTGGCTGGACTGCGTCGCAACCGAACTCGATAATCACGCCGTTGGGGACGCAGAACAAAAAATTTCAAATTTGTGCGAGCAACTCATCGATAGAGACCGTCAAATGAAAGAAAAGAATGCGACGATAGCTGATCTCACCGACCAACTAGCCGCACAAGACAACAAGGTGTACCAGCTTACCTCCGAGCTGGACGACTCATTCGCGAAGATTGATGCCCTCCGTGAGGCGCTCGAGGAGGCCCTTGCAGCGGATAAGGCTGCCTGTGCCCAGGCTGACGTCGTCGTCGCCCAGATGGATGCCCTCCGGCAACAGAAGGCCGTAGCCGTTGAAGAACTCGCCCGTGTGCAGGCTGAAGCTGCTGCCCTCGCCGCCGAAAACGCTGCCCTCCGTGAACGGGAGCAGGCCCAGGTCTTAGAGCTTGAGGCCAAGTATAAGGAGATCGCTGCCTTGCGGCAGCAGCTGGGGATTTTGCAGAAGCAGGCCAACGAGCATCTCCAAACCGAGGTGAGGACATAACGGCAAGCTTCTGTCGCCACAGTAACGTTTCATTGAGGGTCTGATGAAGTGAAGACCTTCAATAGCTAGCTGATACAGAAGGTAGCAGGGTTGAGTAGGGCGGTTGGTATGGCCGGGATAATATGGTGATGTGCATGATCTCACGGGTAAAACTGATCGAGGAGCATCCGAGGTTATTGAAGGAGATTAATGACGGAGAAAATGATATCCGGGGAAGAATGTGATGCTTTTTTATTTTCCGTGTGATTGGGTTAGGGAGGGGCATGAGGAGGAGTTGGTTTGGGGGTTAAGGCGGAGAGCGTGGCTGAGGGAACCCAGCTTGTGCGATCCTGATCTTGGTATTGACGTCTGTTTCAATCATTGGGTGTTGGGACAGGGAGTAGGGCGAAGGACATTGGCGTTAGGTTCAGGGACTCTTCGAGCAGCCATGATACTCTCCGTTTACTACGCGCGGTACATGTGTGCAGGAGTTGCTTCGTCATATAAGGCAGAACATGATATGATGGGGCGGCTCAGCTTCTGGTCTTAATACTCCTATGTGATGCTTCCTGTGCTGTTTCGCAGGTTGACTGTTCGGCTCCCGGCTTTAGCCCGTTCCAATGGTAGACCACAGGGGAAGAGGGCTGGGGGCCATCGGTCATCGAAACTTGGATGAAGGAGTGGAGCTTCGTGATGATCTGCTTTCCAACCTTTCTCTCGTAGTTGCCAGTAAGGTTCCTCTCGACGTCTTTGAGCGCGGAGAGCAGCTTCTCGACGACCGACATCGTGGCTTTGAGCTCTCTGACCTTCTGATCGCGAGCCCTCCGGAACGCCGCCAGGACGCCGGCGCTGGAGGGGACCATTTCGCACGGAGCAGAGAAAGAGTTGTGGTGTTGGGTGTGCAAACGCTCAGGGTAGCCACTCCTGTTTGGTTTATCCTACCAAGTCTTCCTCTGATTGGCCATAACCAGAAAACAGAGGAAGAAAAGAGGGACAAGACTGTTGGACTCAGCCATCTTGTTGAACGGAAATACAATAAACGGCTTCATGCCCGTTTGCCAGAGCCATTTCGTTAAAATGCCGACGAGGGCTTTGAGAAAATGACAAGTGTCGGATCCTGATTCAAAGTTCAACCCGAAAACATCCTCGGGAGTTATCCACATCTTCTGGTTTGATATCTTCCAGGCCCTGGTTCTCCAGACGTCACTTGTCGCGAACTTAGTCAACATGACGTGCCAGCCTCAAGTCCACGAGATAAGGGTTTTGTTTCACACATCTCAAAAGGTAACGAGCTTTCCTATTCAGAGCTGTGCATGGTTAGACTTCCAAGGCAACTAGTTAATGATAGGTTGTCCGTGTCTTACCACTCCGTAGCCAATGCTAACGTGTCAATCCTACGCCAACAGCCAAGGGCGAGAGATCCAGAAGTGGAGGTTGCCAATCACGAGGAGAAGCTTGTCCTCAAGGGTCAAGAAGTTGAAAACCTGAACGCAAAGATTCAGGAGCAAGACCAACACATCTCCAGCCTGAAAAGGGACATCCAGAGCCTGAAGGATATGCTGCAGAGCAACGCCAACACTATCAGGGAGTTTGCAGATCTCAGACTTAACGTTATAGAAAAGTCCCCAGAGATTGAGTTACTCAGCAGTCTTCAACAACAAAGCAAGGCCCTTCATCAGGAACTTGAGCAGACGCGACAGCATGTGCAACAACTCGAAAAGTACAACGAGACCCTTAACCGGCTATACGACTTGACTACAGAAATTATTAAACTCTTGGAGCAGGGGAAGGGAGCATTGTGTGAACGCTATAATCGAGCCATTCAGCAGCTTGAGAAAATGCAGCACGATATCAATCTGCTCTGTGATAGATACAGCATTGAAGAACACGGGACAAGAAAGCCGGGGACCACAAACAAGAGGGTGGCAGGGGAGTCCAACCAGGATAATCAAGAAGTTCATGAATTGTTGGAACGAAATAAAGCCCCACAAGATGCGCTGGAGAAGATGACAAAGAGTAATAAAGAACTGTTGGCTGAAACTCAGAAGCTTCGTCGGGATCTTTCTCGGACAAATGAAGAACTCTTAAGGGAGCAAGAGAAAGGCAGAAACAGCGAAACTGCCTTTATCAATAACTGACTGGGAGCTTCTCATCGCAGGAATAGTTCATTTTCTTTTAAGTCTATCATCTCCCCGAAATTCTTGCCCGGATCTTCCGCTTTTTTCACATGATCTGGAAGTTTTTAACGCTGCAGTCAGTATTTTTCTCGGAGTAGCTTTGTCGATATGTATGGCTGACTTGAATATGGCTGTAGATCAAATTTCAAATGTTGGGTCGTGTGCTGATTCCTGACCTACATCCTTAATAGGGTGCATTTTTTTAGCTTCAAGAAAAGTGAATTGGTCAGTCGTGCTTATATTGTGAGAGTAGCATGGATCTTCTGCAGTGCACGACTTGTTGCTGAATGTTGCCGTGATTTCCAGCCTTTATGTGATGGTCTCCATTGGGGCTTTTTTTTTTATTTGAACGTAAATGAGGGGTAGGCAGCGTTGCTGTATAGCACAGAGAGTTTTCCCCAGTTCTTCCCTACTCCCCCTCCAGGTTAACGACCAGAGTCCAGGGCTCATTTCCGAGTCGACATGTTTCGCATACCCAAAGGTCTCAACATCGCCTCAGTATCGAGGGAGCACCCATTTTTCGGAATTTTCGATGGTACTTTGCGGTAGTATTTACTGCAGACTGGTCACCTAAAGGTAAAACAGCTGTTATCCACGCTTTATTGAATACGCTGGATTTACAAGTTTCCAGTTGCTTGACTCTCAAGATACGCCAACCTGGCAATCTTTGACCTTGCCAGCTCCGGAAACTGACAATCCGTCTAATCCAGACATGGATGAATCAAATAGAGTAAACCTGATCTTTACGCCCGAAGACTTCGAGGCTCAGAGGAGGCAAGGAACTCTTCCAGAACAGGAACTTTCCGATTGAAGATTACGTCACAGTCTTCGAACAGATGTAGCCCCTCCAGGAGATTGCCAAAGCTTCCTTTACTGAGGGCTCTCAACAACATCTTGGCTTATGAAGAAGAGAATTCCCTTCCCTGTACATCCAGCAAGGAAAAACTGGAAATTGGGTTTTTGGAGGACGATTGTATGCAACTTAACAACATTGGTACTTTCAAGCCCATGTCTCTGAGTAATGACTAGGAACTAAATGTGATATGTCGTCAGAGCTGACAGAAGCTTTTGACTAAGAGGCAAATCCTCAAATCCCTGAATAACAGAGTTATGAAGGGAATAGAAACATGTGTGGGGACTCTCTCCTCTTGTTTCTTGGCTACGCGTTACACTGCACTGGACGTGAACGCAGCTGGTATGTTCTATAGAACCATATTTCATCTTAACAATGCCAACTTCGTAAAGTCGGTAAACTAAAAATTCGTAGCTGATCTCTAGCAACTCCACAAACCAATTGTTCCTTTATACTGTTTCGAAAATCCACAAAAACTTCCTCTCTGCAACATCACTCTTGGACCACCCCGACACTTCACTCTGTGCTCACCTCTTGACTCATCAGCTTCTACCAGAGAAAAAAAACCAAGGAGGTGTTAAGAACTTCAGGCGAGACCAAAAGGGGATAACATTAAAGGATTACTCCACGAGCTCTCACCCTAGCTCATCACTGACCGAGTCCCAGCTCACCATTTACCTAGGCGACCTCTTAAACTCTCACCTCACAGGAATCGAGCTACAAATAGGTCGATCCCATTGCCCAAGCAACTTATATTGGTCCTTTCAAGACATAATTGGTGTCGCGAAGGATTGAAAAGGCACGCTCAACAAGGATCAGTTTGTTACTTCTCAATCCTTGTATATCATCGACCACGTTTTAACTTACCATTCATCCATCCAAGTGATCAACCGCTTGCTTATCCTCGCACAGCTTTTCCGCCTTACATGAAGAGCTGAGCGCTTGCTCAGTCTCATCACCCCAGCAATCCATCCCTCTCTCTCCTCTAAGTCCTCAGAGCGACCAATTTTAAATAAGCAACTCACCCCTTCACTCCACCACCATGACTTCCAAGCAACCCAACCCCAATCATCTCCAAGCCAAAATTCAGTCCCTCGAGCGTGAATACGCATGCGCGTACAACGCCCTCAAACAGAAGGATGCCGCCCTCGAGCACTATGCAGAAGTCATCGGTGACCTTTACACGCGTCTCTACGAGAAGGAGATGACCAGCTCCAGGTCTTCTAATGACAAAGGTTTGATCAGGGCTCTTAGGGGTCTGGTCTTCGACCAGTGCACGAAGCACCACAATTGGGAGGTCGTCCCTTCTACAAACGACAAGCGCATCGTGGCACTGGAGAAGCTTCTCAGGGCTAAGGATTCGGAGATTGAGCGGTTGCATACGGATGCTATTGCCAAGAACCAGGAGATTGAGTCTTTGCAGACTCGCGTCCGCAAGCTGGTTCTTGGAAGTGTCTCTGCCATGAGCAGCCAGTTTGACAGAGATCAGGCGTTTGATGAGTTACATAACACTATTCGCCAGCAGTCAGAGGAGATCAAGAACTGTACCCGGAAGAATGAGCTTCTTGAGAGGATTGGTGCGAAGAATCACTTCAAGACACGTGCTCTGCAAGAAGAGATTGGAATGCTCCGCATTAGAGAGTACAGTTACCTTAAGGAGATTGATGAGCTCAAAAAGAAGAACGACAAGCTGATTCGGCAGATTGCCAAGCTTGATGATCACATCAACAGGCTTGCGGAACACATTGTTGTGAGCAGCGGGCTCCAGGATTGGATCGCTGTGGGAATGCCTGAAGTGACTGCCAAGGAGGAGGACAAAGAGCCCTCGGTGGGGGAGAAGAATGACAACAAGGAGGAGGACAAAGATGAGGAGAATGATGAGGAGGAAGGCCATACTAGTGCAGGTTGGGCTATGGTCCCTGACTTCAAGACGGGGTCCTGTGTAGTTTCTTGAGGGATCCAGTTCCCCCGATAGAGCTAGCACCCCGGGACATGAGCTTATGGGTCTTTAGCCACTCCATTTCATGCTTTAACAGAGTACAAGTGTACGATACTAACAACCCCTCTACATAGGGATATTACTAAGGTACATGTAGTTTGATGTTCATCCTGTTCAAGAAGTGTGATAACTGCTTTAGAGACGTGACACAACCGCTTTGAGGATCAAGACTGCTATTTCCTGGATACTAATAGATTCCTCACTGATATAGAGCAGACGACGATACCAAACAGACTAAAGTGGTGATATACACACTGCCTTAGCCTTGGCCAGTCATGATCAACTAATCAGATATAAACTCTGTCATCCGCCTTGTTCCTCCGTTCTTTGAGAACAGGAGCACATGTTTCCTACAAATGGAGCGTATAATATAGCTGCTATCAGAGTCAGATGATAAGTTTAAAGACATGGGGCAGTTGCCATGAACGCGAAGGTTGAGGTGGCCGAACAGACACGTCATGCCATTGCCTTAGCTTTTATTAGCTTCGAGTACTCGGATAGAAAAATCACCATCCTTCAGGGTTTCCTACCAGTATAGTCTTTTCTACAATAGCAGCCACGGAAGAGGGTGGCCTGTTCCTCAAATGAGGAGACAACACTTTGGAAGGGCAAGGGTGGGTGGGATCTTGTTATTGTCCAACCAAAGTTTTGCGCCTGCCATGCACAAATGTGGCCTCGATATGGCCATAACTTTTTTTTTCAGTTCCATTCATACTCTCTCCTTGAATGTTTCCTTTGACCGCTTTCTTGCTTATATATTATCGTCTTGTTCCTACGCATCACAGCCTCCCACTCACTATCTTCGCGATCCAAGTTATTGATCCAATCCTGTCGTATCAAGCCAACTTCGAGATTCAACTTCTTGTCAGCTTAGCTATCTAGTTAGCTCGATATAAACCAAATGTCGCTCTATTTTTGATCTTACGATCCTCTCAACAAGACCGCGTTGTGAAAGTGGCTGTGACTTCGCGCAAACTTCCTTTTCTCTGCATACGACACGCTGCAGAAGCCGAAACAACCCAACCGAAATGTCTGTGAACCAGGAACAGAACCATGTTGCACGGATCGACACGAATGAGATCCAAGGCCTTCTGAACGTCCTGGCTGAGTCAATCGAGGCTACCCTCAACTACCACCTCAATGAGATCCTGCGTGATCCAAGGACTCCGTCACCCCTAGCCCGAGAAAGCAGGAGGAATTGGTGACACTGCCAATGTACCCGTTGGAAAAGCAGCTCATGTATCAATGGCAGGCACTGCTGTTCTTGACGGAGGAGAACAAGCGACTCTGAGGAAGTGAAGGCACTGGTTGAAAAGCAGCCCAATAACCGACGCATCTTATTCAGCGGAAGGCCGAGCTCAGCGTTGAGAGGGAGAAACTTCACACTGAAAACTGCCAGTGTCGGCGTAGCATCGAAACCTTGGGCAATATCACCCGAGAGATCTAAGCAAAGCTTCATCAGGTGATCAAGTGTGCATGGACAAGGAGGAGCAGCAGCACAAGATTAGTGAGAACCTCTTGAGACATTGAAGCACTTCGTGAGCAGGTTGAGATGCTGGAGACTGACGGCCACCAAGCATCAAAGGAGAAAACGAGGCCCAACGTGAACAATGACGAGACCGTCAAGATGTTGCTCCGGCAGCTCAAGACGTACCAGCGGTGTGCTGCCGCGTTCCAGTTGCTTCACGCTAGGCAGCAGCAGCTCGACCCCACTCAGTGCAGCCAAGTGGCCGAAGGAAGCCCTGTAAGGGGTTGTATGATGGGCTTTGATGAGCTCTGCCGGTCGGCACAGCGTATCGTAGCCAAGACCAACGCGCAGGTCAAGACCTTGCGTGAGATGGTGACCACGCTGACCGAGGCGAGCAACGCTCAGGAGCAGGCAGAGCAGGACTGTGACCAACAGTCTGCATAAGCAGAGGGTAGTGTGGGTGTAGGTGGTGTGCAAGTGCAGTCCAGGGTGTGAGTGCGCCCTAGCGATGGGCTACCACGCTGAGCCTGCAGGACGGAACGGGCCCCTGCAGCTGGCAGTTGCGTTGAGCAGGAGGAGTCAGGGCTGGATGAACGGGCGGAGCGGGTTTCGTTGCAGTCCAAGTGGGCTGCTGGGTTGATTTTATTGTTTGCATTGGGGCTTTTTCTGTTGTGATGGTCTTTAGAGCATGGGCAAATCGGACGGGTGTTTTGGCAATACCTGTCAGCTGTTGAGTCCTTTGAGGTCCAATTGTCCTTTTGTATCCTGGCATCCTGTCCCTTGGCCATGGTCCACTCAAGATCAGCCCTCTTCGAGATGTCACGACATTTGCCCAATCAGAGAAATTGAACAGCATAGAACGCCATCAAGTATGATGTTCTCGGGTCCAGGGTAGCTGGGGATTTATATGCCCAGATCTTGGAGCCTCTTTTCAATGGCCCTTGCGGTGTAGTGATGTCAAGAGTCACTAGTAGGGTCCTGTGCGTTTGTGTGATGCCTGGCCTAGCAACCGGTTAGGAATGCTCAGGTGATATCTTTGTGCAAACAACAGCTTGTTTGACTTGGCGCTATGCTTTTTGCCAATGACATTTTTGGCTTGTCAGTTAGCAGCAACCATAGACGATTCTCGTAGCAGGTCGATTAACCACAGATCGGTATTGCTTTCCATCACTAAGCCACATATCATATCAGGCTGTTGTTGTTGCAATTATTGTAGTCCCTGAACTCCAGTTGGATAAAACCCGGCAGATTCTTTGACCCATCTTCCTATTCCCTCAACTCAATACTCTCCAAAATCCTCTCTTCTCTCCCCTCACCATCTTATCCTTAACATCCCCCTTTACCCTCAACACCCGGTACTTCTTCCTCCTTTCCTCCCAACATCAAGACCCCAGCCTAGGCTCCGAACTCAGCTTTTCCCTCTCCCACTCCTCTGGGGTGAGACACCTCGCACTCCAGGCGTGGATTTGTGCAATCTCGTCTTTCAGGGCGGCATTCACGAGGCGGTGACGGCGGAGCGAGGGTTTGCCAGCAAACTCGGTCGAGACGATGACGGCTGTGAAGGCTTGGCCGCAGCCACCTGGCTCGGACAAGAATCAGGTGAGTTGACTGTTGGAGAAAAGAGGAGCATCAGGGTCTGGGTGAATAAGGGGTGAGGTAAACAGATATTTAGGGAAGTACGGGGTAGAAGGGTGGTGATTGAGGGGGAGGGATGCGAAAGAGCTGATAGATGAGAGTTTGATGAGGAAGAGAGAGAAGGGAGAGCTTTGAATCAAAATAAGACGTTCAGAAACCAAAAACATGAAGGGGGCTTAACCAGCATCGCCAACCCAGGGGTTGTTGAGGCTGGTCCAGGGTTCAGATGCACGATGCGGGGCCATGAGCCTAATGTGTCTCGGGTCCGCGTATTACAGTGACGTCACGTACCAGACTGATCCTGCACCTCGACGTGCGAGGCCTTAAGCCTCTCAATCAATGCCTCACGGATAGAGGCTTCTGTTATTTGTGTTGTAGCCATGTTGTTTTCTGTGTCTCACTGACTCGGCGTGGATTTGTTGAGCGTCAGCGGGTGAAAGGTAAGCAAGTGAAGACGTGAGAGTGCAGAATGAGGAGGGAAGGAGAGCCGATGGCGGAACCCCGCGCTAAGAGCCAGGGTTAGGGTTGGTAAATGCTCACAGCAGCGGGTCCTGGAGGAGAGGGGTGAGCTGTGGTAAACCTTTGTCAACAGAGACCTGCGAGATGAGCCTCGCGACGTCTGTCTTGCGGTCATTGCAATTCGCGCCCAGTACTTTTATAAGGAGAACATCCACAATGGCATCAGTTTCAAGCCCAGCTTTTACCCAGCGCGTGGTGCAGGCTATGCGCTCGCTGTGTGTCACCACTCATTCGACGTTCAGCACATTTTTTGTGCGTGTGCATCAGCTGCTAACAGTATGAAGCTACCCCGAGGAATTAGCCGATCGTGCCTGGGACAATGTTGGACTGCTGCAGGACAATGTTGCCCCAGCCAGTGGGGACGTCCCTCGTCGCGTGCTGCTCACGAACGACCTTACTGAGAGAGTCGCTGAGGAGGCTGTGAAGAAAGGGGTTTCAGTGATTGTGAGCTATCGTATGTCTTGAGAGATGAGCTTGGCTGCGATGCTCTTTGATGGTAATGAAGCTGACATACAAGACCCCTTTATCTTCCGCGGCCTCAAATCTATCACGACCAATGAACCGCACCAACGCATCATCCTTCGCCTGGCACAAGCCAACATTGCAGTCTGTATGTCACCCTTTTCTTTTCAAAATGCATGATAACCGATCTAATCACCCCTCTTCAGATTCCCCCCATACCGCCGTCGACGCCGCCCCCTCCGGCCTAAACGACTGGCTCGCCGACATCCTCCCATCCCACAACATTCCCCTCTCCTCCCGGTCCATCGCCCAGCCCCTGCGCACCCCTGCGCCCCCCGGCTTCGAGCAATCGGGCTATGGCCGCCTTCTTACCCTCTCCCAACCAACCTCCCTCTCCTCCATCGTCAAGGCCTACGCCTCCGGCCTAGGCTCCTTCCGCTACGTGATTGTCTCCCCTCCCCATAATGCTTCCAATCCGAAGGAGGCCCTGATCAGAAGTGTGGCCGTGTGTGCTGGGTCCGGGGCAGATGTGTTCAAAGATGTGGATGCCGATTGCTATGTGACGGGGGAAATGAGCCATCATGTGGCGTTGAGGTTGGGGATGCTGGGGAAGGCGGTAGTGATGGTGTTGCATAGTAATTCGGAGAGGGGGTATCTCAAGGGGGTGATGAAGCCGAGGTTGGAGGAATTGCTTAAGGAGGAGGGGGCGGAGGTGATTGTGAGTGAGGAGGATAGGGATCCGTTTGAGATTTGGGATGTTAGTGAGTTGTAGGGAGGGTATGCACGCTTGAATTCTTTCTACCTGACGCGGCTGGGATAGAGAGGGAAATGAAGATTTGAGGGCTTCCATGGTTGGGGGGAGTGGATGAGGGTCATTTGTATCAGATGATGAGCGACTCATCCCTGAAAATTTGGACTGGGGATAGACCAGATGTGGTCAGAAAGGGCCGTAGATGCCAGAAGAGCAGGCAGCGACAGACAATCCCTGCGCTGCTGTATTAATGATTAACTAGGGGGGTATCTAACGTAAACCTCAATCCGAACAACAACTCCCGGCTCTGCAACCATTACACACTGACTCAGCCAACGAAATACGACCCTTGGCGTCCGTCATAGCTCCTCAAAGCTTTTGACCTGGCTATCCGTCACCCTGTGGTCTCCTTCGGCTGGTCACCTTGACCGCCCTTCGCCGACTGAGTCTCCTCTGACTTTTCCTCGGTTTCGCTCGTAGACTGACCCTCCTTTTCCCGATTCTCCCCATTCTCCTGTCTAAGCGCAGCATCCCCATCCTCCAACAAACCTCCCACATCCTCTCCTCCAACCCCCATCTCCTTCCACTTAACCAACAGCCTCCGTGGCATCTCCCACTCCTTCTTAGCCTCCTCAACCCTCCCTTCCCTAACCAACTTCTTCACCCTACCTACAGCCCTCACAACCTCCCTCGCCAGCTCTCGCGTCCTTTCCCTCCTCCTCTTCTGCTCTTCATCTTCTGTCTGGTCACCACCAGCAGACCTCCCCAACCCAGCCTCCGTCCTCACTTTCTCAGCCAGGCTATACACCTCGCCCACAACCTCTTGCAACTTCTTCCACCCTTCCTCATCCCCTTCTTCCCCCTCGCCTTCAGTAGCACGCCTCATCTTCCGTATCATCTCCGTCGCCCCAATCAGCCTCGAATAATTATCATATACCAACCCCTTGCGTTCGGCATCCAGCGCGCGCATCTCCGACGCTACACGTGTATACGCCGATAGGAGTTCTGCCAGGGATGCGGTAGAGACGAGGTTTGACACATATGCGGCAGGATCAAACCCCGGCGCGTCCAGCTCCGAATGAAACCCCACTGCCGGCGACAAAGGCTGGGTCACCTCCACTGTCGGGGTCGCGGGCAGAGGCTTGTTTGTTACCGACTTTAGATTGTAGTACTCTCGAAGCGCGGCGCGCGCGGTGCGTTTGGAGGAGGTTACCTGTGAGGAGGGGGGTTGTGGGACATGTTGGGTGTTGGGGGAGGTTGTCGTCGAGGAGAGGTCGATGCTGGGGCGGGCCGAGGAGGTTGGGGTTATGATTGCTTGGGAGGAGGGCGTGCGGCGGAAAGCTGGGGGGTCGCGGGGGGAGGCGATTGTCGACATGGTGTCTAGTCGTGCCCGCTCGAGGGCTGGTTAGAAGATAATGGTAGTGATGAGGATGGTGGAAGCAAGTAATAATGTTGAAGAGGTGACGTCGGCTGGCAGCTGAAGGTGAGGCTGACAGCTGACAGAGTGGGATTAAGATTGTGGGGCACCAAGGAATGGACCCGCTGCGGCGCCTTCACAAGGTACGTATCTAGCAACTTCACGCGTCCCATCACGAAGCAAGTGATGAGGAAGGTGAGACGCGAGTTTAGCTGAAATTTTTGGAAAATCATCAAAAAAAACTTTTACATTCTTTTTTTTTTAGATTCAATGAGCAAACGTAAATTCTCCTCTTATAACGATTTGTAGTTTTGGATTTTCAATATTTAGGCAGAAATGATGATCTCCAACCTACTCGCCCGCCTTACCTCTTAAGCTCACCTCAACAAATATAAAATTCATCACCAATTCAACCCTCTCACTCCCATGCCCAAATTTTCAGCACTTAACCGACTAATCTAACCCTACGAACGAAAAAAAAAACACCTACAAAAACACAACCATGTCCCAACCCCAAACCCCCCTCTCCATAGCCCAACAACTGCACACTTCCCTCTCCCAAACCCAGACCCCCCTCCCGACCCTCACTTGGCTGCAAACTCTCGCCTCGTCCCGCAACCCGCCCCCTTCCCTCTCCTCCCTCCTCGCGACCGCTCGCATGCGCCTCCTCAACTCAGACCTCACAACGCCCAACTTGCTCGACGCCCGCTGGAAGGCGCAGCACTCTCTCCCCGCCAACCTCGCACAGGGGTATATAGACAAGAGAGAGGGGAGGTTAGGCAGGGAAGTCGTCGTGCAAGTGGTTGATATTGAAGATGTGTCGAGGCCGAGGTGGGAGCAAGTGGAGGAATTGGAGGCCGAGGCGAGGGGGGAATATACTAAGGGGAGGGAGGTGGTTCGGTTGCCTTTGACGCCGCCGGGGACTGAAGAAGACGATGTCGACACTGGGGTAGCAGAAGATGACGAGTTTGAGTCGCAAGGGCCGCCTTCTAGGGGGGCGGTCGCCACCAACGGGACGACCGGCACTGCACAACAGAAAAGTCAAAAAAGTGACAAGAACTCTACGCATAAGCTCGTCCTGCAAGACTGCTCCGGGCAAAAGGTGTACGCCCTTGAGCTGAAGCGTGTGCCGCAACTGGGTGTGGGCAGGACGCCGATAGGGGAGAAGATTTTGTTGAAAGCGACGACGCTGGTCGCGAGGGGCGTTGTGCTGCTTGAGCCGGCCAACGTGGTGATATTGGGGGGAAAGGTGGATGCGTGGCATCGGGCGTGGTGCGAGACAAGGGTGAGGAGGTTGAGGGAGGCTGTAGGGGCGCCGCCGGGGGATGAACGAGGGCGGAGGGGTTATCGAGGTCTCTAGAGACCGCTAATGCGGCTGGAATAAAAATTTTGGAGAGCTGAAGGCATGGATTTGCCATGATGAGAACGGAGACTTGACATGACTGGTTTTGCTGGAATATAGGGGACCGTTTTGCTTTCCTGAAAGCTCAGAATGACGAAACACGGCATATGGAAGCGAAACTCATCGGTTTTTTTTTTTTTTTTTTTTTTTT
>Ga0065720_1019962_pt1 | contig 18253 bp, 15 predicted proteins | sample Thericmetagenome_FD_59107 | JGI IMG/M metagenome (GOLD analysis project Ga0065720, IMG submission 59107) | Thermophilic microbial communities from the Joint Bioenergy Institute, California, USA of rice/straw/compost enrichment - eDNA_2 v2... | ecosystem: Engineered > Solid waste > Grass >...
CAGGGCCGCAGCCCTCGCACCGGCACCGGGCGGGGCTGCGGCCCCGCCAGCCGCAGCGCGCCGGCCGAGGCGCGGCGCGGTTTGGCCGACACGGTTCCCGGCCCGGCGGCCAGCTCCACCGGTGTCGGCCCCGTGTAGTACAGCGTCCCGGGCGCGTTGCTCAGCAGCTCGGCCAGGAGCTGGGCGCAGGCCCGCGCGTCCCCCAGGGCGGTGTGCTGCCCGGTCGGCCAGTCGCCGCCCAGCGCGTGGCTGGCCCGGGCCAGCGAGTAGCGCTCCAGGCTCACCTGGGCGCGCAGGGTCCGCAGCGTGCACAGGCCGGGCAGGCCGGTCGGCAGCCCCGCCGGGACGAACTCGCTGGTGAGGAAGGTGTTCTCGAACTCCAGGTTGTGGCCGACCAGGACCGCCCCGGAAAACAGCGCCCGCAACTCCGCCACGAGGTCCCCGGCCCGGGGCGCCCCCACCACGTCGCCGTCGGCGATCCCGTGGAACTCCCGGCCGGTGACCGGGGTCCGCGGGTCGACCAGCGTGGTGAACTCGCGCACCACCGTGCCGTCCCCGCGCATCCGGACCACGGCGATCTCGCAGACCCTGGCTCCCTCTTCGGGCCGCAGCCCGGTGGTCTCGACGTCGAGCACCGCGTATTCCAGGTCGCGCGCGCGGCACCCGCTCCGGCGCCGGGTCAGCGCCCCCATTCGCACGGCCTCGTGGCCCGCGCGCTTCTCGTGCGGCACGTCCGTCTCCTCGCCTCGTCCTGCAGCCCGTGTCGCGCAGTACTCCGCGGGCCCGCCCTGACCTTACCCGCCATCGGTGACGCTCCCCCTCCGCACGTGCCGCTTGTGCCCAGCAGCACGTGCGGGAACACCCCGTCGGGGGTCGGGGAAGCGGCGCCGCAGGCGCCGGCGTTGCCCCCTGTGGGGCCCGGACGCCGACGGCGCCCGGGCGGGTCCGCCGGTGCCGCCGCGCTGTTGGTACGTTCGGCACCGCGCACGACGTCACCGATCCGCGGAGCGACAGTTGCAGACCATCGTTGTAGCCGGGGCCGGGCTGGCCGGCCTCACCACCGCCGAAGCACTGCGGCAGGAGGGCTTCGACGGGACGATCGTCCTCGTCGGCGAGGAGGCCCGTCCCCCCTACGAGCGCCCGCCGCTGTCCAAGGAGGTCCTCACCGGGCGGGGCTCGGGCCGCAGCCTGGACCTGCGCTCGGAGGCCGAGCTGGCCGCGCTCGACCTGGACCTGCGCCTGGGGGTGCGCGCCGTCGCGCTGCGCCCCGGCGGGCGGGCGGTGGAGCTGTCCGACGGGAGCGAGCTCACCGCCGACGGGGTGGTCGTCGCCACCGGCGCCCGCGCCCGCCGCCCCGGCACCGACCTGCCCGGCGTCCACGTCCTGCGCACCCTCGACGACGCCGAGGAGGTCCGCGCCGGCCTGCTGCGCCACGGACGCGTCGTGGTGGTCGGAGCGGGCTTCGTCGGGGCGGAGGTCGCCGCGTCCGCCCGCAGCCTGGGCGCCGAGGTCACCCTGCTGGAGGCCGCGGACACCCCCCTGACGAGGGTGGTGGACCCGCGGATCGGCGCGGTCCTCGCCGAACTGCACCGCGACAACGGCGTCGAGCTGCGCCTGGGCGTCCCGGTGACCGCCTTCGAGGGCACCGGCCGCCTGGAACGGGTGCGCCTGGCCGACGGGAGCGCGGTGGAGACGCCCTTGGCCGTGGCGGGGCTGGGCGTGGCGCTGAACACCGAGTGGCTGGCCGGGTCGGGGGTGGCCCTTGACCCCGGGGGCGGGGTGCGCTGCGACGAGTACTCGGCCACCTCCCTGCCGGGGGTGTACGCCGTCGGCGACCTCGCGTCCTGGCCCCACCCGCGCTACGGGGGTCGACTGCGCCTGGAGCACTGGACCAACGCCGAGGAGCAGGCGCGGGCGGCCGCGCACAACCTGCTGGCGGGAGAGGGCGCCCGGCAGCCCTACCGGCCGGTGCCCTACTTCTGGTCGGACCAGTACGGCATGAAGATCCAACTGCTCGGCCAGGCGTCCCCCGCCGACACCGTGGAGGTCGTGCACGGCTCGGCGGAGGACCGCAAGTTCGTGGCCTTCTTCGGCAGGGCGGGCCGGCTCGTGGGCGTCCTGGGGCTGCGCTCCACCCCGAAGGTGATGCGCTACCGCCCGCTGCTGGCCGAACCCACCTCCTGGGAGGACGCCCTGGCCGCGGCGGGGCGCTGAGCCCGGCGCGTCACTGCTCGGCGAAGCGGTCGGTGGCCTCGATCAGCCGGTGCAGGATGCCGGGCTCGCTGAACGCGTGCCCGGCGTCGTCGACCAGGTGGAACTCCGCCTTCGGCCAGGCCCGGTGCAGGTCGAACGCGGTCTTGGGCGGGGTGCACACGTCGTAGCGGCCCTGCACGATCACGCCGGGGATGTCGGCGATCCGGTCCGCGTTCTCGATGAGCTGCCCGGGGGTGAAGAACCCGCCGTGGACGAAGAAGTGGTTCTCGATGCGGGCGAAGGCCAGCGCGTACTCCGGCTCGGCGTGCACGGCGCGCAGCCGCTCGTCCGGGTAGAGCGTCAGGGTGCTGCCCTCCCACACGCTCCAGGCCCGGGCCGCCTCCAGCCGCACCTGCGGGTCGGGCGAGTTGAGCCGCCGGGCGTAGGCGCCGATGAGGTCGTCGTGCTCGGCTTCGGGGATGGGGGCGAGGTAGTGCTCCCAGGCGTCGGGGAAGAGGAAGGAGGCCCCGCTCTGGTAGAACCAGCGCAGCTCCTCGTTGCGCAGCGTGAAGATGCCGCGCAGCACGAGTTCGCTGACCCGCTCGGGGTGCTCCTCGGCGTAGGCCAGCGCCAGGGCGCTGCCCCAGGAGCCGCCGAACACCAGCCACCGGTCCACGCCGATCATGCGCCGCAGCCGCTCGATGTCCGCCACCAGCGCCCAGGTGGTGTTGGCGTGCAGGTCGGTGTCCATCCGGCTGGCGTGCGGGGTGCTGCGTCCGCAGTTGCGCTGGTCGAACAGCAGGACGCGGTAGCGCTCGGGGTCGAACAGCCGACGGTGGTCGGGGGTGCAGCCTGCTCCGGGGCCCCCGTGCAGGAAGACCGCTGGTTTTCCGTTCGGGTTGCCCACGAGCTCCCAGTAGATCCGGTTGCCGTCGCCCACGTCGAGCATCCCGCTGTCGTACGGTTCGATGGGCGGGTACAGCGTGCGCATCAAGAAGCGCCCCTCTTTCGGGTCGGGGTTGTCGTGCCAGGTCGGACCTCACCCCGGCGGCGACGCCGGGCTCTCGGCACGGGCGCTGCGAGGAGGCAGGACTCGGGGTCCCGCGTCGGGAGCGTGGGGTGCCGTCCGTGGGGGCGGGCAGCGGACCCGGCGCGGTCGGCCGCGATGTGGACGGGAGCCGCGGTCCTCCGGCCGCGCGGCGCCACCGGTGCGGTCGGTGGGGGCCGGGGCGACAGGCGACGGGGCAGCGTGCCTGTCGTGCGGTCTGACCACCACGCGCCCGTCGGTCCATCCTAGACCGCCCCCGGAGCGAAGAGGGGTTCTTCACTGCACGGCACCTGTCACAGACGCAGAGTTGTCGCAATAGGCTGCGTTACGAGCGCGTTAGGGTTCTTTTGAGCGTCTGCCGACCACGCTTTTCGTCCCAGCCGCAAAACGCCTGGGCGCGGGTGTGTCACCGTCGGGTGCCGGAGCTGACGCACAGATCCCGTGACGCGTCCGCCCGGAGTCTCACCGGGGCTCGCGACAGCCACCGAGCCTGCCAGTCAGGGGAGAAGGATGAAGGAATCGCCCATGCCGAGTACCAACGACACACGGGTCGTCAGCTACCAGCCGCTCGTCGCCCCCCACGACATCCTGGCCGAGCTGCCGATGGGCCCGGAGCGCACGGCACTGGTCGAGGAGTCCAGAGCCGCGGTCAAACGGGTCCTGGACGGCGAGGACGACCGGCTGCTCGTCGTCGTCGGCCCGTGCTCGGTGCACGACCCGGTCTCCGCGCTGGACTACGCGCGCCGCCTCAAGGCGCTGATCCCCTCCCTCTCCTCCGAGCTGTGCGTGGTCATGCGGGTGTACTTCGAGAAGCCGCGCACCACGCTGGGCTGGAAGGGCCTGATCAACGACCCCGGGCTGGACGGCAGCTTCGACGTGCACCGGGGGCTGCGCACCGCGCGCAAGCTGCTGCTCGACATCGGCTCGCTGGGCATCCCGGCGGGCACCGAGTTCCTCGACCCGATCACCCCGCAGTACATCGCGGACGCGGTGACCTGGGGCGCCATCGGGGCGCGCACCACCGAGAGCCAGGTGCACCGCCAGCTCAGCAGCGGCCTGAGCATGCCCGTGGGCTTCAAGAACGGCACCGACGGCGACGTGCAGGTCGCCGTGGACGCCTGCGCGGCCGCCGCCAGCTCCCACACCTTCTTCGGGGTGGACCCCAGCGGCTCGGGCGCGGTCGTGTCCACCTCCGGCAACCCCGACTGCCACGTCATCCTGCGCGGAGGGCGCTCCGGCCCCAACTACGGGGCTGCCCACGTCACCGCCGCGCTGGACACCATCGAGGCCGCAGGGCTGCCGCGCCGCCTGATGATCGACGCCAGCCACGCCAACAGCGGCAAGGACCACCTGCGCCAGCCGGGCGTGGCGCAGGACATCGCCGCCCAGGTCGCCGAGGGGCAGACCGGCATCATCGGGGTGATGCTGGAGAGCTTCCTGGTGCCGGGCGCGCAGAAGCTCGGCGACCCGGCCGAGCTGACCTACGGCCAGAGCATCACCGACAAGTGCATGGGCTGGGAGACCACCGAGGAGGTGCTGGCCCACCTGGCCGACGCCGTGCGCAGCCGCCGCAAGGCCGTGGGCTGAGCCCTGCCGCGTGACGGGGAGGCGGCGGGCCGGACGTCCGGCCCGCCGCCTCCCCGTGCTTCTTGTCCGACGACCACGCACTGCTAGGCTGAGAACACCAGACACCCGTGCGGGGGGAGCGCCCGGGTGGCCTGAGCGATCCATCGAACCGTCGTCTTCACCCGTACTCCGGACCCGTCGGCCGCGCGGGCGGAAGCTCCCCGGCAGAGCGGACCGCCCAGTGTGACGCGTCCCTCGCCGGAGGCACGGACCGTCGGCGCGGCGCTGTCCTCCGGCTGTGGAGGCCGAGGGGGAGGATGACGTCCAGCAGCCTTCGTTCACACCCACCCTCTTTCGGGAGTGTCCATGTCCCAGGCCTCGAGCGGCGGTGCCCGCACCACCCCACTGCATGAGACGCACCTCTCACTCAACGCCACCCTGGTCGACTTCGCCGGCTGGCTGATGCCGCTGCGCTACACCAGGGAGAGCGCCGAGCACCAGGCGGTGCGCGAGGCCGCCGGACTGTTCGACCTGTCCCACATGGGGGAGATCCGGGTCAGCGGCTCCCAGGCCGCCGAGTTCCTCGACCACGCGCTGGTGGGGCTGCTGTCCACGCTCGCCCCGGGGCGCGCCCGCTACACCATGATCGTCGCCGAGCACGGCGGGGTGCTCGACGACCTCATCGTCTACCGGCTGGCCGAGGACGAGTACCTGGTCGTCTCCAACGCGGCCAACACCGACGTCGTCACGGCCGCGCTGGCCGAGCGCACCGGCGGGTTCGACGTGGCCGTGGCCGACGAGTCCGCCGAGTACGCCCTGATCGCCCTCCAGGGGCCGAGGGCCGCGGAGATCCTCGCCCCGCTCACCGACGCCGACCTGTCCGACCTCGGCTACTACGCCGCCCGGTACTGCACCGTCGCGGGGGCCCCGGTGCTGCTCGCCCGGACCGGCTACACCGGGGAGGACGGTTTCGAGCTCTTCGTCCGCCCCGCGGCGGAGGCGCCCGCCGTCTGGGAGGCGCTCTACAAGGCAGGCAGGCCGCTCGGCCTGCTGCCCGCGGGGCTGGCCGCCCGCGACACCCTGCGTCTGGAGGCCGGGATGCCGCTGTACGGCAACGAGCTCAACACCAACCTCACCCCCTACGAGGCCGGCCTGGGGCGTCTGGTCAAGCTCGACAAGCCGGGAGGCTTCGTCGGCCGCGCGGCACTCACCGCGCGGCGCTCATCCGGTCCCACCCAGGTCCTCGTCGGCCTGGTCGGCCGCGGCCGCCGGGTGCCCCGCAAGGGGCACGGGGTGCTGCGCAACGGCGTCCACGTCGGAGTCGTCACCAGCGGCGCCCCCTCCCCCACGCTGGGCAAGCCCATCGCGATCGCGGCCGTCGACGCGGGCACCGACCTGTCCAGCGGCGAGTTCACCGTGGACGTCCGCGGCCGTGCCGAGGCGGTGGACGTGGTGGACCTGCCCTTCTACAAGCGGAAGGCGTAGGCGCCCCGCCCTTGCCGGTACGGTCCGCCCTGCCGGGCGGGGCAGAACCGGAGCTGCCGGGGCGGCGCACGGCGGCGTCCGCTCCTACTGAATAATGGACAACACTCCTGGAGAGTCGAATTGAGCGTTCCCGCAGAGCTGGGTTACACCAAGGAGCACGAGTGGGTGGCTGTCAACGAGGACATCGCCACCGTCGGTATCACGGCCTTCGCCGCCGAGGCGCTGGGGGACATCGTCTACGTCGAACTGCCGGAGGTCGGTTCGACCGTCACCGCTGGTGACAGTTGCGGCGAAATCGAGTCGCACAAGTCGGTCAGCGAGATCTATTCTCCGGTCTCCGGGGAGGTCGTCGATGTCAACCAGGCCGCGGTGGACGACCCTGAACTGATCGGCTCCGACCCCTACGGCCGGGGCTGGCTGTTCAAGGTGGAGCTCGCGGACGAGCCCGCCGATTTGCTCACCCCGGAGCAGTACACGCAGCTCACCGAAGGCGAAGGTTAGGAAACTCATGACCGCCCAGAGCAATCCGCTCAACCAGTCGCTGGCGCAGCTCGACCCGGAGGTCGCGGCCGCCGTGGACGCCGAGCTCGCCCGCCAGCGCGACACCCTGGAGATGATCGCCTCCGAGAACTTCGCCCCGCGGGCGGTCCTGGAGGCGCAGGGGTCGGTCCTGACCAACAAGTACGCCGAGGGCTACCCGGGCCGCCGCTACTACGGCGGCTGCGAGCACGTGGACGTCGTCGAGCAGTTGGCCATCGACCGCGCCAAGGCGCTGTTCGGGGCCGAGCACGCGAACGTGCAGCCGCACTCGGGTGCGCAGGCCAACACCGCGGTGTACTTCGCGCTGCTGCAACCGGGCGACACCATCCTGGGCCTGGACCTGGCGCACGGCGGGCACCTGACCCACGGCATGCGGATCAACTACTCCGGCAAGATCCTCAACGCCGTGGCCTACCACGTGCGCGAGTCCGACGGCCTGGTCGACTACGACGAGGTCGAGGCGCTGGCCAAGGAGCACCAGCCGAAGCTGATCATCGCGGGCTGGTCGGCCTACCCGCGCCAGCTCGACTTCGCCCGCTTCCGGGAGATCGCCGACCAGACGGGCGCCCTGCTCATGGTGGACATGGCGCACTTCGCGGGCCTGGTCGCGGCCGGTCTGCACCCCAACCCGGTGCCCTACGCCGACGTGGTGACCACCACCACGCACAAGACGCTGGGCGGTCCGCGCGGCGGTCTCATCCTGGCCAAGGCGGACCTGGGCAAGAAGATCAACTCGGCGGTGTTCCCGGGCATGCAGGGCGGCCCGCTGGAGCACGTGATCGCTGCCAAGGCCGTGGCGCTGAAGGTCGCGGCGAGCGAGGAGTTCGCCGAGCGCCAGCGGCGCACCCTGTCGGGCGCGCGCATCCTCGCCGAGCGGCTCACCCGCCCCGACGCCGCCGAGGCGGGGGTCCGGGTGCTCAGCGGCGGCACCGACGTGCACCTGGTCCTGGTCGACCTGGTCAACTCCCAGCTCAACGGCAAGGAGGCGGAGGACCGGCTGCACGAGATCGGCATCACGGTCAACCGCAACGCGGTGCCCAACGACCCGCGTCCGCCCATGGTCACCTCGGGTCTGCGCATCGGTACCCCGGCCCTGGCCACCCGCGGTTTCGGCGACGCCGACTTCGCGGAGGTCGCCGACGTCATCGCCGAGGCGCTCAAGCCGGAGTTCGATGCCCCGGCGCTGCGCTCCCGGGTCCGGGCGCTCGCCGCGAAGCACCCGCTCTACCCGGGGCTGTAACCCGTCCCGGTTCTGGCTTTCTGGGGGTCTGACCTGGTCAGGCCCCCTTCGTCGTCAGCGGTCCGCCGTCCGGCGGCCGTTGCGAAGGTCGGGGTCCGTCCAGAGCACCTCCCACAGGTGCCCGTCGAGGTCCTCGAAGCCCCAGGAGTACACGCCCTCGTGCTGCACGGGGTCGAGGGAGGGCCGTGCCCCGGCCATGAAGGCCCTGTTGACCAGCTCGTCCACCTCGTCCCGGCGGTCGACGGACATCGACAGGACGACCTCGGTGCGCCTCGCCGTGTCGGCCAGCTCCTTCGTGGTGAAGCGCCGGAAGGCAGGCTCGGTGAGCAGCATCACGAAACTGCCGTCGTTGACGACCATGCAGGCGGCGGCGTCGTCGGAGAGCCGGGGGTCGAAGCGGAACCCGAGGGCGGCGAAGAAGCCCAGGGACCTCCTCAGGTCCTTGACGGGCAGGTTCACGAAGCTCTTGCGGGTCATGGCCGTCCTCCCGCGGCGGGGGCGGCGGGCGTCCGTCGCGGCGGCTGCGCCCCGTCGCGTCCTCCGCGCCCGCTGCCCGCGGAGCTGCGCTCCGGCCGTCGCGCGGCCGGCGCGGGGCCCTGCGGTCGTGGGTCCTCGCCCCTTCGGGACCGCCCGGGGGCGCCGGGTCCACGGAGACGGCACCGGAACCGCTGCGGGGCCCGGTGCCGTCCCGGCCGCCGCGCGCCCACGGTCACGCCTTGGCGGGACGTACGTGGACCCGTACCTTGGGTTCCCCGGCCAGGGCCAGTTCGACGAGCTTGCGCTCCACCGCGCTCTGGACCGCCGGGGTGACCTCGGCCGCGCGGTGCGCCTCGGCGTCGGCGCGCACCTTCACGCGCTGCCGGGTCAGGGTGACCCGCGCGTCGCGCACCCCGTCCACCTCGCAGGCCGCCGCGGCCAGGATCCGGCGCAGCGCCCCCCGGGACATCCCGGCCGCGAACGCCGGGTCCTGGGGCTGCCACGTCGCTCCGCGCCCCCAGCCGGGAACCAGTGCGAGGGCGATCAGCAGCAGGCTGACCAGCATGAGGACCGCGGAGGCTGCCTGGACTGCGGGGTTGCTCCACCGGGCCGCCTGTTCGCCCGCCCGGTCCACGGGCAGCAGGCTGAGCGGACTTCCCGCAAGCGCGGAGACGACCTCCGCGGCGGCCAGTCCGGTCACCGCCACGAGCACCCCGCCGACCGCCACCATCGCCCACGACCGGTACGGCCGGAGTGTGCGCACGGCCGCGTGGTCGGCCCGTCCGGCGGTGCCCGACTCCGAACGGCCCAGCACCTCTTCCACCGTCGTCATGCCTGTCCCCCCAATCTCTGGGCGTCGAGTGCGGGCGACGCCCCGGCTTGCTCTTCCGCCCCGGTACTTCGCGAAGTCTGTGTGCTTTACCCGTTTTTCCGTCTTTTGATCGGTGCCGCGGGAAGCATTGCTCTTCCGTCTACCCACACCGACCGTTGTCAGTGCTCCGGGGCGTCCTCGGCCGCCCACCGGATCCGGGCGGCAAAATTCCGAACAGCTCTCGGACTCCTCTCGCCCGTGGGTCCGCCGCCTACGCCTACCACGGCACACCAATCTTTGTGAGTTTCACCACTCACCCACGCACCAGACTCCTATGCCACTCGCAACACCCAGTCAAACACGCAGCGTAATCAACTTATCGCAGGAGGAGGGACGACCCGCTGCCGCCTACCGTGAGTCGGCGCAGGACAGGGGCGGGAACAGCGCCCGTCCGGGGCTCGGGAGGCCCCGGACGGGATCAGCGCAACGTCACCGGAACACCACGGTCTTGCTGCCGTTGAGCAGGATGCGATGCTCGGCGTGCCAGTTCACCGCGCGGGCCAGCGCCACCGACTCCAGATCGCGTCCCACGGCGGTGAGCTGCTCCGGGCTGAAGGTGTGGTCCACGCGCACGACCTCCTGCTCGATGATCGGCCCCTCGTCCAGGTCGGCCGTCACGTAGTGCGCCGTCGCGCCGATCAGCTTCACCCCGCGGGCGTGCGCCTGGTGGTAGGGGCGCGCACCCTTGAAGCTCGGCAGGAAGGAGTGGTGGATGTTGATGACCCGCCCCGCCAGCTTCTGGCACAGGTCCTCGGAGAGCACCTGCATGTACCGGGCCAGCACCACCAGGTCGACGTTGTAGGACTGGACCAGTTCCAGCAGACGCGACTCCTGCTCCTTCTTGGTCTCCGGGGTCACCGGCAGGTGGTGGAAGTCCACCCCGTAGGAGTCGGCCAGGAACTCCAGATCCGGGTGGTTGGACACCACGGCCGTGATGTCGGCGTTGAGCAGGCCGCTGCGCTGCCGGTAGAGCAGGTCGTTCAGGCAGTGCCCGTACTTGGAGACCATCACCAGCACCCGGGTGCGCACGTCGCGCCGCCACAGGTTCCACTCCATCCGGTGCTCCGTCGCCACGGGCGCCAGGGCGCCCCGCAGCGTGTCCTCGTCCACCGCGGGATCCTCGGCGACGAACTGCACCCGCATGAAGAACCGGCCCGTGTAGTGGTCGCCGAACTGCTGGCTCTCCTCGATGTTGCACTTGTGCGCGGTCAGCAGGCTGGCCACCGCCGCAACGATTCCACGGCTGTCGGGGCACGACAGCGTCAGCACGAACTCGCGATCACTCATGTTCCAAGGGGACTTTCGACAGGGAAACGGGCCGCACCCATCCTCGGTTCCTCGGTCTCGGGAACTTCCAGAGTAACCGGGCTCACGGTGCCGGGTGACGACCAACCCGCCGCGCCCCGGACCGTCCCGCCGAGCAGAATGTGAATAACTTTCACACAAATGTGGGATGCTCCCCCCATGAGCAGCCTCCGCCGCCGGTACGAGACGGCCACCTCCCATCTCCGCGCCCCCTTCGCCATCGTCGACCTGGCCGTCCTGCGCGCCAACGCGGCCGACCTGGTCCGCCGCGCCCGGGGCACCCCGATCCGGGTCGCCAGCAAGTCCGTGCGCTGCCGCCCCCTGCTCCGCGAGATCCTCGCCATGCCGGGCTTCTCCGGGATCATGGCCTACACCCTCGACGAGGCGCTCTGGCTGGCCACCGACCCCGGCAGCGCCGACTTCGCCACCGACGTCCTGGTCGCCTACCCCACCGTCGACACCGACGCCATCGCCCGCCTGGCCGCCTCCCCCGAGGCGGCAGCCCGGATCACCCTCATGGTCGACTCGGTGCGCCACCTGGACCTCATCACCGCCGCCGCACCCGACCCGGCCGCCCCCGTGCGGGTGTGCCTCGACATCGACACCAGTTGGCAGCCGCTCGGCCCCGCCGTCCGCATCGGCGCCCACCGGTCCCCGATCCGCACCCCCCAGCAGGCCGCGGCACTGGCCCGGGCCGTCGTCCGCCGCCCGGGACTGCGCCTGGACGGCATCATGGCCTACGAGGCCCAGATCGCGGGGGTGGGCGACGCTCTCCCCGGCCGTCCCCTCTACAGCGCCGCCGTGCGCTGGATGCAGCGCCGCTCCCGCCGGGAACTGGCCCGCCGCCGCGCCGCCGTGGTACGGGCCGTCCGCGACGTCGCCGACCTGCGCTTCGTCAACGGCGGCGGCACCGGAAGCCTGCACACCACCAGCCGGGAGCGCGCCGTCACCGAGGTCGCCGCGGGCTCCGGCCTGTACCAGCCCAGGCTCTTCGACCACTACCGGTCGGTGGACCGCAGTCCCGCAGCGCTCTTCGCGCTTCCCGTCGTCCGCCGCCCCGCTCCCGGCGTGGCCACCGCCCTGGGCGGCGGCTACCTCGCCTCGGGCGTCCCCGACCGGACCCGGCTGCCCCAGCCCTACCTGCCCTCCGGGCTGCGGTTCAGCCCGTCCGAGGGTGCGGGGGAGGTCCAGACCCCGCTGCTCGGCGCCGTCGCCGACACCCTCGACGTCGGCGACCTGGTGTGGCTGCGTCACGCCAAGGCCGGAGAACTGTGCGAGCACTTCGACCGGCTGCACCTGGTGGACGGGGAGCGCGTGGTCGCCTCCGTGCCCACCTACCGGGGCGAGGGCAAGACGTTCCTGTGAACACGAACGGCGGTGCCGGACCGCTCCGGCACCGCCGTGTCAGCGCTTCAGTGCCTGCTGCGCCGTCGCAGCGCGATGAGCACGCCCACGGCCACGACCACTCCGACGCCCACTCCGATCAGCACCGCAGGAGAGGGCGGCTGGCGCAGCTCGTACTCGGTCACGACCTCGTTCTCGCCGCCGACCAGGACGGCCCCCTCCGGGGGCTCGACCGGCCTGCTGCTCCTGCGCCGCACCGGGTCGCCGACCGCGATCGCCCGCGCCTCCTCGGCCAGGTGGCCGCCGGCCTGACGCACCTTCTGCAACCCGCGCCTGGCGATGCTCCTGGGACTGGCCCGGTCGACAAGCGCGTCGATTGACGCTGCCAGTTGCCGCTGGACCTGCTCGATCTCCGCCTGCACGGCCGCCGGGTCACGCTGTCGCCTCGCGGAACCGCGTCCTCTCATACCGCCGCCTCCTTCGCTACCGCAGGCTGGCCTGCGGCGGACTCTCATCCGGGGTCTGGTTGATGCCTTCTTCGCCAGGCGTGCGCGTGAACCGCAGCGCGCTCTCGATCCCGTCCACCACCCGGAAGAAGTCCAGCGTGGACAACCACAGTTTATAGACGATCAAGATCTCGAACGCGAGGAGCAGAGCCCCGGCCACCACGGTGATCCAGACGATCGCCGTGGCCGAGAACACCGCCGCCAGCGGCGCCAGCACGAACACCGCGATCTGGAACTCGATCCCGCTCACCAGGTGGGTGCGGATGCGCCGCGCCCGCAGGAACTCCCAGAACCTCTGGTACCAGGGAAAGCGGTGCCGGAACCCCTCGTGCAGGTCCACGCGCGGCAGCCGCACGTCCGGCTGCTTGCCGGAGTCCCGGTCGGCGCGGTTCTCCCGTTCCGTCTGCGACCGCAGCAACTGCTCCAGTACCGAGATGCCGTGCCTGAGGACCGCCTGCTCCCCCGTGTCGCTCATCGGCTGCCCCACCGCGGCCGCCTCGCCGGGTTCCAGCATCGACAGCGTCGCCCGCGCCCACTCCAGCACCCCGGCCAGGCGGGACCGCATCTCCCTGCGCACCTTGTACACCTGGAGCGCGTTCAGGTAGCGCAGCATGTCGCAGAAGACCACCGCCAGCGCCAGCCAGACGAAGACGACCCGTCCGGTCAGCACGTACTGGCCGCCCATGAGCGCGATCGCGCACACCAGCACCCGGAAGCGGTCGAAGACGTAGTCCATCCAGGACCCGAAGAGCGACTCCTGGTCGGTCAGCCGGGCCAGCTTGCCGTCCATGCAGTCCACGAGGAAGCACAGGTAGTAGAGGACCGCCCCGGCGACCAGGAAGGGCCACAGCCCCACCGCGAAGCAGGCCGCCGCCGCGAGCCCCAGCAGCAGCACCGCCACCGTCAACTGGTTCGGCGTGATCGACGTCCGGTTGGCGACCAGACGGACCAGGCGGATCGCGATCGGATCGACCGCCCACACCGTCCACCAGGAATCGCGCTCCCGGCACACGCGGCTGCGGACCTGGTCCAGGGTGTAGCTGGGCATCGTCATCTCCTCGAACACGAAGCCTGGGGAACGCTTCGAGCCACCCCGTCGGCGACCGCCCTCACCGCGAAGCCGGCGCGCCCGCCTCCCGCGTCCCGGATGCCCGGTCTGGCGCAGGAGGGCTTGGTTAACCTTAAGACGAAGAACATCCGTCACGGGCCGTCGTGGCCAAAGCGTTTCCCCTCTCCACCGCAGCGACCGGGCCTCCTCTGCCCCGGTTGTGGAGTTTCGGCCAGACCACTCCGGACTTCTTGCCCATGTCGTCCTCTTTGCGGACTAGGGTGGGAAAACACACAACTGGCGCAGAGTCCCCTATCCTGAGGAGTCCACGTTGCGCGAGAACACGATCCGGCTCCAGCCCGGTGACATCGCCCCCGACTTCACCCTGGACAGCGCGGACGGCACTACCGTCACCCTCAGCGAAGTGCTCAAAGAGCACGACCGGGTGGTGCTGTACTTCTACCCGGCGGCCATGACGCCGGGGTGCACCACACAGGCCTGCGACTTCCGCGACAACCTGCACGCCTTCGACAAGGCCGGGCTGGCCGTACTGGGGATCTCTCCCGACTCCCTGACCCGGCTGGCCAAGTTCGTGGAACAGGAAGGTCTGACCTTCCCGCTGCTGAGCGACCCCGACCGCTCGGTTCTCACCTCCTACGGCGCCTTCGGGGAGAAGAAGAACTACGGCCGGATCGTGCAGGGCGTCATCCGCTCCACCTTCGTCGTCTCCGCCGGGCGCACCGTGGAGCACGCCTACTACAACGTGCGGGCCTCCGGCCACGTCGAACGGCTCATGCGCGACCTGGGACTGTGACGACTTCCCGCCGCACCGCGGATCCGATCCCCCCGCACCACCCGCACGGACTTCCCCGCACACCCGAGACCGCCATCGGCGGTCCACCCGCACGACTTGCATTTCCCCCGCCTAAACTGCCAGTCTCAGACAGAAGCTCTCTCGGTTCTCCGACAGCCACCGGAGACGGGAGCCCGGGGCCGTAGCCCAACGGCAGGAGGCGGCGGCTTTAGGTGCCGTACAGTGCGGGTTCGAATCCCGCCGGCCCTACACGAGAAACCGGCCGGGGAAGCGGGTTCTCCCGCTTCCCCGGCCGGTTCTGTCGTTCTCGGCGCTGCCTGGCAGCCCCGCGGTCCTTCGCTCAGCCGCGGAACACCAGCGCCCACAGGACCACGAGGAGCAGCAGCAGGGCGCACACCGCCGACGCGGCCACCGCCGCCCGCTTCGTGCGGCTCGGTTCGCTGCGGTGCTTGCCCGAGCTGGTCAGCCCCAGCGCGTTGGTCGACTCGCGGATGGAGGTGAGCAGGGCGCTCACCGACTCCGGGCGGTGCCGCTGCAACGCGTCGGAGACCTGGCTGACCTGCTCGTGCAGGTTGTGCCGGAGGACCTCGGCCCCCGCCCGGAAGTGGTCGACCGCGGACAGCTTCTCCTGGCCCTCCCGGCGCACGGCCTCGGCGCTGCGCGCCGCGGTCTCCGGGCTGGTCTCCGGCGCCCACGGCGCCAGGGAGGCGATCCGCAGCATCGCGGTGGCGCTCTCCGCGGTGAGCCTCTCGTCCGGGTTGACCTTGAGCAGTCCGGCCAGCACCGGGGCCAGCGGCCCCGCGTTGGCGGCGGGCGCGGGCTCCTCCAACTGGTCTCCGCGCAGGATCGCGATGTAGCCCTTGCGGTCGTACGGCGGGTGCCCCTCGACCGCCGCGTACAGGGTCGCGCCCAGCGACCACAGGTCCGAGGGCGGACCCACGGGACCGGCCTTGGCGCGCTCGGGCGGCAGGTACGACGGGGAGCCGATGATCCGCCCCGAACTGCTCAGCGCGGACTCGCCGGTCCAGGCGGCCAGGCCGAAGTCGGTCAGCACGACCCGGCCGTTCTCGCTGATCATGACGTTCTCGGGTTTGACGTCCCGGTGCACGATGCCCTCGTCGTGCGCGGCCTTGAGGGCGCTGATCAGTTGCAGGCCGATCTCGGCCACCCGCGGATAGGGCAGCGGCCCCGCGATGTCGATGATCTCGGCGAGCGTGCGCGCGACGACCAGTTCCATCACGATCCAGGGGCGGCCGTCCTCGTTGACCACGTCCAGGACGGTGACCACGTTGGGGTGGCTGAGCCGTCCGGCCACCCGCGCCTCGCGGGTGGTCCGGCGCAGCAGCGCGGCGCGTTCGTCCTCGGTCAGGTCGTCGGGAAGGCGCAGTTCCTTGACCGCGACCTCGCGGTCGAGGACGAGGTCGGTGGCCCGCCATACGGTGCCGACTCCGCCCCGGCCGATGGGCTCACGCAGCGCGTAGCGGCCCGCGAGGACACGCTCGCCGCCGGACTGCTCGTCGACTGCGACGGCAGGGGGCGCCTGCTCGGCAGACTCGTTTTTCGGCCGCTCTGTGGGAGGCTGTTCGATGGACACGGCTTCAGAACATCAGATCGTGGGCCATGGCGGCCTCCTGTGGACTGTTCACGACGGTCGAGACGGGCAGAGAACGCGTCTTCTGGTTATACCAACGCCAACAGACGTCAGGGCAGGTAGTTGCCACATTACAGCCGGCTAGGTCCACTTTTGTTATCTCCTACGGGCTGCATCACACGTCACACTTTCCGCCTCTTGGAGAGTTTTGCCCCTCGCAACGGTTCGCAACCAGGCTAGGCCCAGAGCGTCTCGGGGTCCTGGACGACCACCGGGCCGACGCCGAGGTCCTCCAGCGGCCCCCGCAGCGAAGCGGCGTCGCCCACGACGATCACCACCGCGTCGTCCGGCCGCAGGTACTCCCGGGCCGAGCTGTTGAGGTCCTCGATGGTCAACTGCTCGTAGCCGGCGCGCATCCGGTCCACGTGGTCCTCGGGCAGGTCGTACACGACCATCTCGATCAGCGCCCAGGCCATGCGGCCCGCGCTGGCGTAGGCGACGGGCAGCCCCACCGTGTGGGACTCGCGGACCGCCTGGAGCTCGCTCTCGGTGACCCCCTCCTGCTGGAGCTTGGCGATCTGCTCCAGGGTCACGGTGATCGAGTGGGCGGTGGTGGGCGCGTCCACCTGCGTGCTGATGAGGAACACCCCGCTGTCGCGGCGCAGGTCGAAGCGGCTTCCCACGCCGTAGGTGTAACCGTGCTTCTCCCGCAGCTCCAGGTTGAGGCGGGAGGTGAACATGCCGCCCAGGACGTCGCTCATGCCCTCCAGGCGCGGCAGGTCGACCTCGGCGCGCGCCGGCGCCCGGTGCGCCAGCACGAACGCCGACTGGACCGATCCCGGCCGGTCCAGGACCAGGATGCGGGGCCGCTCCCCGGGGGCCGACTCCGGGGGGACCGTGTGCCGCTGCGGGGTGGGGGCCGCGTCGCCGAAGACCGCCGCGCCCACCTCCTCCAGGTTCACCCCGGACAGGTCGCCGACGACCACGAGGGTTCCGGCCACCGAGGCGATGCTGTCGGCGTGGAAGCTCCGCGCGATCTCCGGGGTGAGCCGCTGCTGGTACACCTCGGCCCCGCTGGGCGGAACCGCGTAGCGGCCGGTGAAGAGCTGGCTGCCGACCGCCCGGGTGGCAAGGGTGGAGGCGACGGAGTTCTCCAGTCGGAACCGCTCCACGAGCTGGTCGCGGCGGCGCACGATGTCGTCGGAGCGCAGGGCGGGCGAACGGACGGCCTCGGCGAGCAGCGCCACCGCGTCCTTGAGCCGCTTGGTGGGCGCGTCCACGCCGGTGATGAAGCTGTCCCAGCCGATCCGGCCCACCCATTCGGCTCCGTAGCGCTCCAGGGCGGGCGCCAGCGAGCTGTTGCCCTCGACGCCGTCCTCGAGCGCTTCTCCGACGAGCATGGCGACTCCCCGCTGCTCGTCGGGTTCGGTGATCGCGCCCGCGGGGTGGATCAGTCGCACCGCGGCGTAGGGCTGTCCGGGAAGGTCGATGGCGATGACGGTGCCGCTGCCCACCTTGACCCGGGTGGGTTTGGGGAAGGTGTAGCGGACCGGCTCACCGAGTGCGGGACGTGGCTGGAGGCTGCTCAAGAGGACTCTCCCTCGACTCTTCTCTGTCTGCGTCGGTGCACGGTGTCGGGTGCGGCTGGGGTCAGGCGCCGGCGGTCTCTGTCGGGGCGACCTCGTAGCGGAGCGAGAACCGGTTCTCCGGGGTGAGCAGCCGCTTGGCGTAGTCCGCCACCTCGTCGGCGGTGACGGAAGCCCAGCGCTCCGGCCAGGTGTACACGAGCTCCGGGTCGTCGAAGAGCTGGGTGTAGCCGCTGAGCGCGTTGGCGAGCCCGGCCGGGGTGGAGATGGTCTGGAAGTGGTCGCGCTCCAGGACCGCGCGGGCCCGCTCCAACTCCTCCTCGCTGATCCCGTCGGCCAGGCCCGCCGTCTCCTCGAAGACGGCGTTCTCCAGCTCCGTTCCGCTCACCCCGTCGCGGGCGATCATGCTGATGAAGAAGAGGGACTGGGTGTAACGGAAGTCGAACAGGTCGGAGGAGGCGCCCCCGTCGTCGTTGGCCAGCCCGCGCTCGACGACGAGCCTGCGGTAGAGCCGGCTGCCCTGCCCCTGGCCGAGGACGGCGGAGGCGAGGTTCATGATGTCGAACTCCCGCGTGCCGTACGGGGGGATCCGGTGGACGATGAAGACCGCGGGGGCGGGAACCTGCTCGGTGACGACCA
>Ga0065720_1019963_pt1 | contig 18241 bp, 19 predicted proteins | sample Thericmetagenome_FD_59107 | JGI IMG/M metagenome (GOLD analysis project Ga0065720, IMG submission 59107) | Thermophilic microbial communities from the Joint Bioenergy Institute, California, USA of rice/straw/compost enrichment - eDNA_2 v2... | ecosystem: Engineered > Solid waste > Grass >...
ATTGGTCAGTGACTGGAGTTCAGACGTGTGCTCTTCCGATCTTAGCGTGGCTTGGGTAAGGTGCGTCCCAAGCGCTTCCAATGGCGTCAGTACCTGGGAAAGCTGGGTTGGCGCGCAGTCATCCGCTTGCGCCGATCAAGAAAGGTCGGCATCGCTCTGCAGTTTGCTCGTCCGCAGATGTTTTTCGAGCCTACAAAAAGGCTTCACAACGACACAACGACCCAACGGCGGCAGGACGTGGTAAATGGGGATTGGGCTGGAAACGGGAAAGCTGGAGGCCTGCCTGGTGGATTCGTCGTCGGCTCGTGGTTGGCGAGCAACGAGTTGGAAGGGAGAGAAATTGCATGGAGCAGGGAGCAGCGGCCAGCGGGCGGGCTAGAAGAGGAAGGCCAAGCATGACGGAAGCTCAGACCACCCGCTCCCGCTAACGCAGGGTACATTATGACGGACGGATTGCACGGCGGGAGCGTCTCACAAGCTGAGGTGTGGCGATGCGGATGCGACCCGCATGCGATGATGACAAACACGTGCGGCAGCAACACGCTCACCAGGACAAAACAAAACAAGAGCCGGCATTTGACGACATCCTTCTGCATGCTTCTGGATTTGCTGGCCAATCTCCAATTGCGCACATTGTTGCAATACAAGGCGCAGTGTTGACACGACAGAACAGATCTGATCCAATCTGACAGCACAGCTCCGCTCCACACACTTCCAAGAATTTTTCCCCCGCCTCAAAGTATTTTTGTTAGCGGCTGGCAGTACTTGGCCTGTAATAAACCTCATGCTGAGCTGATTTTGGAAGCCCTGTAACGGGCCTGACTGCATCGCTCCTCCATGCTATCCATGCTATCCATGCTATCCATGCAATCCGGATGGAAAATCAACAGTTTTGACCGGATCACATGTGTTGTACCTGCACATGGAACACTCACTGATAGCTGTACTCTGCCGCTTTGACATCTGACTTTCTTGCTCCCCTCTCTGTGTCCGAGCCTGTTTCCTGTCAATTTGCAATCGAGATTCGATGCATCGAAGCCGGATTCTACGGAAACCATTTTTGGTTTTCTGGAATGACCAAGGCCAGCAAAAAAAATAAGAAGAAAAAAAAAAAAAGCCACTTTCTGTTTTGCTGCCGATGGCCTTTCATTTCGCGCCTCTCCTGCATCCCCTGGCTCAAAAAGGGTTTGGACACCGAGATGCTCCACAGCCAAGACGGACCAACGTTGTCCACCCCGAAGCCCCGTCTATCCTCACTTCGACTTTCCCAGATCGAGCAAACACATTGTTTTCCAAAGACATGGAACAGACGTTGGGCACACAAGAAGTCCCTAACGGCTGCCAATTTGAGGCTAAGTTTCTACCTATTTATCTCAACGGTTGATATACGCTGCCTAACTGACAATTGCAGCGACATAGGTTGGCCTCTACTCTCCAGGATCGCACGAAGCACTAGCAGACTCCGGTCCCCGTCACCCCCATTGATCGGTTGTCCCAAACCCCCGAACCTGAGATTCCTCCATCGCAAAGACTGCCATGATTAAGTTCGCTTGCAAATAAAAACATGGCCAAGTGAAATGCGCATTATGTGAAATAAAACCCTGGGTATTAGACTAAGTAGGTACAATAGGTAGAAAACATGGGGAAAAAAAAACGCAACCGTGCTTCACTAAAGCACCCAAGACGCCGCGGGCTGCCATGCCATGCCATGCCATTTAATCAAAGTCAACGACACTTCTCAAAGTGTCTAATATCTATCCGTACTCCTTCTGCCACTCATTCACTTCATCCTCTTCTCCGTAATCGCCCTCCCTATAGGCTTGCCCCCAACAAACCCATCATTCGGTCCCCCAAGCTCAAAGATCTTCTGGCCCCTGAGCCACGTCTCGTGCACCCTTCCGCGGAAAGTGTGTCCCTCCCACGGCGAGCAGCGGTTCTTCCAACGCATGTCGGCAGCCCGCAGCGTCCACACATCGGCATCGTCAAAGACGGCAAAGTCGGCATCCATACCGGCCCGGATGCCGCCCTTGCAGTGGGCCAACCCGACCTGCTGGGCCGTCGCTTGGCTGCACATGCGCACGATGTCGACGATGGACGGGGTGATGTCGCCGCGGGCCTCGCGCTCCGCAGCAAACGTGTAAAGGATGGGTAGGCCAAGACCGACGGACGAGACGCCTCCCCAGGCGGCGAAAAAGTCACCCTGGATCTCAACAGGGCCGTCAAGTCTGGCCTTCTCTGCCTCTTCCGCAGCCAGCCTCTCTTCCTCCGGTAGCGTCATGTCAATGCCGGAGTCGCATTGGTGCATGGTTGGCCGGTGACCTGACTGTAAGTGTGGCGGCAGGAGTTTGAGCTCTGGAGTGCATGGCGAATGGTCGGAGACGATGGTCTTGATGCAGCCCTCAGGGTCCGAGATTTCCTCCCACAACCGGTCTTGGTTGACCTGATTGCGAATTGGCGGGCAGCATTTGTGCCTGGTATCGCCGTCCTCGATCTCGTCGGATGAGAACCCGAGGTAGTGGAAGCACGTCTCAGCCGTAATCTTGATACCCTTCTTGCGCGCCTCTCTCAAGATGGGGATGCATTCCATCGCAGAGAGATGGACGATGTGCAGGTGGAGATCAGGAGCGACGTGTGCTATTGAGAGGATTTCTTCGATCGCATATGTTTCGAAGGCCGGTGGACGCGATAACAGCCATGTGGTGTAGCTGTTCAGCTCTCCACGAGGCCGCAACGGGGGATCCGAAACCTGAACAGAGTCGCCAACTGAGTCGGCGATCGGAGGAATGATCTCGGCATGAAACATGAGTGTGGTAGGTGCGTCCTTGAGCGTCTTCATGGCAAGCTCAATATCGGTTGATGATACTGCAGGAAATTCTGGTACCTATCCCTCCATTAGTGCCTAATCTTTCAACATCTACATTGAGTTGTCTTACCCCTGAGTCGATCAAGAAGCCTTTGAAGCCCCGGACGCCGGCCTCGACAAGTGGAAGCAGCTGGTCTGCGTTCCCCGGGATAACACCACCATAGAAGCCAACATCAACCCAGCATTGCCCCTGACTAGCAGCAAGCTTCGCCTTGAAACCTTCTAGAGTGGTTGTCGGGGGGACAGCATTCAAAGGCATATCAACAACCGTCGTCACACCGCCAGAAGCGGCTGCCCTGGTGCCTGTATAAAAGCCCTCCCATTCTGTCCGGCCAGGCTCGTTAAGATGTACGTGGGCATCAACAAGACCTGGAAGAAGCAGCTTGGGGCTGTAGTCATGGTAAACCGTATCCGAAGGGAATGAACTCCGGGGAATAATCTCAGGAATAGCTGAGATAATCTTGCCGGTAGCAGGCGAGACAATAACAGTTGCAGGTGTCAGAAGCAACGAGTCGTCGGGGAGTGTCAAGACAGTTCTGGTCGACACGAGGACTACATGGGGACCCTCTTGGGGAATATCTGGCACAGTCATGGTGAGGAAGGTATAGATATGTAATAATGAGGGAGTTATAAAAGGTAGGCGATGACCACCAAGTTCGAAGGAGAAGCGGTTCCTTTTGTATATGGCGGAGGATAATTGCTTATCTCGGTAGAGCACCGCCGCCTTTCCGAGTCAAGCAAGTTTCCGAGGAGTGAATCCACAGAAATCTGAGAGGAAAGAACGTCGAAAGATTCGAGAAGATAAAGAGTCGAATTCTGGAAGCGGTCTTTCTACGCTTTCTATACAGAAGCAACCGAAGCAGGGTCAAGGGCTTCAACGAGAGTTTTACTGTTGGTGGGGAGGGCTGACCCTGAATGTTCCAACACAGAAGCTAACATGCCGAACCTCCCCGCGTCCTCCCCATTCCTTCAAAATTGATCCTTTCCATAGACGTCTTTTGGTTGCCATGCCGAGCGCGAGCCGATGCATGATACGGATAGGGGAAATGGGGTTCCGCACCACCAAAGCTGCGGAATACAAAGAACCGCACACCTAGGAGGGTACCTTACATACAGCACGACTGACCTCTACACGAGTTCAGGCGGGATGTTGTGCGTCTATGACCGCCGGTGTAAGTCTCTCGTTCCTGGACAGGTGGGCTTTATCGCATCGCTTTGATTGGCCGCGATAACCCAAATCGGACACAGCCCGGCGCTCTCCGATGAGGGCTGGACCCACAGATAAGCGAAAAAAAAGACCGCCAGCGGAGCCCAGGTCCGGCGCCGTCCAATCACCACATTGGACAGCATAGCCAGAGGCTTCCTCGATACTTCCCTGGCCTTGCACGCCAGATGCCCCGCTACTGCCCTTTCGGACTGCCATCTAAGGATAGTATTGAGCGGCTTGGGAGTTTTGATCGAGTAAGATCTCGATTGTCCAACCATTCCGATTCGCCACGGCGCGCTCGGTGATGCAAAATCGACCTTCACCCGAAGGTCTGGGCTCCAGGCCTCATGTGACGCAGCTTCGACTAGCAGGAAGTCTTTATCCTGGAGCTGACTCATGGTGAGGGCAAATTGAGGCAAAATCTTCCGCGGAAACCGCAGCAAAAAAAGATTGGACGTAATGTGTGGTGTGTGTCAGGTAGGAACGCTTCATGCAGATATCTACAGCGCGATCATCTGGCCTAGAATGCTATAGAATATGTCTGCAAGCGGGGATTCTGAGAAGGCTACCCTCAGTTTTTTGTCCATCCTCGAGGTCAACGGCCACATATAGGAATGACATTCCGATAAAGTTTGACATGCTGGTGCTATGTGGGATAGGTTCGTCCTAAACCCCGGGGCAGCGGGCCCATCATATGACATCCGCAGCATCGGGGAGGCCGGAGGACATTGTGGGGTGCAGAGTCTTCGCTCTTCATGCGGAACCCGCCCGGTCGTCGGTGGCCGAATCCAACGCCCCACTTCGCTGGCCGATGTCTTCCGGGTGATTGTGGATCTCATGGCTCTTCATGTCACGGAGTCTCCGGGTTCTATCTCAGGGTGGGTGCTCTAGTTGGTTCACTGTTCGTTTAAATTCCGCGAAGGTCCAGCCGCTGATAGTATGCAGATTCTTAACCCGTGATTTGCCGGTGAGCATCGAGCGGGAAGAATCTTGATTGAACAGTTAAAGAGCATCGAGTGTCATAGGGGTTGACTGGTACACGGCAACCAAACAAGATTTTGTGTGGTGTCAATCATTTAACATGGGTGGAGAGAGTCGTGATCCCATGCCTATACACTAGACAAGTGTATCAACTATGTACCAAATAGCTTGGACAACCAGCCACCCCATAGAAACTGACATCCAGTGAATGAAGGGGTGACGCACGTCGACTATTCCGGCGTTGGTATCAAGTAACAACTGTCATCATCGCGGCCCATTACCATCCATACGTTTGTATGTCCTGACCTTGAGACTCGAACTATCAATCATTGGCCATAATGTGAATGGAGTGTGGCATGCCATAAGGTGCAGATTGAAACCAGAACATGTACAAAGAACCATCCAGGTTGTGTAGGTATCCGCATAAAATTCCAAACCAACCTGTTGGCCTAGTTGAGTTGAATTTGAACCATGACACCTCGCCATCCTCAAGCGCCAGTTAATGCATAAAATACATAACCATCGTACATATCGCAGCCCTCTCCAAGATAAAGTGTTGCCCAGGATGTGAAATGAAATGTACACCAGCCAACATTCTCTGGCTGTCCCGCTCTATATGTACCACTCCCATGACATGAGCTGTAACCCGCTTTGTACGCCCAATGATCGTTGCGTCAACATAGTGCAAAAATCGGATGGGTGATATTGAGTTAGGCTTTTCATTTCTTTCGGTTCAAGGTCTTAACAGCCATCTCGATGAGGCCATCTTTGGCCTCGCTGGCCGGGAAGTCCTTAATAGCATCAATGGCTTTCTCGGCATAATCTTGGGCAAGAGCACGTGTTTGCTCAATGCCATCGCTCTTCATCACCAATTCCCGCGCCTGCAATTAACTTCGTCAGCATCTACGGTTTAGCCACATTTTGAAGGGAAACGTACCAGTTCCACATCACCAGGCTGAGAGAACTTTCTCCCGACCAGAGCACCAAGCTCTGGGTTGGTCTTCCAAGCAAACAATAACGGAGCCGTCGCCAGACCCAACTCAAGGTCCGCACCCGCAGGCTTGCCCAACTCCTTTTCACTCCGAGTGTAGTCGAGCATATCGTCAACAAGCTGGAACGCTAACCCAAGGTTCCGGCCATAGTTGTATGCTGCATCAACTGTCGCGGCGTCGGCACCGCCCAGGAGAGCCGCCGCACGACAGCTCTTGCTGATGAGAGATGCCGTCTTGAGGTACGTCTTCTTGAGGTAATAGGTGAGAGCCTCCTCCGACCACTGGGGGTTCGCCTCATCCCGCGCTGTGTTCTTGAGCTGCATGAACTCGCCTTCGACAAGGTTCGCGATGACAGTTGCCAGCAGCTCAATGACCTCGGCATGCCTCAGGCGAGCGAGCGCAACAGAGGCCCTGCCAAGAAGGAAATCGCCGGCCAGAACAGCCATCTTGTTTCCAAACTCAAGGTTTGCAGACGGCGCTCCACGCCTTGACTCTGAATGGTCAATCACATCATCGTGAAGCAGGGAAGCTGTGTGGATCAACTCGGTGATCTCAGCTAGCCTGCGCTGGGAGGGCAAGATGTCGGGATAAGCGCTGACAGGCTCATTCTCAGCGCCGGCTGATGGGTTGTAGTCCGACAGGACCGAGACTGGAGAGATAGAAGTGTTGATGGCAGAAGAAGCCTGGATAGTCGCTTGTTGGCGCTCCGGAGCCTTGGGGCAGAGGGATGTTGCGCGCGACATCAACAGTACTATTAACGGCCGGATGTGCTTTCCTTCAGCTTGTGTGTAGTATTTCGCGGCGCGGTCTAACGAAGGGTGGCCAGAGCCGAGAAGCTTTCTGATATTGCCGGTCAGGAACTTCATCTCCTTGGCCACAATTCGGAGGGGATCAATGGTGGGCATGTCGCCCTTGGTCGCTCGAGTGATCGCATTAGAGACGATGTTGCCGGCGACAGACACAGCAGCCGCCCATGCCGATGGTCTTGGTCTCCCATCGTGGAAGAGAGCTCTAGGCTGTCGTATCCGAAGGCATGCTGAACATGAGGAAAGATCTGATAACCGAGGGAATCGTGTGACTCGTCTGGCCCCGCGAAGCGCAACGGCGCCTGTTCCTAGCGGCATCTCTTCACACGTTCTCCTCGGGAAGAGCCAATTGAGTGCCAAGCGTCCCAGTTGGTCGTCTACCGCATCTGCGACGGTGTTGAGAAGTGATTTCGTCGGTGGCGCGCAAATCCGGGGTCCTGACACACGGGTTCCTCCCCTCCAGAGCGGGTCCCGAAAACTTCCTTTGCCGACAATTTTTTGGATAAGTAGCGCAACTGTGGCTGAGAAATGTGGCTCAGGGACCGTATTCTCCCCACACTTCTCTCTGAAGCGGAGCCGCCCCGCTCTCTTGGCGTGTGGTTGTGGGACCAGTCCAGGCCCTAAACCGGTGCTCTGGAATTTGGGCTGGCCTTGGGCCTGAGGTTGGATTGATGGGTCCAGCATCTGCCTGCATGATGCGACAACCAACAATCCGATCCCCAACATCACGACTTGGTCCGAGATGGTCTTGCTGACGATGACCCCTTCCATTGTGGAAGGATTGCAACTGCTGGCCCAAGGTATCCCAGAAGCAGAGCTGCTTCTATTATGTCAGCAAGAACCCTCATTAGAGCAGCCAGCTGTTGGCAATCCCATTTCGCATACCCAGGTCTCCGATATTTGGAGAGCCCTGAAGGCGGCGGGCCATGAGGGCTACACTCTCGAAAGTCTTCTTAAGGGATCACAGGTTTACGTACCACCGCCACCGCCGAAGCCAGAGCCGGTCAGTGAATATTAGCCCTGTCTCCCAGTTCCTGTCTTTGCGTCGCGCCGTCATTGTCTCGTGCTGACATGGTGCAGTCGGAAGAATACAAGGCACTTATGGCCCGTCTGCGCCGCGAACAAGAGGAACGAGAGTACCAACAGATGATCAACCCACAACCTCGTCTCGAGTCGTTTTCTCAGCGTTTCCCGAATGCCCCAGCTCTCCAACAAAGCTTTGCGGCAGTCAACAAGCCCACTCGAGCGGATGACGTCGGCGATGATGATGTCACCTTCAATGACGTCCACCGCCAACTGATGCTCATCCTCAACTTCATAGTTAGCATCTTCGGTGTCGCTGCGAGTCTCTGGATCTTGGCCAGGTGGTGGAGCACCCCTGCCAGGCTTTTCCTGACGCTTGGAGGGAGCATTCTGGTTGGTATCGCAGAAGTTGCCTTATATTTAGGTTATATCTGGCATCTTGGCCAAGAGAAGAAGAAAGAAGCAAAGGAAAAAGAAGTGAAAGAAGTCGTCCAGACCTGGACGGTCGGCCCTCATGATGCAGACAAACTTGTCGAAGTCAGCAGCTCGACCAAAGAACCAACAGAGACTTCAGCTCTCCGTAGACGCAAGAGCAAAGTTAACGAATAATAAGTCCGGTATTACGATCTTTGATACCTGACATGGGAAAGTCATTGGACACAGGATGAAACTTCGGTAAGAGACATGCTGTGGAACCGAACGAAGGATAAATGCCGATGTGAAATTTCGGATAGATTGAAAGCTGCGAACAAACCAGTTGTTAGAAGGCAGCGCTCATGACAAGTGTGGGAATTGGTTGCAGCATAGCCGGTGGGGGTTGCTTGCTTGTGCGACGTCATCGCGCGGACCCTTGTGTTCGACTGCGGGCCCGCCGCGTCTACGACGCGCGACACGAAAAACGCGTCTTCTGTCCCTCGTGCTTCTAGGCAATTTGCTGCGCACCCTGATCTTCTATCCCATTTTTGAATTGGCGTTATATGCTTATCTGGTCCCTGCGATTGTGATCTATCCATCCTTTGGAATAATACGTTCTTCGATTGTTTTTTTTTTTCCCCATCAGCCACCATCAACTACCATCGGCTTACTTTTTGCGTCTTCTGGCATTGTTTTGTTTTCCCTACCGATTTTCTTCGAGTCAACTTTTGTGCTTAACAATACCCGCAAACCTTCGCAACCATGTCTCTAAACACATCGGCGCTCTCGGAGATTTCCGCAATCACAGAGAGCTCAACGCCTCAAGTGCGCAAACGGCCGCTGCGGACTTATAGTCGACGATCTGCGGAGACCTTTAACCCAAAGTCCAAAGTGCAGAACGATGCGCCACGCGTTGACACTAAGGCCAACCCTCGCGCCAAATCAGAAACGACGTCAACACCGTCTCCCAAGAAGGAAGACCAAGAGAAGCAGAGTCGAGGCTCCATTTTAGCATACTTCAAACCCGTCCCTCTTCGAACCGAGAAGATAACCTCCAAGAGGCAATCAGAAGGAATAGAACGTCTAGATACACCGCCATCTTCACCACCGTCACTTCCCAGTACGAGGAAGCGAAGGAGACTGACTACACGACCTCAATACCTATATGACGATCAATTCGCGAAAGATACCTACGAGCAAGATACCGAGGAGAATAATAAAGAGGCCAAAACTTTCACACCCACATGCAAACGCAGTCCGTCAGTAGAATCCACAATCGTCGTCGCCTTGGACGAAGTGCCGGCGAACGTGGTCTCAGCCTCTCGTCTATCAGCCGCAACGAGCACAAAATCTGGAAGTGGGGGGTCTCGACCACCTCAACGAAAACGTTCGGCACGTGAGATGACACAAACGACGCTTAATCTCTCCATACACAAAGAGCCTGGGTTTACGATTTGTAGCGTTTGCGACCTGCTCTACAATCCGTTGAACGAGAAGGATAGGAAGGAACATAAACGACTGCATGCGGCGTTTCTAAGGAATAAACCGCAATCTTCTTCGGTTGAGTTGCCTTGACGGAAATGTCATTAATGGAATCGATATCAAGTACATATGGGACGTGTTGTAGACAAGTCGTGGAGACGTTGAACGACCAGGACGGTGTCCCGCTTGGCGCTCCTCAAAGAGTGATTTGCTCACATCCCCGCGACCCCAGGGCAACCATGACATCATACCTGCCATCCTCGGGCACTAAATGTACCAAACCCTGAAGAGTTGGTCTTCATGGAGCCATCTTTTCTCCAATAATTACTGATTCCTGGCGTCTCCATGGTTCATCAACATAGCGATCATTGCGAGCTTCCGGAGCATCACCGGGTCAACAGGTAGAATCAATGAATACCCTTCGCTCAAACTGTTCCCTAACATTCCGTGTAGACCGGGTGCATGGTTACCAGCGGACAGCCGGGTCCATCATGAGTGGCTTCGTCGCTGCATTGAGCAAGCTGACCGCTCCGGTGAAAAGGAGTTAGCTCCTCCATTGCAGGAGTTTAAGACGCTGATCGAAACCAACCCCCGGATCTACATGTATTTCACTGCCATGTGGGACGAAGTCCCTCATGATGTTGAATACTCGCGCGATCCAGCGGGTCGTCCTCAGGTCAGAGACTATCGCCACATGCTTCAAGTATTGAACCATGTTTATGGGAGTGCGCCTGAATGGTCAGTGGTTATCATGGGCCTTGTTGGAAGTGATAGTGCTGACTTACGTGTGTAGGACGGATGCTGCAGCGAGCGTTGGTGTCGTCGGTGTTCCCATGGTTGTCATCTTTGACTATGCCATGGGAACTCCAAGTGGGCATGCGGCCTTTTTGGATCCTGATGTTAACATGTTCCTGAAGAAACTCCTCAACCAGTGGGGTGAGCACCTCAAGGTTGGTGACATATTGATAAGACCCGGCCTGCAAGGCTAATATACGGCCAGAGTCCCGAGTCCGCAAAGGTCCTCGGCGATCATCACACAGGATGGTTCGGAAAAGTGGGTTATAGCGATCTCATGGAGGTTGCTAATGCTCCTCTCCAGACAACCATGAAGTTCGAGGAGATGTACGTCTGTGATCCAACAAAACAATACTACGGCTTCAAATCCTGGGATGGTAGGAGCAGCCCATTTCAGCCATAATCACCCCTTGATAAACTAATTCTCCCTCAAGACTTCTTCACCCGCAAAGTCCATGACTCTGCTCGCCCTGTTGCCTACCCAGATGACCACAGCATCATCGTCAACGCATGCGAATCCCGCCCTTACAACCTCACCCACGACGCCAAGCTCCGCGACAAATTCTGGATCAAAGGCCAGCCCTACTCCATTAGCGACATGCTCGGCCATGACGCCCTAGCCCAGCACTTCACCGGCGGAGCGACAGTCTACCAAGCTTTCCTCTCCGCTCTATCCTACCACCGCTGGCATGCCCCGGTATCCGGGACCGTCAAGCGCTGTTTCGTGCGCGACGGGACGTACTTCAGCAAACCACTTTTTCAGTGGTCGGCCGAGAGGCCCGGGGCGGGGGCGATGATCAATAAGGTTAGTAAGGAGGGACTGGGTCCGGCGCAGGGGTATATCTCTGCCATGGCGACACGTGCTGTTATCTTTCTTGAGGCTGAGAATCCGGGTATTGGGTTGATCGCGTTTATTGGGATCGGGATGGATGAGGTTAGTTCGTGTGAGATTACGGTAAGGGAGGGGCAAAAGGTGAGGAAGGGGGATGAGATTGGGATGTTTCATTATGGGGGGTCGTCGTGGTGTTTGGTATTACGGAAGGGGGTTAGGGTAGAAGGGTTTCCGGATGTGGAGAGGACGGTGAATGTGCCGGTTAGGGGACGGCTCGCAGTTGTGAAGGCTGAGGAAGGGGAGTTCTGAATCGAGATGTCGGAATTTTGTGTTTTCATCCCGGTCCTGATCCTTGGTGCGACGACGATTATTTGTCTTTCTATCAATAGTATTAAGAATAATTACCGTTATGTCTCTGCTCGGCCGAAGGCTGACAATCTGGGAGCTGTGTTACACGAGGTTTACCAAGATTCTTTCCCGTTACCCGTGGACGCCTGTAACGATCACACTCAACCTTCCTTCCAGACGTTGTCCCCGTGCTGTCCACAATATATTCAGCTCTCCACCGCGTAAAACCAGGATGTGAGTCAAAACAACCATCATAGATAGCGCCCATCAGTGATACAATCTCTAACCAAGTTCTCCTCAACCCTAATGCACGTAAGACAGCCTATGTCCCTCGACTTAATGGAACTTTACAGGGGTTACAGATGATCAAAGATTTAAGCTTTATTCATTTCCCCTACCGACTCAAAGCTCAAATCTTCGAAGTCGGTGTGACAGGACCTCACTGGCTCATCTTTCTGCACTTCACTCTTTTTGGAGAAAAACCATCAAAACTGATTGGTGATGACCCCGCCCAGTGGCGGTAGTGAGACCATTCAGCCAGTTAGGCGTCAGGTAGTTAACACAAAGATTGGGCAGTGTCAAGCTGACGGGATTGACGAGCGGGTATGTGGGCGGGTTAATCTACTCCCGAAGCAGTCCCAAGTATGAGTGTGACTTTGACAAATCCTGTCTTGCTTGGCTCAGGCACTGGGAGGAACTTCCATGTTTTTATAGAATAAGGGCTATCAGCTGACTTCACCACGGACAAAAAATTGGAGAAGACAAGGCTATCGCTTCTGCTTCTACAGCTTTCTCTCAAGAAAAGACAATCTTAACCCCCACGTATCGATGACAGGATGACGAGCCCACCAAGCTGAGGGGAGCTATTACCACTGCCCCGGTTTGCGGGAAAGGGACAAGTGACAAGCACGCGGTAGGGCAGGATTTGAACCAGGGTTATGCAATGTCGTACACCTCGAGGCTTGCTTGGTGTAACAGCACGATAAATCCTGAGTGACAGAAGCTACATCGGGAGGTGGAAAGAGCGTTGCACCGCAGGCTGTCGGGGGAATAGCATTTCGGAGAACTCATGCCTTGGTTGAGTCTTATTCTATAACGAGCCGGTTTCTTTGGCATGACAGGTCGCAAGGTATGATGAGGAGTGCGACTCTCCTGCCAGGACAACATCTGCATACATCGGCCGTTGAAGTTGGGGTCTAGGAGGATTCAACTACCGGTAGAGCGTTGACAAACAGGGCAATCTCGTCCTGTATAGGTTGTCCTGAGTCGTCCTTGTGCAGAAATCGCCACACTACGATTCAGTTCACCACCGATATCGCGCCATAGTATTTCCTCCGACATGGCCCTCGAGGAAGGGGCGGGGTAAGGCATCAATTGCTAATTGGCCTCTCAGAGCAAGGAGGCAATCGCAGGTCGCGGTTGGAGGTAAATGTGTGGTGAGCTGGCGAGTTTCGATTTACCTACGGACAGCTACATGCGTTATGTAGATGCATGCATGAAAGCTGCAACGGCATCTGTTATGGATCTGAAGGCTGGCAAGTAACTGGCGCAACGGGCTGCTTGGCTTGCCAGTCAAACGTTAGGGCTCAAAGGCGTTGAGCATAGGAGATTGTGCCAGTTGCAACTCTGTTTACATAGGTGTGTAAAGCATGAGGATGTCGTCATGATCTCAACCGCTACATGGCACATGAGCTCGGCAAGATTATAAAGCCTAGTGCGTGAATTGTCATTTCTCTCCTGCCTATCATTGATTGCCAGCGTTATCTTGTCGTTTGTGGCTCTGTGGCTACGCTTCGGTCTGGCAACGGGAGCTCCGGCTGGCATGGGTTTATCCGAAGCAAACTGGGAGAGATATTTTGTACTCGTCTTCATACATTTTGCACGAGCCTCTTACATCCGTAACGGTTAAGGCTCTGTATCTGTGATATCGTAATGTTGCATTGGGCAGCCTAGGTCCAGCTGCTCTCCGCTCGCCAAATATCTCTCTCTCTGCCGTGAATTGGGTCGTAGCTGCGAACGGGAAAAGTTGGAAGCGAGCACAAACTATAGTCTCTACGATTTGGCAATTAAAAGGTGAGGTGGGAATGTTGCGACATGGAGTATCAATGAGGAGTTTGGGAAAACGGCCTGGTATATACCTACCTCTCGGTACGGTACCTAAGGGCTTAAAGTATCAATCTGAAGGGAAGATTCCTGGAGGAGAAGTAAGGGTTGGCGCTTCATCTCACCGTTTGCATAATCGAGACATCTCTACTGCAGTGTGGGGGTTTATCGAGACTGCCTAATCCCCGACAGTATGTCTCTGACGTGCGAGATGTAGCAATCTTGTTGAACTTGTCATACGAGACCCCAGGAGATACAGCCTTCTTGAGAAACTTGGGACATAATAGTCCAGATTGTTTGCCTAGAAGTTCAACCACGAAATAATGAAAGTCAAGGAAATGAATACCTGATCCAACAATGGGTGCTCACGGCTCCTGAAAATGGTGCTGTGCTCAAGTGCGGCCAGCCAACTTGCCCCGGAAGGCAGCGATATCCAATATGGACAGCTGCGTGCCGCTGTCCGAGCGGAATCTCGGTAGACATGCATAGTTTCCCTGCCGTATCTCACCATCTTGGAGGAGGACGCTCGACGGTTGGGCAGGCATGCACCCCACACAATCGGTCACAGACGTCGATTGGAGGGCGTGGGTTGAGCCATGGAAGGCCCACAGTAGCTGGTTTTCCAGGCCTTCCCTGTGAGCAAATTGGGTTCGAAAGCTTTCTTGCAGCTTTGCACTTTTCGGGGACATGGCACGGCCTATACGGATCTCCCCGCGCTCTAGTGTCATTGGTCTAAAACAAAGAAGCTGGCCGGGTTTCAGGTGTGACACAGCAGTGCAGCTCCCTATCACATCAAGCCATTCATGAAGGCCTACTTCCCGAAACTTGACAAGGCTGAAGGACACTAGCCTGGGCTCAACATGCTAGCGGTGCCTATTGTGAGCGTCCTTCGTTAATCATCAATGTCAACCAAATGGGGAATAGGATGTTCATCCGGGAGAGACACTTCGTCCATTCCAAGTGACCTGAACCGAGGCCATAAAAGATGTCGGGATAATGTCCGTAAGCCGGCAATTTTGCGAGGAAAACCTCTTTGTTGATGTAGTACTGTACCTAGATGACATTGATTAACTATAATCGAGAACTCTGCAGAAGACCCGCTCAGCTAGCAACGCAGTTCCTGGCGTTGGTTGCAGCGGGCGGGGTAGTCCTTGGTCCTATCGAGGCCCATCGCGACAGCTGATGAAAACACTGGTCGACGAGGCAGCCCGGCAGCCGGAGTCTCTCAGTTGAGCCAAGCCCGTGCGGGGCTAGCAGCTGCAAGCCCCGCCTAGCTGTGTGCTGTGTGCTGCAGTGTGCTATGAGGTTCAGCGGATAGGCCTCCACTATGACCGTTTCGTCCAGAACACTACAGATCCCCACCGAGGAATGCGCCAGGCCTCAACCTGGATTATCCAGATGTTGAGTGGGATCTTGTTCCCTCTGCCCCGCCCTTCCTCGAGATCCCCCTCCAGACTCTGTGGGTGACCTCGTGCCTATGAATCACAACGATAAGAATAGGGATCTCGAGGCGTCCGTCTCCTTTCTGTTCCTGCTATCAAGTCATAGTATATCCCCTCATCTTCCATCCCTATATTCCCACCTTACCTGTAGCAAAAGCTACCCCTCCACGTCAACGTGGAAAGAGAAATAGTCGCCCTCCCGACCAAGGGCCTCTCTGTTGGTCCAGATCTGGCCAGCTCTCAGGACTGTCGAGTGACGACCTCGGGAGCTTGTGGGGTTCCTGCGAGACCTGTGCGGATTAGGATCGGTACGTTCAGTGCAGGTTGCAGTAGTGCCGTTCTGCAAGAGACCCCAGGCTGTAATCTTTGCCAGTGCCTTCTAGGGATGGTTTGCCCAGCTCAGCTCAGAGTACGTACCATGGTGCCTACACAATCAGCAGAAACGATGGGTTCGCTCGAACCCATCCATCCATTTCAGCTTCAGGCTTTTGTTTCTTGTTTCCAGTCCGATCACAGTCAACGCAAACTTCTCATCAAGAGTCTGGGCCTGACCTTAATTACATTGAATATGGAATCCTTCAGTCACTTCGGCCACCAGGACGCTCTGGCTTACTGACGCCGAGTGGCATGGTCTGAAGACGCGGAGAGCAGAGATCTGCTATATCTTAGCTTTTTAGCGGGGTTTGATTTCCCAGCACCTCCAGTCTTCCTGTGTCGCTTCTGGCTTCTTTCCATCGCTTCCTCACCTTTGCATATCTACGACCTGGAACAGTGATTTATCTGATCGACATTTCCAGCCAACCACCTTGGCAGAAGGCAGAGTTACGCAAAGCCTCTTAAGGAACCCTGACGAGGCACTTGCGCTCCAGTTTAAAGTTTACAGAGCCCCATTTCTTAAATTTTCAGCCCATCAAGCCCCTTCACGCCCACCCTGTAGTCATCTTTCGCCAGCAAGATTCGAGAGAGGAACTAAGCGTTCGTTCCTTGATCGACTTCTCCACCTAGACGAGCTCAGATTGGTATGGTCACGACATTAACAAACCATGGACTTTCATCTTCCCCTCGTAACAAGCGACGGGGAGCTGCGGTGGCCAGGAGGTAGCCGGAGAACGAACTCAGGCGGCGCTCAGTCACTTTCACTTTCTCTGCCAACTCCCTGGCTGCCTTCCTTTTCGTCTGGCTCCAGGTCTTTGTCGATATCAACAGGCTCAGCCTTCGTACAGGCTGGTCAGCTTTCACCTATCAGCAATGGAGTCGGCACTGAGATACCATGCTCAGCCAGAAGCTCGACTTCTCATATCACGTCCTCGTCGCAGTCTCCTTCCTCAGCCAAAGCAGACCCATTACCGTCGGCCAATCGTACCAGGTCTTGGACAATTGAGTGCTCCAGCTCTGAGGCCGACACATCGGATCATCAACCTGAGACCCAGACCCACAGCATACATGACGATCAGCGGGACATCTCTCGTCGTGCCGGCTGGGTGCAGTCCTCATCTTATCAGTCGCTAGCAGTTCCAAAGGCTGAGCCATCAGATGAAGATGACATTATGAGTGACCTCCAACAAGCTCCTGCGAGGCGTATTTCAGAAACATCCTCTGCCGACAGCCAGGTGGGACAGGAGCAGCAACAGTCAAAGCGGCCGCGTGGGCGTCCAAGAAAACATCCACTTGCGCCGACGCTCCCCCCGACTAATAAAGTGACCAAGGGACGGTCAAAGACAGGGTGTCTGACTTGCCGCAAACGCAAAAAGAAGTGTGACGAGGCAAAGCCGAGATGTAAGCTTATCAGTTGCTGCGATCTGACCTTTCTCTGACTTCTGTACCAGGCATGAACTGCGAGAAGAACGCGGTTGTCTGCGAAGGATATCCAGAAAAACAACTATGGAAGAGTGGAAAAGAAAGGGCTGAAGAAGGTACGATTGTGTTCTGTTCTCTCAGCCGCGTTGTATGGCAGGGGGTGTTGACTCTTCAATTCAGAACGTATGAGGTCTCGCAATCTTCCGCCCATCACAATGCAGCCCTTATTCCCAGGATTAGAGACCGTTGAAGACATGATCTTCTGGAGACATTACAATGAACACCTCAGCACGGTTTTAACGGTTGAGGGAGAGCACAGAAACGCCTTCAAGGACATTATGGTACCAATCGCCGTCAGACACCAGGGCTTGATGCATTCAATCCTTTCCCTGGCCAGTAAACATCTCGATTTTGACACCCCGTATGGTATCAACTTGCTCAAAAACAACCCAACAACATCCCGAGAAGCCTTGAGAGAACGGTCGATCTACCACCACGAACAAGCAAGGCAAAAGTTTTACGAGGATATTGAGTCTACCAACGGGAAACCGTCAATCGACGACAAAACTCTCATTTCTGCCCGCTATGGCCAAATGCTCTGTTTCTTGCTCGAGGCCCTCGCAGAAGGCAGCCCTCGCGGCGAGCACAGACTACACTTAAATGCGTATCGCAGCCTGATATCTACATCTCCTCCAGAGGACCCAGCATTCCTCTCGTTCATATCAGAATTCTTCCAGTATCACATCTACGCCGATGAGCTCATCCATACTGCCCTGGCCGGGGATAATAACTGGCCGCCGAAGCGCCCGCCACCTGTCTTGGACATCCATCCCCCAAGACTCCTTGGTGTTGCAGACGGCATGTTGGAGTGCCTTTCCGAAATTACTGCTATCCGAAATTCGATCCGTGCCAACATGCTCGCAGAAGAAGATCCAGTCGTTGACTACGAAAAGCTGTACAGAGCCACACAAATCGACGCCAAAATCCGTGAATGGGTCAGCGATTGGCCTTCGGGCGACAATCGCAACCGTGTCACAGCGATCTACCAACAAATGCTGTGGATCTACCTCGTCCGCACAGTCTACCCGCCCTCTTCGTCCCCTCCCCCATCCCTCCCATCCTCCACAACATCCTCAGCTATGAGATATGGCTCCCC